>Ga0265798_10001777_pt1 | contig 32769 bp, 37 predicted proteins | sample P3T30metagenome_FD_192430 | JGI IMG/M metagenome (GOLD analysis project Ga0265798, IMG submission 192430) | Plant litter microbial communities from East Loma Ridge, Irvine, California - P3 T30 | ecosystem: Environmental > Terrestrial > Plant litter > Unclassified | place: USA: California... | reverse complement strand
CATTTCGTCCGAACTGCTACGTCGAAGTTCCGGCTAGTTGATCCGGAAAATGTCGTCCGAACTACAAGTGTAACGTCTGTAGTTCCAGAAGTCCAACTACCATAAAGCTAAGACAAGTAGGCCCTTTTAGACGGGGACGGATTCAGAGAAGACGCAAGTTCAGGTCGTGTGTAGATTGAACTGTATAATTGGAGACTCGGTTCTATCAGCATTCATAGCCAATCAAGCGCTTGTACATGCGTATGCAAGCTACAATATCAATACGTCGATACGTTTATAGTCGATTGCGGCGGACCGAAGTGGGTCTGTCCAAGCACTTTAGTCACAACTACGGCACGGCTTCCAACACAGCTAATATACATTTACACATAAGTAGTAGACGCATCCTGTGTGACTATGATCGTTCAACAAATAGATCCAAACGGCTTTGAAGCGGGCAACACACATCAATCCCTCAATTTCGATTCACAATGGGTAAAGTCGCTGTCGTCGGAGGCACTGCCAGTAAGTTTCCCAGCGACATGTGTTCAAAACGAAGCTTTAGCAGAGCACTTACACCAAGTGCCACAGACGTAGCACGCGAGGTTATCGATGCCATTGTCAAAAGAGGCAATTATGAAGTGACCATTCTCAGTCGAAGGGTATATAAGCTTAAATACCTGAGCATTTCCAACGAGCTAAAAAGCTAGCCAGGCCGAACGTCCGACCGATCTACCATCCACGGTCCAAATGACTCAAGTAGACTACGACAGCCACTCTTCGATCGTTTCGGCTCTCCGTGGCATTGACACGGTCATATCCTTTCTGGTGGCAATGGACTTCGAACAGAATGTCACACTTGAGAAACGCATCATTGACGCGGCTATCGAGGCTGGCGTTGGTAGATTTGCGCCTTCTCAATGGGCTGCGTACGTGTAACTATTCACCCCGCGAGTGTTACATACGCGTGACTGCGTTCGATTCTTTCAGCTAACTATCGTGTTTGGAGCAGTAATAGCAAGAACAACATCGCTCACTACCAGTGGAAGAACAGGGTAGGAGAGTACCTGGCAGAAGTCAATTCCACAACTAAGGTATGCTTGGAACTGCACGACTACTGCGCTCGCGTTTGGTCCATTAACACACCCCGTGCAGGTCATTCAATACTGTCTATTCCAGCCCGGCTTCTTCGCAGACTATTTCGCGCATCCACGCCGCACTTATCCTCACTTCCACAGTATGCAGATGATGATCGACTTCGACAATCGAAGGGCCATTATCGTGTCTGGATCAGAAGATGCGCCGGTAACGATCACAAGCCTCTCGGACATGGCAGTGACAGTCGCTGCAGCCCTGGATTATCCTGAGCCTTGGCCGGAGGTTGGCGGTATTTGTGGGTCACAAACTACTGTACGGGAGATCCTGGCTTTGGGAGAGAGGCTGCGTGGGCACTTTGAAGTGACGCGTGTCGACGCGAAGAGCGTCCGAGATGGGCAGTTTGAGACGCCGTGGTGTCCGATGATTGATCATCCTGGTGTTCCGGTCGAGATGCGGGAGGCTATATCGAAGTATACGCTTCGGGAATATTTGCTGAGCATGGCCAATGGGGAGTGGTGTGTGTCTGATGATTGGGGCAAATTGTTGAATCTACAGTTGACAAGCATGGACGAGTTCTTGGGCGATGTTTGGAATTGAAGGGTTTGTCTTGTTATGGTGTTTCGTTACGATGGTAGCAACGCTCAGGCTTCTTGGGTTGCATTCCCGCCCCATCTCAATCCAGCAAGTCATCAATACCATCTAATCTCTCCCAGTCCCATCCACATTCCCTCTTTCCCTGTACCCATTCTCTCACCTAGTTTGCCTGGGCCGATGTGGTTTGGATCGTTAGGTGGTAGCTGTCGGCGTGGGTTGTTATCTGCATCGCGGATCTCCTGCAAAGCAAGCGGACCACGCCAGCAATTATCTGGTGTGATATCGAGGGTATGGTCGTTTGCATCTTCAAACCAGGTGCGAAGGAGGTTGATGGCACGCTGTGTCTCAAGGACGTCCGGCTGTGGCGAGATGATGAGATCACGTAGTAGGGTGAGTTCCTGGACCGTGATGGCGTTGTAGGCTTCAAGTCCACCTCCTTGGATTCCAACGATGAATGACTCGTAACGGTCATGGAGGATGGCACGAGCAGGTTTGTTGGCTGGGTGTGCACGGGTTTTCGGCCACGCGTAGCTATGGGGGGCAGGAGGTAGCAAAGCGTTGGGATACAGCTGAGCCATGGCATCCCTGAACTGCGTGGTGACTACCGGCTCTACGATGTGGACAAGATCGGTTGGGAGATGATTCAACTGAAGGTCTTCGATGACGTTACCGTAGTAAGCTTATGCAGTTTCTGGCTGGGCCAAGTCTGGCCTCACGGATACGGTCGTTACGTTCGCGGACGCCACGCGACGAAGCTGCGTGAGGTTTCTCAAGTCGGCACTAAAGTAGAACACAATCAGTCGGTGTTCTAAATGAAGTGTTGGCGGTATGTTGTACTCACATAGAGAAGATCCGCTGACCAGCGGGACGCTGGGCGAATGGGTAGTTATGCCGTCCATGGCTACGGGGTGACCAACGGCAAGGGAATGTCGAAGGGTCAGTGTCCTTGTTCACCTTGATCTCGGCCTTCCAGGTACTGTTACGCCAATGTGCATACAGTAATCGAATAAGAACAGGTCGACATTGTCGTCGGTGTCTCCACCTTGCATGGTGTTACACCATGCAAGGAAGTCAGCTGCTCTGCGGGCAAAAGTCGTCTCCGGGACACGCTCATCGTCCAGCGCGCTGCCGTATAGAACTGGTTGAGGTGCGGCTGAAGAGCAACCCGGTTGTTGTCCCAAGCCATACGGTTCGCTGTTGCGGTAACCTCGTTGATGTCGCCCGCATACCCAAACTCTTGTCCAATATCCAAGGCTGCGCGATTGGACGCGATGCAATTGCTCATAATCTCAGCTTCATCGTAGAGGATGTGGCCGTGTAGATATGTCAGTCTAGCACCTTATGCGTCAAAAAAAAGTCAGCGAGAAGGATCAACATTACTAGACAAATCGTAGCACGTACATTGATGAAATCCCGAAGGATCATCACTTCATCTTTGATGGCGCTGTCGAGTTGCGGAAGAGCGTAACCTCTGTCTATCTGGATCCTTCCCTTCCGTTCCAGATCTTCATCATTACCACATTCTCCTTGGACAGCGTCGCAAAAACAAAGGGTGCGCGTTGTTTGGGTTCTTCAAGCGACCGACAAGTATGTGGCTTAGCACCATACTTTTGAATAGACTTGGAGCTACATGCTCCTCATCGCGCTACTGTAGACCCGAGGTGCGACTTGCAGCGTATCCCGGATGTAATCAGCTACAACGTCGAAAAGTTCGATTGCTTCTTGCAGAGTCGGAACGTAGTCGGGTCGGGTGAAGTCACCGGGCAGTTGAAGAGCGCTGTTGAGCAGCATGGCCTCGACCTCCTCCACGTACGCGAGGGCCTTGATTACGGCCGGGAGGTATGTATCGAACGACGAGAGTGCAAAACGGTGAGAGCGGACGAGTACAATTCGACACAAAGACTGTCGCGACGCGACGCGATTGTGGGGCGCACAAGTCGCTTATGTAACTAGCGCCCTCATGACGGCAGCAGGTAGATACGTGCACACATGAAACATTCTCTCACTTATTCGGAGGAGAAGATGAAAGGTTACCTTTTCCCGTCGAATTGCGTTCCATAACGAAAGGTAGCTGTCACTGTCGTGTTCACCGTGAGTTTGTCGTTACTTTACTTTCAAGCGGTATGACACGCACATTCTGGGCTGTATGTAACACTCAATGAAAGTATACCGGCGATACTCTCATCCTTGATAATATTCAGATTCGTTTCTAAGAATACGTGCATACTCATCTGGTTCTCATCGAGTTCATCAAGTCACGTTACCAAAAACCATCAAGGTCCCCAATCTGGGCAGTTTAGTACCTACTCCCATACCCTCCACCTCCGCCACCATACTCCTCCCTCCTCCCACCATACTCGTCCTCGTCATTGCGACGACTGCCGTAAGATGGCTGCTGGGGCTCCTCTTCAAAGCCACCGGGCATAGTCTCTCGCTCGCCGTAGCCTGACGATTCTTGCTGACGGCCATATCCCGAGGACTCTTGGCCGCCGTAGCCAGTGGAATCACCACCGTAACCGGATGGCTCTTGTTGGCGGCCATATCCGGAGGTCTCTTGACGTCCGTAGGCGGAGGATTCCTGCTGGCGGCCATATCCTGAGGTCTCTTGACGGCCATAGCCAGACGATTCTTGTTGGCGACCAGAGGAGTAAGAGTCGTTTCCGTAACCGGATGACTCTTGTTGGCGGCCATAACCTGACGACTCCTGCTGCCTTCCGCTTCCATACCCAGAAGAGTGCTGTTGCTCATAGCTCCTCTCCTGCCCATACCCTCCACCTCGCTTCGGGCTCGGGCTCCTGCTCTTCTTGCGCTGCTGCCTCTCGCGGGATCTGGAGCGGCTCTTCTTCCTATCGCGGCTCCCTGCACGACGGCGATTAGCATCGTCGTCATCATCGTCAGAACCACCACCGCCATATTTCTTCATACGTTTCTTTTCTTCCTTCTCGCGCTTCTTGCGCTCCTTCTTGGCACGCTTCTCGTACGAGTCATCGTCATTGGAGTCGTCGTCTTCGGTGTCGGATTTGTGCTTGGAGGACTTGGACTTACCGTGGCGTCTGTCGCATCATAGTCAGTAGAGTTCATCAACAGAATCCAGGTAACTCACTCTTTGTTTTCCGAGTAGTACTCGCCGCCACGGTCAAAGCCTTCGCGCTTCTCCTCGGTGCGCCACTCGTTTCCGCTCTGGATGGTGCGCTCCTCACGACGCTCATACCCGCCGGAGCCCGAGTAATTGGACGTCTCGACCTTTTGCTGGTAGCCGTAAGAGCCTCCACGCTCGTCTTGTTCCTGGCGAGAGTACTCCTCGCGACGTCCGCCGCCAGGGTACTGGGTTTGTTGGTAGGACGCCTGGCCGCGGCGGTCGCTGTCGCCATAGCCGGAAGCCTGGTGGTGGCCAGACTCCTGGTAAGACTGGGTGTACGAGCCGTCATCGCCGTACTTTTCCTTCTTCTTGGACTTTTTCTCGTCACCGCCAAACGAGTCGCCGAGCAGAGAGGCGCCGACGCCGCCGACGAGACCTCCCAGGAGTCCCCCAAGAGCACCACCACCGACAGCCTCGCTTGCGAGTTTGCCGGCTTGCTGAGTAACTTTCTGGGCTTGCTTGCTGCCACCGCCTCCTACCATACCACCAGAGAAATCGTTCGCCATCCCGAGGGGCTTGCCGCAGCCGTGGCCCTTGTCGTGTACGCCGGGCTTGTGGTTTTCGCCGTTCTGGACACCGCGGCGGCTGAGCTTGCGACGGAGGTCGTCCTGGTCTGGCTGCGCCCTCCACCACTTCTCCACGGTCTGGAACATGATGGAGCGGCACTGCTCGGAGCCACGGACGCGGCCTTGGCGACAGGCGGGGTGATGGAAGACGCCGTCGATGATACGGCTGATGGTCTCTTCGGGGTCTGCCTCGCCGTCCCAGCACTGGACGATCTGAGGGACGGCCCACGACAGCACGGCAGAGGCGACGCGACCGGCAGGTTCGTTCAGCACATTGGAGAAGTGGTCCTTGGACAGCATGCTGTGGGTGGGGTCGGTGCAGTAGTCGTCGTTGAAGACGATGTGCTGCTTCTCACGCGAGCTGGCAATGACTTCACTAGAGCCGGTCTCGAGCTCGGTCTTGACCTGGGAAAGGATAGGCAAGACGAAGGGCGCCAGCAGGCTGAAGACGAAGACGGTAACCTGCTCCTGCAGCTGCTCGATCAGCTCGGGCAGGATGGGGATGTTCTCGATGAAGGCGGAGATGGACTGCATGATCTCGTCGTGGAATTCCATAATGGGGTAGATTTGCTTGACGAGCTCGCCCAGCTGCTGCGTAAACTCCTCAGGCTCCTTGGGCGAGATGCGCACGTTGCCCATGGACGCGGCATTGGCGCTGTTCTCGAGCTCGTCGGCCTTGCCCGCCTGGTCCTTGCCGCCGAAGATGCCGTCGGGCAGCTGGCTCAGCAGGTCCTTGATCTTGCTCTTGTTCTTGCTACGGTCGGCGTTGGTGATGGTGCCCTCGAGCTCCTGTAGCTCCGACTGCGTGGCCTTGTCCGAGATCTCGCCGCACACAGAGTGCAGGAAGTCGACGCCGCCAAACGTGCCCGTCACGATGGGGAAGACCTGCTTGCGGGCCTCCTGGACCTGAAAGACAGCGCTGCGGCCCACGTGCGGGAAGATGTCGCGCTCGCCCAGCTCGATCAGCACCAGCTCGGTGTAGTTGGAGTGCGCGGAGTAGTCCTCGAGGCAGTGCGTGGCGGTGCCGAGCAGCCGCAGCGCCTCGTGGAAGTCGGGGCCCCTGCCCCCAGAGCGGCGGCCAAGGTCGATGCAGCGGCGCAGCAGGTCGCGCACCATCGACGCCGACGTCATGATGCCCTTGTCCTCGCTAGCGATGTAGGCCTTGAGGCCGGTGCGCTCGTCGACGCTGAGCTCGCGGCGCTCGTCGACGGGGGCGCGCAGGCGGCGGTCGTAGTCGCGGGCATCGAGGTTGTCGGCGTAGTCCTAGTCACGAACTCAGTATATGCATTGGTAGGCAGAGGGTTGGAGTGGCCACCTTCGGGTTGTCGATGTGCTCCTCGGGCCTGTAGCAGCCCAGGCGATCGCGCGTCACCTCGAACTCCTTGGTGCCGTACCCAAACGACATGAAGCCCAGCACCCACAGCAGAATGCGGATCGCCTCCGAGGACACCATCTTGACGGTGCCCACGTCCACCGCCTGCGAGTAGTCGCGCAGCCAGTTGCCGAAGTAGACGCGCTTCACGTCCATCTTGCTGAACTTCTTGCCCGTCCGGCTCGAGATGAGCAGTGTAAGCAGCGTGTCTTCAATGTCGCCATGGCGCCAATTCTGGCCCTCAATCGCACTCAGGCTGGCAATGTTTCCTGCACCGAAGGCTGCTGCGGGGCGGGCCCAGAAGACGAGCAGGACCAGGCATGGCAGCCACAGCGAGCTGAGCTCGAGCTTGGGTGGCATCGTGCTAGCTTTGATGTGATATAATTATCAAAGGTGTATCGATATAGTGTACTTTAGGTGTTGTAGGTGTCGTGGAGGAGAAAATGGCTGTGTGTTGAGTGCTGTCTTGCTGTCTAGCGCATGTTTCAGCTGCCACAGGTTGGCGGGGTACTTCGAGCTCCTCCTATGACGTCGCACCAGCCACTCGAACTGGCCTGTTTGGCTCGTGTCTGTCGCATCTGCGTGGCGTTCGAAGCGAGCGAACTCCATTGCTTGATTTCGTCTCGGACATCTGACAAACAATCTCAGTAGAGAATTGGGCTTCACTGCTCTACGCCGAAAAAGATTTCTCATGGAACATGTACGAAAGTCATGCAATGCAGCTCGACGCGTCTAAAGGATTGGACCCCCCACGCGTGCCAATCACCATCATCTCGTGTAAAAGCTTGATCAGAAATACTCCAAGATTGACCACCAAGACAACTCACGATGCAATCGTGGTAGCGACACGTGCCTAGCCACTCAACCCTGTCTATATCCTGCAAGACATACAGACCCCTCTACACCCTATACCAGCGCACATATACCCCTCAATCAACCCAAACGTTCTGATATTGCCCGAGACCATCGCAAACATGCGTGTCATCAGGCAAGCCGAACGCCATCTCTCGGCTCGTCTGAGAATAGAAGCACCTGCCTTGCAAATCATATATCCGGAGGTCCTTCCAGCTCCATCCTGCCCTCAACGAAATATATCTTCATTGCGCAATCAAGACCTGCGGATGCAACATACCAATGATCTCCGGCCAGGATCCTTGGTGATCCCGCTCTTTCGAGCAGACTGAGTGTTGCATGTATCGGGTGCATGTAACATGCTGTTCTCCGTGAGGCTTGCCCGTCGGTGTGCGGGAGTAGTAGCCGTCGAATCGTCGATCACGTCGATGCTGGCAGCCGACGTGAAGAATGCACAGACTCTAGCGGCAAGGGAGTGTCGTGCCCTTAACTTGAACTCCGAATTGAGGACGGGAATTGCGGGAAATGTTGGGCAGGACGCACCACATCGAAAGCGGACGTTCCCCAGCTCCGAACGTGATAGGAGGTGTTGATTGAGTCAAGCGCGCTGGGCGATGGTGCACAAGCGACAAGGCTTCCGTCCAAAGCAACGCAGCTAAGGTAAAATTGACAGCTACGTGACCGTCGCACCGCAGGTCGGTTGAGCATCGTATTCCCTGTGGGGTCGCACTGGCATGGCCTGATTCTGTCACTCCCGCTGTCAGGTAACGGACCTGTCAAAACACCGTGACCCGTTTCTGTACGCAGCCGCGTTTGGCAGAGCGCCAACCCACGTTTCTGATGCATCCCTTGCGTCAACCATGGGGACTCACTTACTGCAATGGTACAGTATTGCTTGTGTGAGCCCTGCGCTACAACGGTAGCTCGAAAGTGGAGACATGTGCCTGTGTTACCCTCGATGCGCGCCCCACTACGCGTGACCGCAAGTTGCGCGTAGTGGGAATATGAAAGTGCAGTAGTGTATCGCTGCTAGTACATGCGGCGAGTGCCACTTTCGAGACCTCGTGTTGAGATAAGAGTAGACTACTCAGACGAGGAATGTCCAGAAGCTCGGGTAGACGAACTCGTCCTCGAAGATGCGCCTGACCTGCTCCAGAACAAACGACTCCACTTTGCCTACATTCTTGAGTACTTGCTTGCCAGATCCTTGCCCTCCAATCTCGCTTTCGACTCTGATGTTCTCAAGTAGACCTCCGATGCTGGGTCGCTCAATAGGATGGGCGTTGTGACCCTGGGCATCAGTTTGGAGACCGGCAAACCCAGTCTCACTTCCCACCAACGCTTCAGCATCGTCGGGCGACAAAAAGCAGAAGTGGGCTCGCTTCTTGATGTAGGCCAAAAGGGCCACGCCATCGAATGTAAGTCCAGTAATGTTCAGCTTTAATGGGATGCCAACGAAACTCTCCATCGGATAGTCAAGGAGGATTTCTGCAGTGAGTGACATCTTGATGTCTCCATTATATTGCACGTGAGCCACAACTTGGATGTCTTCGGGGCTCTTCTCCAGCATGCGGTGGGGTGAGGATGATGGGGTCCTGTCGTGGGACGATTGGTCATCTGAATTGGCCGAGGACCTTCTTCTCTCAACATCCTGCTGGTGTCGCGAAGAAGGACGCGAGCCAGGGTCTGGATGAGACTGCGGTGTTAGTGTGAGGGAGTTGAATGATGCTGCATGGCGAAGACGCATGTTGGTTGGCGTTGATGGCCGGCCATAGGGATTGTCCAGCCAGCCCTGCAGTTGTGCACCAGCCACAGCAGCCAGGGGAGTTGTGGCACCCGATAAACCTGCACTCAGTGGAAGATGAAAGTAGTTGATATTGGAAGTGCCACCAGGTATACCCGGGGTCAAGCCCCTAGACAGGCCGGGGCTGGCCAGCTGCTGGTGGGCCGTCAGAGAGGTTCGACCGACAGGCTTCTGGTCGTAGGTACGAGACGATGATTGTGAGTGATGTGAGGTGTGTCCTTTAGGATGCGCCGTATCTCTACCATTATCTCTGGCGCCTTGCTCTTGCGAATGCTTAGTGGTAGAATCGCCATGATTGCGGGGGTCACTATCGAGCCCTGCTGCGTCCTCGTCACCCTCGTCGTCGTCTGGATAATCTTCGTCCTCCTCGTAAAAATCCGGCAGAGGATCGCAAATGTCTTTGATCTCGATCTCCGGAGATGTGTTGCCGAAATCAAAAGAGTGGACGTGGACTGAACGAATAAAGCGTGGCAATGTCACCTGCTGGAACTTTTCGTGTATGAAAGCGCGTATGCTCTCTGCGCGAGCAGCTCCATCTGCTCCGCTGGTGAGCGTATCCCAGTTGATATCAATGGACATTGCTTGGGGTGAGTATGAGGTTTGATGAGGGCAGGTTGCAGATTGTGGCTGGCGGTTCCGAATGGGGAAACGGCTGCCCGAGCCCCAACACTTGGCATCGTAAGCAAGACTCACTTTATCTTGAGCTTTCATCGTACTTGCATTTGCATTGCAAGTACTGCATTTGAGGGTGTACATTCTTACAGGGTGTAGCTCTCCTTTTGGTGTTTGAAAAACTTACACGCAATCTGCAAAGACGTTGCCATCGCAGTACGACGGCAGTCTCAATCTATGTTTGGCGTATCGAAAAAGAGCCGCAAGCCATCGCTGCAGGCACACGCCGTGGCGTCTCCAGTTCGTAGATCGCCCCGGGGGTATTCCGGGGTGTTGTGTCTTTGGAAAGAGAAGCCACACGAGACAGGCACAAGACCAGGTTGACAGCCAGCATCGTGACCATGTCTGCGCGAGATAGATTGGACTGACCAAACTAAGCAATCCACAAGTCTCTCGAACATGCTCAAGGGCTACCCGGTCACTATGATACGCAGAACCACTATGGACAGGCTCCGTCCAACCAAGAGTGAGAGTGTGGCGGTAGGCGAGAGTGGAAGACAGTCATGTTCGGTGCATTGATTGCGGTGGCTCAACCCTAGGTCCAACCAATTGCACATGTCAGGCTGAACTGCTTCTAGAAGACCATTTTTCCCGGTTGGCTGCAGCCATGTCAGTGCGGGACGTTGACGCATAGTGCTTTCACATATATCTTGGACTTCGGCTATTTGGCGATCATGGCAGTGGAGTCCACAAATCACAGCTCGGCTTCATCACAACCTGCCAGCATGTAATTTTCACCGTTCAGTCTAGCTTTGAGATTGAGTATCGCGATCGGACATGCATGTGGCTCTTTGATCAAGTCTCCTAAAAGGCAGAGCTGACTGTACTCGCCAACGAACATGCCACGGCCCGGTCCTCTGCTGAAGCGGAAGGATTGCAATGCAGTCACGTTTGCAGGATCAAGTCCTCATAGCAAGCGTTCCCAGATCACTAGGTCCGCCTTGCGCCAGGCCTGGCGTGTTCAAGTTGGTGTTTGGAAATGTGCTCTATCCCGACCTATGAGGGAGCGGCTGTAAAGTCGTGACAAAATTTGCCTGGTTCCGACGGTAAGGCTGTATTGCGATACATTATATGACAATATCCCACGGGGATGAGTTGATTTGTGACTTGCGGTCACATGGGTCCGTTTTGAGTAGTCCGCACTCGCCACCACCTTGTAACATCTGCAGCCGTGTGCGGGTGATATTGGCGAGAAACGGTCGTGCATGTATGGCGCTACTGATCACTGTAGGCGAATCAGCCTCACCATATTGGTACTATGTTTAGTGGCTTCCATTCGCAAACGGCACAATCACGTACAGCTTAGCTTTCAACCACGGCAGTCCGCTAAGAGCAAGAGCGCTCTTTCGGATGCCTGTTACATTAATCAACTCGTAGCTTACTCAAGCTTCTCCGTGTCCTGCCGCTGCGTAGTGCAAGGCCGCTCAAAGTGATATCATAATAGAAGTAACGAAGCGTAACAAATGGTCTCGTAAGGCCATATCGGCTCATGGTGCGATCGACACAATTAGAAAGAGAATCTGATCCCATGCGGACAGACAGATGTGGAGTAATACAAGATAAGAAATGGCCTGACGCCGGCCTGTACTCAAAACGCCGGACTCGCGGTGTCCACGCCCTGATGAGCCCCAATGCCAATTGAACGCCAGTACTTTTGTTTCCCATGACGCCGTGAAATGCAACAGTTGGCTAAAGCTCCTGCGAGGGAGCTCATTGCGCCCAGAATGTAGACTACTCGCGACCGATGCGCTGAGGTATGACTTGTGCGGGCAAGGTGAGCACACGCAGAGTGCCGTCGGCCATTGTGGGGTATCGTCCGGATAAAGTCTTCTGTGGCACACTACATCTAGGTGTCAGACACGTGTTACGCAGTGAGGGTTCGAGGCGAGGAAGGCATACTCATTAACGGTCGCATGAATCACACTTCTCGTCGTGCTTGACGGTCTTGACGGTGTTTACGTTGCAGTTTGTTGTTCTTGACGTTGCGCATGCAGCCTTCTCTATGTGTTCGTGGCCGCAGCCGTATTTGTGCACCACCTTCACGCACATGTTGGCGAGTAGGGCGTGTAGGCGAGCGAGGGCGGCGGTTGCAGGTTGCACGGCGGGGAGCGCCTGCCGTGTGAGGGTGCAGGTGCAGGTGCAGGCGTCGCGGCGCGAGGAAGGCGGGGTGGGGCCTGGACGCGCTGATTGGCAGATCGGCGGGGGGAGCTGCTTCTCAATGCAGAACGAACAATGAGGGCAGGTGCGAGACGGTGAGCAACGAGATAAGGTCCGGTTTCTGCGTGGGCAAGGTGCGAGGGGCGCTGTGGTGAGGGTGAAAGTCCACGTCTCTCTGGTGTCTGGTCGCCGAGGGGAGAGTTGGAAGGGCAGGGTAGGTAGAGGGTAGCAGTGGCAGTGGTATCAGCAGCAGCAAGCAACGCAAGGTACCGCGAAGCTACTAAGCACAGCAAGCAAGCAGAGGTGTGGAGGGGAAGTGGTCGGAGCGTCGAGAAGGGATGAATGAGGAGCGCAAGTGTTTTATAATGTATCCATTGCAGCGTGCCGGGCAGACGGTACCCTCTCGACGATGTGTTAGATTATTGTGCCCGCTGCCGTTTAGAAAGACGTTGGCTCCGGATAGGCATGGGCCACAATGCAGACAGGGTGATCGTGACTGGGATGACCCCTGGCCTATGGTGCGTCTACATGCAGACTGCAGTAGGTCGCTGCCAGGCGTCTTTGTCGCTCTCCTGGCGGCCTTTGTTTAAGTTAGCTGCCCAAGTTGTGCCTCCTTTCCCCTCATGGCACAGTCGGCGCGCCAATCCTCAACCAGGACCGGTTGGGGCATCAATATTTGGCTTTAACGCGCTGATACATTTCTCCGTCCATCACATGGCTAGCTCATTAGCCCTGGTAGTGACCTTCATCACCCCTACATTAGCCGGCTCGAAACGCTCTGCCGCGCCTTAGCTACCCACTCAAGTCACGCACACTCACACATCACTACGGCAAGGCTGATGATGCGCTCTCTGGCGCACGAAGTTTGCTGTATTGAAAGGCTGGCCCGAGGCTGCCTGCAGCACAAAGGTCAACCGCAGCTTTCTGTCCCTAACCAGTCTTCTTCTTCCCTCTTATGGCTGGCGACAACGAGCCAAGTCTGTTCCTGCATCCCGGAACCATGCCGCGACGCTTAGGAGTGAACAGGCGCATCTCACTAACATGACACCTTTCTGGAAACGCTTCCTGTTGAGCTGCTGTAGGAATGCACCCTTGCTGTTGCTACAACTGTACAGCATTCAATTTCACACATGGCACCCTGGACATACAGGGCAGCCAATAATTGAACATGTCATGCGGCGCTGGATCATGTCTTCCCACGTCTCCAACGGCTGCGGGTGGAACATTGAATCAACAGCTTTCATGATTGCGAACCCACACGGCTAAGGGAGTGAAGCGCAACGGGAGTCCCAATTATCACTGGCGGCACCTCGTCGTCCACTTAGACCAAGTTTCGAAACAAAGCCGCCGCGACTGTTTGCGCATCGCAAAGTATGTGTACTTTGTGACAAAGCTACTAGCGCTTTGCGTTTCAAGAGGATCGTCAAGTGCCGGCCAAAACTGCGGAGTTCGAGGCCTCGTCGAAACGATCGGTGTCGTTGCATTCACACGACTGACGTTGCAGCCGACTACCCAATTTTCCATCCTCGATGACTTCTTGAGCAGATCTTGACGGTCATACGCGCTGTCGTGAGGCCAGAGACTCTGGTACGAACGGGCGCCCGACACATGCCGTGTCTCTTCTCTGTGTTCCCAACCTGTCAAAAATCTGTTTCACGTTGCTCTAACGGCTGCAGGGTTGGCACAGAAGACTGTCACCAAAAAGTCCTAGCTCATCGGCCCGCGCAAAAGATCGCCTTGTGCGACCAACACCTGCACAGCGTCTGGAGCTCCGTCAGCGAAGACAGTCGCAAATTCTATTGCGCGGCGGAAAGACATACATAACCTCGAAACTATATGTCGCAGACGAGCGGTGTCCACGACTCCCAGCAGCATTCTGATTGGAAACCTCTCCGGTCGATGCTATTGTTTTGTTTCATTCAGACGCCCAAACCCACGTCGTTCTCGCTTTCCCAAAGGACATATTGATCAAACCTACTTCTTGACATTCAATGTTATCGCTGGGCCTACCAACACACCCAAGCAATTAGCCAAACGACCACGCTGGTCCAGGTGCTACGGCCTCGCAGGGCCGTCTCAGCGTCGTCGAGATGGGCAACTAAAGATGCGATCATCAGGTGTCGTTCACAGTGGATCTTGCGCAAAGTTGCAAACGCTTTCCAACCTGCCAAACTCAATCGCACACAGAGGACAATTTTAGTATCTGACCAGGGCCAACGCGGAGCTGAGTGCCGGCGCCGGTGCAAATGACGAACCTAAGCTCGGTTAAGCTTGCTTTAAATTGAGGTACCTATTCGCGTATCGCGTCATGCGGGGACGGAGTGATGTCGGTGCATTTCAACCCTTCAACGCCACGAACAGATCCACAAGCCTTCATCCATGCGAAAACTCCACATCCGCCAGCGACGTTAGCAGCGAGGCGGAAGATCCCTAAATTGCCTTAAGCCGGGCACTCCGGACCTTTGATTACCTCGATGGTTCTGAGGGTAGCCAATGCCTGCGATGAGCTCTAAGATACGGACCTTTTGATACATATACATCCACTTGGACCTATTGTCAAGTAGGCGATCTCCAAAATCTTGCAAGTGAACAGGCTGATCCTTGAGTAGGACACTCAAGCGATGCCACAGTCCCACTTGCTCGACGCTTGATTGACCCTGGACGGAACCTTTCGACAGCTATGGCGTGATGTTGGTAGGGAAATGCCTTGTCAATTCGTGTATCTATTTACCGAGGTCGTTACTTCCTACACTAGCTATCATCGGCTCGACATGTCGTATAGTATTGAACCATCATCTCACAATTCTGCAACATCTGGATCCCAAGAATCCGCTGGGAGGCCTAATAGTGGGGTTCTCGCCCGTCAACAGCAACCAGTCCACCAGTCGTGTAGACTAGTGAACTTGAGTAGTAGACTCAAAGACACTTGTTGCTGTCTTGCTTTGCGGTAATCTGCGCGAAGCGACGCTCGCCTACCCTAGCTGATGCAGCTTTGAACCCCCCACGCCAGACGCACAGCTGATCTTCAGATGCTGACAACAGCCCAATCATGATAGTGCGCAGTGCAGCTCTTCTGCCTCCGAGGCGAGACATCTCCAGCGGCAAGTTGCTTGTTCGGCCCGCAGCTGACGGACGATGCCTCATGCAGCCACACAGGAGCATCTCAGCGCTTGCTGTCAGCGAACAATGTGGCTGAACGGCACACAGACACTAGCGGCAGATACAAAGTAGAGGACTGAATTCCGCAGCGACTCTAGATCTACGGTTTCGTTGAAAGGTCGCATGAAGGGTACGTACTACTTTGACTCTAACCTCATCAGCCTGCCTAAGGAACGTAGTTGCTTTGAAACATGCAGCACGGTGATCGCATGTTTGTAGTTTTAACGTACGCTACAAAAGCAAGCACTGGTAGTACATTATCCGGCTTTTCCAACACAACCGTACTGACCATATTCGAAGTTTCCTCCGCTCATTGGCTACTTGGGTGCAGAGGCTCAACGTCTGACGCCAGCCGCTGCGGCTGATAAAAAGGTGACGGATACATGTCAAGATCTTACATGCTGACATTCAAACAGCACACCGCCCAAAGCTTTTCCTATCACCGATTACCTTTCGACGATCATGAGTAGTTGAAGCTAGCTCGAGGAACAGCCGCATCGCCTATACTTAAGCTTTACATAACGGAGAGTTCTCCGTAACTTCGCGGTGTGGCTTCCGAGCGGTTCTGGACCTCGCCTCCTATGGGTTGTGATTGGTTTGCGCGAAAGGGCGCCAGCGAGCACACGTGTAACGAATGTCTAACGGTCATCGTGAATTGTTTTGGCATAGGAGGATAGTCGCGTGACGTGAACTAGTTCTTCGCAACGGTATGCTTTTTTCTCAACCTTTGGCAAACAACTTCCGGAACTCTAATCACGCCCTCTTCCGTCACGATCGATCCTTCAAGCTGTATCTGTCTCACCCATCGTTTCTTCACGAGTGGACGACGGCGGTGCAAACATCGAACATTTTCCAATACGAACCCCGCAATCACGATTGACGTCACAGCCTCAAGAACGAAGAGGCGTATCACAACCAGACAAGGCGGTCGCGACGACTGCAATGGCAACTATGGCGAGGGAGCTTGAAACTCACGGCAATGGAAAGAGCATGGGGTTCAGCAAGGCATTTCATTTTGCCGATACAGTGTCCGACTCGCGTACCTAGCCAGCAGCGCGGCGATGCTTCGTCACTCGGACGACACCCAGGTGCCCACAGTATTATCAACTTCTTCTGCTTGATTGGGCATCTACGGCGTATTCGCCTCGGTGCACGCCAGCGGAACTGCGGATGTCAGACTGAAAGAGGAGTGACTCGCAAGGATTTGTGGAGACCGAAGCGGTGTTGCAGCGCAAACACGTCGAAATGACGTCGAATTGTAAACATCGCGACGAATTTGCTTAACCGCGACTCGCCGCTATAAACTACAAAGAGCGGTGCCAATTCAACAACGACTCGAAGTTCACAGTTCACCGGTGACCAGATCCTGAATATGGCCTCTCAAATCCTTTCAAATGTCGGCAACGCCGCAGAAAAAGCCAAGAACGTGACGGGCGCAGAGTCGAAGAAGATTGCACAACTCGCCGCTGACACCAAGGACGTTCACGATCCTAGCTACAGGATCACGAGCGACTTTGGCGTCAAGCAGACCAATACCGATGACTGGCTCAAGGTGGCAACTGAGGACAAGCAGGGCCCCATGCTACTTGAGGACCACTTTGCCCGCGAGAAGGTGCCGATTGTGCTCCACACAATAATGACAAGTCACTGATTTGTCCAGATCCACCGCTTCGACCACGAGAGAATCCCCGAGCGCGTTGTCCACGCCCGTGGTGCCGGCGCCTTTGGAAAGTTCACCCTCTTCGAGTCCGCCGTGGACGTCACTTCTGCTGGCGTCCTCACTGACACTTCCCGCACGACGCCTGTATTCTTGAGATTCTCGACCGTGCTGGGTAGCCGTGGATCTGCAGATACTGTGCGCGATGTGCGCGGCTTTGCTGTCAAGTTCTACACGGATGAGGGCAACTGGGACATTGTTGGAAACAACATTCCCGTTTTCTTCATTCAGGACGCGATGAAGTGAGCAGATTTCATGTACAAATTGCACGTGAGACATACACTAATTTTTCCAGATTCCCGGACGTTATACATGCGGGCAAGCCGGAGCCGGACAGCGAGATGCCACAGGCGCAGACAGCGCACAACAACTTCTGGGACTTCCAGTACATGGTGGGTCAAGCTTCATTGCGTCATTTGCTGGGTGGACCTGACGTCCGAAACAGCATCCTGAAGCGACTCACATGTTCTTCTGGGCTATGTCCGACCGCACAATCCCTCGTTCCTACCGCATGATGCAAGGCTTCGGTGTCAACACCTTCACGCTCACCAACGACAAAGGCGAGCGCCACTTCGTCAAGTTCCACTTCACGCCTGAGCTGGGTGTGCACAGCTTGGTCTGGGATGAGGCACTCAAGATTGCTGGACAGGATCCCGACTTTCATCGCAAGGATCTGTGGCAGGCTATCGAAAATGGCGCGTACCCAGCGTGGAAGTTCGGCATCCAGGTCATCCCAGAGGCCAAGGAGCACGACTTCGAGTTTGATATCCTCGACGCGACCAAGGTCTGGCCGGAAGAGCTGGTACCGATCAGGTATATTGGCAAGTTGGAGTTAGACAGGAACCCGGATGAGTATTTCACGCAGACCGAACAGGTGGCGTTCTGCACCGGCCACGTGGTACCTGGCATTGGCTTCAGCGATGACCCGCTGCTCCAAGGCCGTAACTTTTCGTACTCCGATACACAACTCTCTCGTCTTGGTGTCAATTGGCAAGAGCTACCCATCAACCGCCCCGTTTGCCCGGTGATGAACCACAACCGCGACGGTGCCATGAGGCACACTATCACCAAGGGCAAGGCAAACTACTGGCCTAACCGCTTCGAGGCGGCGCCGCCAGCGAAGAAAGAAGAAGGCGGATATGTTGATTTTGCGGCCAAAGTGGCTGGTATCAAGGCGAGGACTCAATCGAAGAAGTTCAGGGAGCACAAAGACCAAGCCGAACTCTTCTACAATTCGCTGTCCGAGCCGGAGAAGATGCACGCCATGAATGCATTCGCATTCGAGCTCGACCACTGCGACGATCCCGTCGTGTATAATCGCATGTGCGAGCGAATCTGCGAAATCGACCTCGAGCTGGCGCAGAGTGTCGCAGAAATGGTAGGCGGCGAGGCGCCCACAAAGCAGACTCGGCCCAAGCACAACAAGAAGGCAAAGGGCCTCTCACAGCTCGACTTTGCACCACCAACCCCTACTATCGCTACCCGCATGGTCGCCATACTCATCGCAGACGGCTACGATCAGGTTGCATACAACGGAATCAAGGCAGCACTCACCGCCCAGGGCGCACTACCATTCACCATCAGCCCTCGTAGGAACAAGATTTTCGCTGAGGGCGAGGACAAGAACTCATCTTCTGGCGTCGTCGCCGACCACCACCTCGAAGGTCAGCGCTCGACCATGTACGACAGCGTCTTCGTTCCCGGCGGCGCAAAGTCCGTCGAGACGCTGCGCAAGAACGGACGTGCTGTGCACTGGGTGCGCGAGGCGTTCGGTCATCTCAAAGCTATTGGCGCGACAGGCGAGGCCGTTGACTTTGTGCGCATGGCGGTCGATCTCCCGGGCATGGAGTTCTCGACTACGGGCGATGTGGTGGAGTCGTATGGTGTTGTCACGGCGAGTAAGGTGCAGGCTGAAGGATGGAAGGCTGCGGTCGAGATGGTGAAGGGCTCGACGGGCTTTTTGGGTGCGTACACATTTGCGATTTCGCAGCACAAGAACTTCGAGAGGGAGTTGGCTGGGCTGAACGCGATGGTTGCGTACTAGATGCGATAGTTGGATCGAAGGGACGGAGAAGAAAGAGGCACCTTCAGAAGATAGTAATGGAAATGTTGACAACCGTGAACCACCACCTCAGGTTCGTTTTCGAGCATGCACGCCTTCGTTTGATTGATTGCTGTATGCAGAGATTCGTAAATTTCTGTTGTGTGATCAGAAGAAGCTGAATGGTTCCACATCGTAAACACGCCAAGTGGCCAGTCGGAGACTACCAGTATCGCCTGCAGTGCAGCCCTTTTTGACTAACCCTCGTGCCCTCCACGCATCACAAAGCTCGATCGCAAGCCATCATTGCTTCATCCAAAAAGAGTTGGGCGACGTGTCGCGTTCGCCTCCTCATTATCTGTTGCATGTCGCCATGCCTTTGTTGCAATGCTTTGTCTACCAACACCGTTTGCGGCATTCGGCTCAGCATACCCGTACAAGCACGATGAATCCTATCACCCTTCTATAATGTAGACTCACCAAAAGTATCACATAACCTCCCAGATGGCTGATCACGAAGACCCGGACCCAGAATATAAGCTGCCGCCGGGCAGCCTGAATTTTACGCCTCGCGACTTAGCACCCATCAAGAAACTAGCTTTGGCTTTCTTACGCGAACGATGTTACGAACTGCCGCAGTCCGACCGCAGGGAACTTCGACAGCTTGCGACTGTGAGGATAGGGACAGCTACCGGCGTGCATAGGCGCGCCAAAGGAACTTGGAAGACCTGTTGTTTCCCACGCATCGGAAAAGAAGTAGAGCCCGGAACTCCTTTCGCTGCGTTCAAACCGGATTCGGATTCGGATCAACTCCTCAAGTTCGATGAGATTCCTTCATTGATGGCCTTCCGATCTGAGTCCGTCCGCCGGTGAGCCTATTGAATTACAGCTGTGGACGCAGGAAACCCGTGGTCCTACATATCCCATCGTGGACGAGAATGATGGACGAAAATATTTTGGACACTGGAGAGCGACCAAAGAAGAGCCCTGGTCACAAGGGCAATTATACACCTGTGACGACGCTCTCAAAACGTATCTCCGGCTTCTACACCATAGGTCCGACCTAGTACCCATTGGGAACGAACCGTCATTCCCTAATTCTTGCACGAGACATCATTGGGCCGATATTGAGCTGTCCGAGTATCATCGGGATACAGTGGGCAGTCAGTCTCGTACAACTCGTATGGACACCGTGAGGGCAACACATGCGTGCGATGACACCATAGTTACAACCTTGCGGCAAACGTACCAGGAAACATGGAACAGGCTAGATCAACAGATCATATGGACACAGATAGAATTTTTGCGAGGCAATCTGCCTGTGCTGCAGTACCCACAAGTTCTTTACCACAAGTGTCGTAGGGTAGTCAGGCTACATGTGGTCACTCGAAGTCAAACGCGAGGCGGCCTCGCTACAGATAGGCGCATTCCTACATGGCCTGGCGTTCTCTACGAAGATACCGAGCAGAAACAATGGTATGTGCTTAGGGAACCAATGACGTTCTCAGAGCTCGCGGCGAAGCATCTCAAGTTCGCCAAATTGACCCCAAACGATCAAAAATGGGTTTTTGGGGGTACAGTCAAAGGCCTTGAACACGTAAAGTTCATGGTATGCCAAGACCGGGCTGGCAATCAACACGGAAAGATAGTGGCCAAAGATGTTGAAGTCATGCCTGGCGAAGAGCGATGTGACCCGAAGGATCTTGACGACGAACCGTGCGAAGTATATCTAAATCAGAAGATAAAGGCCAACCCTTACACCAATTGCATCCTCCAAATGGACTCGGTCTTTTTCAAACACTCGGACACAATACGCCTATGGAAGCTATGTATGCGCTGCCTATCTTCGCAAGTCTGGAATAACTCGCTGACGTAGCATTGATCTAGATTCCGAGTATGCAGAGTACCTTACACTAGTCGACGTAGTCCGAGTCAATGGCTGGACCCATCCCGCGGAATACGGCAACGATGATTTGTCTGAGGACCCAGAAATCGAGGATGACGACAGCACTGACAAAAGAGCGTTATACCCCCCCGAAGTCTTCGTCTGGCACGTCTTCTGCAATCTTGTGTCAGCCTTAAACTCCCTGCATCACTTGGGTCGCAAATACATCCATTACGGTAAGCCTCTTTTCTCGCGTAACCCTACTGTACTAACAATATATGAATAGACATTAAACCGTACAATATATTCATCAAGGAAGGCGTAGAGAATGAAAGGCCTGCGTTCAAACATCCAGTACTTGGCGACTTTGGCTTGTATAAGATCCTCGGCATCAGTAACATTACTCGGGGCTCCGGCACCCTTGGCTTCATGGCCCCTGAGCAATACGGCCCATACCCATATACACCGCTTCACACGGACGTTTTCCTTGTGGGCTGGACTATCTATTGTCTGATGCGCCGGATGAATCCAGACGGCGGCATTAAGTTCAAAAGAGGCACAAGGGACGGCTCGACATGCAACAGGCACTAGCTGAGAAAGAGCGGCGGTTAGGCTGGGACAACATCTACTCGAAACCTTTGGACGACTTGGTCAAATGGTGCATCGAAGAGAATCCACTGGAACGCATCTCAGCCGAGGATCTACTTCCTGAGGTGCAAGCGGGGCGTGACAGATACAACAAAGATGTGCCTGGAGGGTCGTACGATACTTGCACTATGGCGCAGGTTGATCGTTGGGATAGAGTGTTGTTCAAACAGCAGGAGTTCATTCTTGGTGGACCAGACGGGCCAAGGCAGAAGTCCCGACGAGCAGCACAGTTATCTGTTCTACGCGACGTTACCAGAGTGGCAGAGAAGGGTGAGTTATCGCAGACCATTACAGCAAAGTCCGGATCTGAGTCGACCTTGTCACAGTACTTACTTGCGTTGCCTCCAGACACTTAGTTGGAAGTGCAGAGGTGTGCAGAGGTGGATTGACGATCAATGGATGCATATCAGAAGCAAATAGAACGGCTTAGTCTACACCATTCTGACTTTGAGGTGCTCAAAAGCACCCGCGCGCTGTGAATCATGCCATCACTCAAGTGTCCTTGTTTGGTAAGTGGCCGATTAATGAATAACGGACAAGAATCGCAGTATCCTCCACCGTACATTTCCCATCTCAGCCAGGAACGAACTACATAGCAATGACATCATTTCCCCTGGTTTCTAATTGTGTGCGCTTGACCGGCAACTCGGATGTCGCCTCGCATTTAGTCTACTGCCAATGTTGACAGCCACAACCGCAATTTTTTGGCTGCATCTCTTCGCCCCGACATGGAATAGCCACGGATCCCACGATAGGATCGGGAGAATTGGTAGCCAAACAAAGCGCACAACAACAATTGGGCCTCCCATCTCGGAAAATGGCCAAGGTGCCATGCCTTTTATTTCCAGCACGTGATGTACACTGTACAGCCCTGCTTTGCTATCTACGATCTACGATGGTAAGGCGTACCATTTCTCGTCGTTGTATTTGAGGCCTGTTGATGCCATGTGATGCTCGTCATGAATCATCGCAAACTACTGCCCTCTTCTATCCTTGTTGCGCAAAATTGAAACTACACGCCACGTCTACTTCTCGAACCATGAAATACCTCCTCATCCACGCCGCGCTGTTCGCACTTTCAGTTAACTCCCAGAGTTCTACACCAAGGCCCAGGAGAGACACCAGAATCCCTCCAGCTCAGCGAAGAAGCCGGCCGCACGCCCAACTACACTGACACGGTTTCCTTCAGCCGCACCTCTGGCTTCTCCAACGGCACGAGCGAACAATGGGCCCTACGCCTCAACCTAACCGAGCTGCCCTTCAAGCAGATAAACAAGAATTCTGAATTATCAACATCCGGGCATTTTGAATACATCTACGAGTACTCTGCCGGTTCCCCGCTGCGTTTACCAAACACGCAGTATGAGCTCCAATGGCCGGGTGAGGCGGACACGTGGCAAGAGTTTCTACGCGAGCGCAACGTCAGTGTGAAGATCACGGCGCGTGTGCTGCATCTGAGGTTCAATCGCACGCAGCTGTATGATGCAAACGACCCGAGTTGCGAGTCTGTACTTGGTCCATCGTGTGAGGTGGCCACACGCAGGAACGCTGGGGAAGGGGCGGATCTTCCGTCTGCTCTTCCCGCCGACATGCTTCAAGGCTGCAACATTGACGGGTCGTACATTGCTAGGGCTGGGGACTTTAATTACAATCAAGGTGATTGGTTGCAGTCGATGAATGAGATGGTGTCAGCTAACGTTGGCGACAGAGGTCAATTCCACGTGGAACCGTTTTGACAATGCGACTTTGGAGCGTGGTGACACGCTGCTTCATCATGAGGGTATTGCGTACAATGCTACCGACGGTTTGATTGCGTGGGAACGTGCAAAAGCCGCTGTCCACATCGTGACCATGGCTTTTGATTACAGCGACTCGAGGTTTGAGAAGAGAGAGGGCGAGAGCCCGATGGTGCTGTGCCGCATCGTCGAGAAACCGACGAAGGATCTGTTCGTAGAGGAGGAAGGAGCGGCAGCAACAGTGTGGCAGCAGTCGACGGTTGGAGTTTTGGGTATGGCGTTGCTGGGTGCGATTGTTATGGTGTGGTAGTGGATGTTCTGCTCTGGATGGTTCACGATTGCTGCCCTGAATATGTACCCAGTTTTTACCCGCGACTTCTCCGATCATATCTGCGAAAGCAAAAGTGTACTGATTATTTTCTCCTAGTTGAGCCGCATATCTGATATCCAGACTAGAAACCATTGAAGCTTGAAAGCCTTGACTGGGACATTTCAATACGCAAAGAGAAACGGGTCGTCCATGAACTGTTGAGAAAGTGCCCACGCGATTTTCCTGTGCGACATGAGTTCTTGAAATGGAGACAAGTTGGGTCCATCGTGAAGCCATAGTAAACCGGACAGCTGGAGCTAGAAGAAACCGAAAGATGAGAAATGACCTAGTGGTGGAGGAGCGTGCCTCAGGAGACTGCCTTCCGTCAGAAGATGGAAGTGCAGATCTCAGCAGAGTCATGCTAGTGCCCAGATGCGGAAGAAATGACTCGTGCGTCGCCTGACAAACTTCACGTGTCGCGACGCGCTTCATTTTGCTTCCGCCGCGTCTGGTCTAATGAGCGCATATCGGTCCTGTCTATCTATACTGTGCGGGCACGTTTCCTCGTATTGAAATATGATTTCAACGTCTCACAAGCATATTCCGAAGGAAAACCAGTCCACGATGAAGGCAATGCGACCGACCGAGTCTTCCCCGCTTCCCCGCGACGCCGCGATGTCATGACCTGGAAAGCATTTTCCGCGCCAACGCATATGCGACCGTGAACAATTACCCGCAGCGAGGTCTCAAGACCATTTTCAACCCTGACGCGAGTAGAAATCCACATTCCTATTGGATGATGGCCCGAAAGAAGGTGCCCACGAAGCTCGACTTAGGTAAGTCCGAGCGTGGAGTTCGACATGGAGACTATATAGCGTCTGAGCCAACGACACTCTGGGGAAATGCTCGGATCCGACCTGTATTATCTTCAGATTCATTAGTAGATCTCACACAATCCCATGTCCCCTGCTCGAACCTCGAAGCGCGTTAAGATGTCCCCATCCACAGACCGAAAACGCGCTATTCGCATTGCAGGATGCTCTGGCGGCTTCCTCGACCGCGCAGATGCGATAACACGCATGGCTGGGGATCCTGAAGTCGATGTCGTTATGGGTGAGAATCGATCTATACTTCATTCTCCGCATAAAACTGAACTTTGAAGGCGACTGGCTCTCCGAGATGACAATGACCGTCCACGGTAGCGGCAAGGTGAAGAACGGCTCAAGTGTAAATGGCAATGGCCAGCCCAGCCTCGAAGAACGCAAGAAGAAGGCTATGTATGCGGAGACGTTCATCTCCTGCTTTGAGCCTGCCATTCCCAACCTAGTCAAGAATGGCACCAAGCTTGCAGTCAACGCTGGAGCTTCCGATACGGAACTCTTGGCTGAGGTTGTTGTTGATCTGCTGGAGAAGCAAGGTGCTGGCCATCTCAAGGTAAGAGCTTCTTATATGGACCTCTTGTGAGATAAACACTAATGTCCACCGTTCAGGTTGCATGGATCGAAGGTGACGATGTTACTGGCCAAGTCAATAGCTTGATCAAGAAGGGAGAGAAGTTCGAGAGTCTCATGCATGGCAAGAAGCTGGAGCAATGGGGCATGGACCCGATATGCGCACAAGCATATCTCGGCGGACTGTGCATGGCAGAGGCGTTGAGACAAGGAGCCGATATTGTGATCGCTGGACGCGTAGCTGATGCTGCTCCGGTCATTGGTGCTGCAGCGTAAGTACCAATAGACTTTTACTCCTGTGACAAGACTGACAATTGCAGATGGTGGCACGATTGGAAGGACGACCAGCTTGACGAGCTTGCTGCGGCTTTGGTAGCTGGTCATCTGATCGAATGCTCCACATACGTAACTGGCGGTTACTACTCTATGTTTAAGGATTTGATCAAGGCAGGCAAGCATCTCAACATGGGCTTTCCCATCGCTGAAGTCGAGCACGACGGTACGGTGGTAGTAACGAAGGAGAAGAACACGGGCGGTATGTCAAAAGCGAGCTTGGTCACACTACTACGAAGAAAGGTTGCTAACACGAACAGGATGCGTTACTGTGGGCACATGTACATCGCAGCTGCTGTATGAGATTCAAGGGCCGCTTTACTACAACTGCGACGTCACGGCAGATATCACCAACGTCAAAATGGATCAAGTTGGCGACGATCAGGTTCGCGTTACAGGTGTTAAAGGCTTACCACCGCCACCGACGACTAAAGTCGGCATCACTGCTCCCGCTGGCTACCAGTGCGAATGGCATTTCTTCATGTGCGGTCTCGATATCGAAGAGAAGTGCAAGATCACGGAAGATCAGATCCGCCATACAATGGGCGACAACGTCAAGCGCTTCACCACGCTCAAGTTCCACCAAAACGGTTCATCACCAATCGATGCGCGCAATCAAGACGTATCCACAGTCGACTTCCGCTGCTTCGCGCAGACCTCGGATCCAGAGCTCGTCCGCCCAGATATTCCCAACGGATTCAATCGCTGGTGTGTCGAGGTGTTCCTACAGTCCGCGCCCGGTCTCTCGCTTTCGAACGACCTACGACAAACTGTTCCCAAGCCTTACTACGAGTATTGGCCATCCCTGTTGCCACAAGACCAGCTCTCGCTGCGAGTACACAATCTTTGGGGCAAGAAGGCAATCACCGACCTCGCTGCGCCCAAGGTCACGAAGGAGTACCCACGCCAGCAGAATTCGTACGAGACAGCTTCGCCTGTTGACCTTTCCACATTTGGCGAGACTGTCCGCGCACCACTGGGTTACATCGTCGCCGGCCGCTCAGGCGACAAGGCCTCAGACTGCAATTGCGGCTTCTTCGTCCGAAATGACGATGAGTGGGATTGGCTAAGGTCGTTTATGACGATTAACCGCGTGAAGCAGCTGCTTGGTCGAGAGGAGTACGAGGGCAAGGGGTCGAAGCCGATTGATCGATTTGAAATGCCGCATCTGCGCGCGGTGCACTTCTTGCTGCATGATCATTTGGACCGAGGGTACAATGCGTGCTCAACATATGATACATTGGGGAAGAGTAAGTATCGATTAGACTCGATGACGCCATGAACGCTAACAGATTTATAGATGCGATGGAGTATTTGCGTGCGAAGACTGTGGACTTGCCGAAGAAGTTCTTGGATCGGGGACGTATTTAGCTCTATCATCCCTCATCGCCGCAATTCAGTTCTTTCTCAATGTTCCGTGCTCTCTCCCCATTTGCCGTGTCTACAGTCTTGGCCGCTCTCCTTGATCAGAGGTGAAGGTGAATCCGTTTGCCACTCACGTGCGGACAAAATCGCGCCTTCGCGACGCGCTAGCAACCACGTATAATACTTCTGCAACAGTCGTTCTGCCCACAGGGATATCGGCAACACGAATAGCGGCATCACTCCGCCTCGCGACAGCTTAACAGATTTCTTAGCGCACACCGGCGGGTTGGTGAGCGTGTGTATTTCTGCGCATACCAAATTGAACACCTGCTGATACCATCATACAGCTCTCTAGCTCACAATGCACATCTCTCGCACAGCGATTGAGATACTGAGCGTCTACTCTCAGCCCGCGGAGCCCGGTGCTAGGCCCTTCCTCTCTCTGATCCCCGAGATCCGCAACAGAATTGCTCCAATCTACCAGCCCGATACCCATTCGATACAAAAGTGCCATAGCAGGTACAGGAATACGCAAATCATTCTCGAGTACGGACAGCATCACGGTAGGCGTTGCGATCCTTGGGACCTGCCGGCAGATATACCATGAGGCTGTCGGAGTGCTGTACAGCAAAAACACCTTCCATATTGCTAGGCGTCCAACGTCCACCGCTGACGGGCTACGTAACCCCATCGTGCAAGGCTGTGAGGCGTGGTTAGAGAGTATAGGCTCTGCCTTGCCACGGGTGCAGAAGACCATCGTTGCTCTGGATAATCTTGACTTTGAATGTCGCGGTTTACCAGGCTTACTACCCAATTTGATGCACCTCGATCTTTTGCCTCTGATCAGAATCCTTTGGTCGGATGGCTCGAGCAAGCTGAACGTTAGTTTGGAGCTGAATGAAACGCAAGACATCACCGCGATCAACAACAATGGTTTACCGTCAGACCACAATATACTGGCGTTGAACCAAGCCGTACGAATGTTGGGAACCGATGACATCCTCGACTTGAAGAGATATAGGGTTCTGATTGGCCAGATGCTTGTTCATCAGACTGCTGTCAGCGGCCGAATCGTCTATAAGGCGACAGATACGCTGAAGTACGTCACTCGCGAATTCGTCTCTACCACAGATGATGACGAATTCCCGTCGTACGTGTTCGCACCCAAGGAGCCCGCGACACTCCTCAGTGTCTTTCAAGGGCTTGGAGACTGGATTTTTCTACTGGTTTTCCCTTTTTGTTATCTCAAGTACGAAATCCTACACAACGTCCTCATTGGGAACCTTCCTCCGATTCTACAAGTTCAATCGTTTCTTCGCAATACATGGTTCTACGGCTATCTCACGCAAAGCGCCATGTTCCTAGTTCTACGCAACGAATCTACTGCTGCGAATTTTACCGACTTCAACGAACTCAAAAGCCGCCCTCTTGTGGACAGCATTAAAATTCCCTACAGATGGTTTTTCAGCTACCAAATCAGGAGTGACAGGCCGCCAACGTATGTGATCAAGCTTGTTACCACAGAAAAGACCAGTTTGACACGCTTGACAATCAGCTCAGTCGGTTTCTTTCGCCAGATGTCATCAGTTGGCGCAAAAACACCCATCATTTTCGAGCTCCACGGCAGCCAGCTTAAAGAAAACAAGGAAGAACATGTTACCATCTTTAAGAAGATCCTAGAACGTTTATTCTTGTTCCTTTCGGACATACACTTTCACTCGCCATCGAAAGCAAGAGCTGATGATTCCATCGAGGTGTACATCGACGGCCATGGCACTCCTGTTCACGCGACAGTCTCTGGCAAGGCGCATACTTCATCTTCGGTCCAAAACACGCGGATACATCTCACACCTGCGCAAGTGCATGGCATGGCTCAAGGACGGTTGCAGAGGCTTCGGGAAGACCACGTTCGTACTCTCTTCCGCGAGAAGTGGAAAGATGATGCTCGTGACCACACTTTTGCTTATCTCTTGGGTCATGTGTATCGCAAGTATCTAGAGATCTAGGCGTAGGACAGTGAACAAGTTTGCTGGCGTATGGAAAGCCTTTGAGATGGAACGCCGATGGTGGAGCGCGTGGTGCTATGCTGGAATGGGATACGCTATTGGGTGCGAGGACGTGAGGACACAGAGCAGTTCACACGTCAGTACATATAGATATGTCGAATCGAGATAACACACAGTCCATGTCTTTTAGTTTTCAGGGTTCACTTTTGGGTCCAACTTCAGTGGCCTAGATTGATGTGTGGGGCGTGCGGCAATGGGTTGGCCCAAATTAGTTCTCGTCAGCTCCCCACTTTATTCCCCTTGCACGACCTCAAATACATGTTTCATCAATGGAAAGCGCGACATTTGCCTTGAGCTCTGTTCCAAGAACGAAAGCCTCACAGATCATGTTTCCAGAGCACACAAGCAAACTGATGCAACTGCAGCAGACCCTTTCAGCTCCCGACCCCGCATCACATGCACCCAACCCCAGGAAACGGGCAGGCTAAACCTCAAAAGCCACGGCTTGGCACACAGCTGTGCGCTGAAAGGTTGCGGAGGCTTCGTAGCTTGGCAAAGCTATGCTGATCGTATCACCATGTACGCGCAAAGTCTTGAGTTCTTGGTATCGTATGGTAGAGATCAGATGAGGAGTCGTGGCAATCGGAGGCTGTTCCGCCCGTGTCCCCTCATACCCACCCGAAGATAAGAAATGCGCAGCACGCGCACAGCATGCCGTCCTTTTGCATAGAGTCACTTCGTCCGCAAACCCTATCGTGCTGGTCACCGCATGCAATCCACTGATAACTGCGAAACGACGTGTATGCATGAGGCTCAGAACGTCGATATTGGGGACCCGGTCGCGGTAGAGGTACATCTTTGAGGTGTTCAGCTACTGTCAGAGCGTAGACCTATATTTGATTGAGCAAGAGATTATCACCATATCTAGCAACACGCCTCCATGGCCGGCGACACAGAAGCGGAGGCAAAGGGACAGGCGAACACCACTGTGATCGCCATCGTCGTACCTTCGGTCTTCATTATCGTGCTCGTCATCCTTATACTCGTGTAGGTAGAAAAACATGTTAAACACAACAAGCAAGCTGAACCCAGACAGCGCTTTCGTTCTGCCCCGACTGGACCACGGCCGCGATGATTTCACCATCATCAAGGAACAGCGCATGAAGCACCGACTTGAAGAAATCAACAGCATCATCAAAACACAGAACTACTACGACTGGCTCGCGGAACAAAAAGAACAAAACTCGAGATCGCAAGCTACTGCAGATCCATTATGGTGGCGCTCACAGCCTTGTACCCATTCAGCCTCAGCTAATGCAACAACAGCGCTATATGCTTGGACGATTTCATTGAAGATGCGCAAATTCGTGGTCTTCGATGCTCGCATGCCTTCCACGCGCATTGCCTAGACGAGTGGTTTTCGAGATTCAACGAATACTGCCCGCTTTGCCACAGACAAATTGTTCCAGGACGACGAGTCGCAATGAAGAAAATGATAGAAAGACCTGAAGCACTCCCGGGAATGTTCATGGTCTGAAATCTGGAGTCTCTCAGTAGCGTGGACGCAGCATCAATCACGCAATGCGCTGAAAGGCAAACCCAGGTCCACATCACCCTCAGCGTTTGGCGGCTTCTTAGGCAACCAAGGCAATATCTTCGAGCTACGATGAATTACTGCTTTTCTCGTGCAGCCCATCGCAGAATTCCTTTGAAGTCGTGTCTTTGAGCTCTCGTATTTTGCCGGCACCAGCTGGATTGTGTGACATCAATAGATCACCACCGAATTCATTGACGTGCGGCGGCTGCTGCGCACCATTCCTCTTCGCCAACAATGACAACCTCCCCGTCAAGACTAATCTTCTCGCCGAGGCCCACGAAGCAATCGCCGCAAATGAAACGGTAGAGACTCAGCCGCGACCGAAGGCAAACAGGTTGGCATTGCGACAGCAGCAACAACACCGAATAGCCCATCAACAACACGCAACCAACAAAAAGCGAAACACCAGACGACCTACCAGAAACAAAATGAGTCCGTCAACACACAGCTCGAGTCTCTACGGCGCCTAGTACCATCCCTGCGAGAAACCTAAGGAGCGTGCCACGACGCTGATATACAGGATCTGCCCACACCTTTGAGGCCCAGCAAGGCTGTCATTTTACAGCGTACATGAAGCAGCAAGAAAAAGAGCGGAGGAATGTGGCGGATGAAAAATAGTATTTGAAGTTGAAGATCAAGGCGCTAAAGGGCGCTGGTCATGTGTGATCATTGCGATTCGATGCACTATCAATGGATGTTATGGACTTGAAGATTGATGAAGCGAAGCCATGATGGGAGGCTGGTAGGCGTCGCGAAGGTCGACCATATTTCTTTGTGCTCAAATTATCTATTCAAGCACGTCCTTGCGTTCAGGAGTACGGGTACCAAGATGCGCGTACTTTCTTTGTGGAGGATGTTGAATGTAGTTCGAGACCTTTCGACGCAAACCGTTTGCTTCGCTGCGTGTATATGGCTGGCGCCCATTTCTCTGCAACATTAATTGATAATCCTTCACGATCTCGGCACCTACACGGCATCAAAACCACATCGCACATTGTCCATACCCCAAAGCACACCACAAGAGAAAGAACGGCAAGTATTGGCTGGGCGATGAATACGTTTAAACTCTATTGACCCAGTACACATGTATGAAAGCGCGTAAAACCTTATGCCTCCCAATTAAACATTACTGAGTCATGCCCCAACTAGCCACCCATCCGAAACACAAATGGAAACCAATGGTATAGTGCAACACCGTAACAACTTTCCAAGAAACCTAGTCTCTCCAAACACTCAAGCGCAGTGCTTAGACAACAGCGTTGTCGTGAGTCGCGCCCGTGGTGGCTGGCACCGCAATGTGCTTGGTCTCGTGGTGAACCGCTGACGTTCCGCGAACACGGTGAGTGTCGAATAGGCGGGCCTCGAGGATTGCGCCGACGAGGTTGGTGAAGCTGTCGAAATCATTAGCACACGTTCCCAACAGTACTGGTAACAGGGTACATACAAGGCGATGAACGCAAATGCCTCGAGGGTCCTCTTCATCGAGCACTTTCCGAACGACAAGGGCGAGAGGAGTTCGCACGAGCCGTACTCATAATCTTGAGCCGCGAAGATGAAGGCTGTGAGCCAGAGGTACGAGAAGGCAAGGTGGAGGGGAGCGAGGTAGCCCTTGTACGACTTGACGAAGGGGAGGGCGAGAGCGGCAAGAGTGATGAAGGTGTCGACGGCGCCCTGGCGACAAATGTTAGTAATGCTCGTGGCTGGACAGGGTGGTTTGATGATAACGTACGACAGACACCCAGTAGACGAGATGCGTATTGTGGGCGTAGTTGGCAATGAAGTAAGCGGCGATGCTCATAACGATGACAGTGCTGATGAAGTGCAGAGCATGGTTCCCAGCGATGAGCGGGCGGAAGGCCTTGTTCTTGCGGGGAGCAGTTGTGCCGTAGTCGGTCGCGGTGTTTGGGGTGGTGGTGTTCATATTTGCTAGTTGTATTGGTGACGATGCGGTTTGTGAAGATGGTATGGTATGGTTTGATGGGAGATGGAAGTTGGCTTATCGAAGTAATGGGAATGGAAATACAGAAGTGGAAAGAGTAGCCAGCCCTTTTATGCGGGCAGCAGCAATCACAACAAACGCGCCTTCTCAGTTCCATCAACCTGACGTACACGGTTGTACAAACAAGGTTGGTTGTAGCGCAGGGCTCTTTCCGTCGCATCCACCTTGATCTACGTCTGAGGTCAAAGGAAAATGCTAATGATCCCTGTCTCCCGCTCGCATCACCAGTCAGATTTTGCTGCGCATCACAGTTTGCTGAGCGTGACGATGTTTCAGTCGGGCCTGGAAG
>Ga0265798_10001776_pt1 | contig 32781 bp, 32 predicted proteins | sample P3T30metagenome_FD_192430 | JGI IMG/M metagenome (GOLD analysis project Ga0265798, IMG submission 192430) | Plant litter microbial communities from East Loma Ridge, Irvine, California - P3 T30 | ecosystem: Environmental > Terrestrial > Plant litter > Unclassified | place: USA: California... | reverse complement strand
CGGCCTTTGCGGCCCAGGTAGAGAAGGCGAAACTGGTCGAGGGCGGCGGCGGTGCTGACGTCGGCGGCGGCCACCTCGGCGGCCAGGCCCAAAATAGATTCCTGCATGGTACCCACAAAGGTACGGCACCCGGCAAGCCAGTGTAAAAGGTGCGGGCTTGTTGCGGGGCAAGAAAAATTATTTTGTTGATAATAAATGAGTTGGCTTGAGGGTAAAATTAAATCGGTGGTCTTGGCTGGGCTTATTTCCAAAATCTGGCACCGGCTTTGCAAAAGCCCTATCAGCTTTCAACCACTCCCATCCTTTTCCTTCTTTTCCCATGCTACGCCGTTTCCTCCTCCCGCTGCTAGGTCTCGCCTTCTTCGCCACCGAGGCGGCGTCAGCCCAAACCACTCCCGCCGCTAAGCCCGCCACCGGCGCCTACAACCGCCCCGTAGCCCGCACCAGCCGCACCCTCACCGCCCGCGAAAAGCGCGCCGCCGAAGCCGCCGCCAAGGCCGAAGCCCTCGCCGCCGCCAAGCAGGCCGCCGCCGAGGCTACCGCCACTGCCAGCGCCAACTCGGGCTGGAGCGGCTGGAGCGACGCTCCGCTGCAAGCCACCGAAGTGGGCAATGGCCAGCACCGCCCCTCCATGAACGTATCGGTGGCGCCCGGCATGCCCCTCAACCAGGTGGGCCACGGCGTATCGACCGACTACAGTGGCCGGCCCATCTATCGCGAGCCAGCTAGCACCACGCTCTCTACTTCGCGCTAGTCGCCCGCTTTTCTCTTCTTTTTTCTGCCCCGGTTGCGGCCACGGAAGCTAGCCTTTCGTGGCCGTTTTGCGTAGAGCCGGAACTGGGTGAATAGTCACCTGGCCTTGTCAACGTCTTCTCATTCAAGCTTCATGCTTTCTCTTCGCACGCTGTGCCTGCCCCTGTTGGGGGCCGCCCTGCTAGCCCTGCCGGCCAGCGCCCAAACCTCGCCTAAAGCTACCCGAAAGCAGGCCCCGCGCATGGTGCCCAACACCTCGTCCGCCGCCCGTGCTGCCGACCCGTTGCGCGGCACCAACAACAACGGCAGCGGCAATAACGGCTATGCCGCCCCTGGCCAGCCCGTAAACGTGGAGGACAATGGCAAGAATACGCCCTCCTACGATGGCCCGGCCCCCAAAGGCGAAGCCCGCACGAAAACCACGCTGGCCACGCCTAAGTAGGTTTTATAGTACTGTCGAATAATATAAAAAGAACGTCATGCTTCGGCAAGCGCCGCATGACGTTCTTTTTAATGTGGGAGCGAGTGCTACTCCGCTGCCTGGTAATACAGCGTGCTGCAATTTTCGGGGCGGAGCACGAGCTCAGCGGCGGCGCGCACGTCGGCGGGCGTCACGGCTTGCAGCTGGGCGGGCTCCTCATTGACGAGGTTGGCATTGCCGAGCAGCTTGCCGATGGCCAGGGCTAAGGCACGGTTTAGTAGCTCAATTTCGCCAAAAACCAGGCCCGCTTCGGCTTGGTTTTTTACTTTTTGCAGCTCCTCGGCGGGCACTTCGGCTTGCAGCAGCTCGGCCACTACGGCCTCCACGGCGCGGTCGGCTTCTTCGAGGGCCACGCCGGCGTTGAGCTTGCCGCTGACCACGAGCAGGCCGGGGTCGAGGGCGCCCGTGGCGGAGGCCGATATGTTGTTAAAAAGCTGTAGCTCCTTCACTAAGCGCTGGTGCAGGCGGCTCGACTTGCCCCGGCCCAGCAGGTCGCCGAGCAGGTCTACGGCGTGGTAGCGCGGGTCGAGGCGGGCGGGCATGTGCCAGGCTTTGTAGAGCGCGCTGAGCGGCACGGGCGCGGTGGCAGTGGCGTGGCGGGCCTCGGTCTGGGTGGGCTCCTGGGGCAGCTGGCGCTCGCGGCGCTCGCCGCCCGCGATGGGGCCAAACCACTTCTCGGCCAAGCGCTTTACTTCATCAAAGGCCACGGCCCCGGCTACCACCAGAATGGCATTCTGGGGGGCGTAGTGCTGGCGGAAGAACGCGCGCACGTCGGCCATCTCGGCCTCTTCGATGTGGCTGATTTCCTTGCCGATAGTGTTCCACTGGTAGGGATGCTCTTTGTAGGCCAGCGGCTTGAGCTTGAGCCACACGTCGCCGTAGGGCTGGTTGAGGTAGTTCTGCTTGAACTCCTCCACCACCACTTTGCGCTGCACGTCGAGGCCGTTTTCGGAAAACGCCAGGTCCAGCATGCGGTCGCTTTCGAGCCAGAAGCCGGTTTCGATGTTGGCGGCCGGCAGCGAGAGGTAGTAGTTGGTGATGTCCTGCGAGGTGAAGGCATTGTTTTCGCCGCCCACTTTTTGCAGCGGCTCGTCGTAGCTCGGGATATTGACCGAGCCGCTAAACATCAGGTGCTCAAACAAGTGGGCAAAGCCCGTTTTGTCGGGGCTTTCGTCGCGTGAGCCCACGTCGTATAAGATATTGAGCACGGCCAGCGGCGTGGTAAAGTCCTCGTGCACGAGGCAACGCAGGCCGTTGGCGAGGGTGAATTCCTGGTAGGTTATCATGTAAGGCTTAAAATCGTCTGTCCTTGCGAGCCGGCGAAGCAATCGCAACTGCCCGACTTCTTGGCAAGATAAACGCGAACGATTTTGTTCTGGTGCGATTGCTTCGCCGGCTCGCAAGGACAGACGATTTCGGGCTGTTACGCAATCGACTGCCTGGCCTATTAAGCGCAGGGTGCCTTGCTCACCACCCAGCGCGGCCAGGTGCCGGATGCGGCAAACGAGGTGGCAGGCTTTGGCAGGGGCGCTGCGCGCGGCTAGCGGATGCAGGAAAGTGGGCTGTTGAGCGGCTGCCTTTTTTGGGCCGGGCGGTGGGGTGCCTGGGGCCAGCTAACGAAGGGCTGGCGAGGCTGTTTTGGAGGAAGGCTGGCTGGCTGGGACGGGCGCGGGCAGCTTGCGGGGCTGGTGCTTGGCCAGCGCCTGGCGCACGGCGGCGGCGCTGCCCAGGTCGTTGAGGTAGGGGCGCTTGGTGGCGTCTTCGCGGTATTGGGGGCGGCCGGTGCTGGTAAGGCCCGCGTACTGAAAAACCTGGGTTTGGTAATGGGTTTCGCGGCCGGCGGCCTCGCGCAGGCTGCACTCGCTGAGAGCCAGCAACTCCTTCTGCCCATCCTGGTCGATGTCGGCAAAGAAGAGTGACACCAAGCTGGTGGCATCGCCGAGCGAGGGAATGGTAAACGCCTGCACCGCGTAGGTACCGCCCTGAAAAGGGTCGAGCACGAATAACTCGCTGCCGTACCGGTTATCATTATCCTCTGAGCCGGGGGCCGAAAAAAACAGCTGCTTGCCAAACTCATTGGGCCGCCACGTGGCCGCCAGCAAGTCAACTGACCGCGGAAAAGAGGAAGGCAGCGAGCGCCGCAAAAAAGCAGTGTCGGCCTCGCTGGGAAAGCGCGTCGCCAAGCCCCAGCGCATCGTGCGGGCCTCGGCGTTCTCATTGGCTGCCTGCGGGCCATCGGTGGGCGGCAGCCACTTCACCACTAACCCCGGCGGGGTAATGGCCAGCGTGAGCGAGACGCGGACCGCCTGGCCGTTCTGCTGGCCGGGCTGAAAGGTGGGCAGCTGCCGCACGGCCGCCAGCACGGCCGCATCGACAGCGGGGCTGTCTCCCTTAATAATTGTCGTGTTTTCAAGTTGCCCTTGCTTACCCACCGTAAGCTGGACAAATACGCGGCTGCTCGCGGGCGGGCCATTGGCGGGTAGCACTACGCGCTGCTGCACGGCGGCCACGAGGGCGCTCAGGCCGCCCCCGCCGGGTAGCTGGGGCATTCGCTCGACATAGGTATACACGGGGTCGCCAGCCGGGGGCTTCGGAGTTTGGCCCACTGCCGGGGCCAGCCAGGAGTAGCGGCCGGGTAGGCTGAAGAGCAGTAGCGCGGCCAGGGCGAGCGGGCGGCAAAGCGGGGCAGACATAGTGGGGGAGGTAAAAGCGCCGGCAAGTACGCCCGCACCCGGCTTACTTACAGCGTGGCGCGCACGCCCAGCAGCCAGGTGCGAGCCACCGGGTAGGCGCTGGCATCGAGGCCAGCCTGCCCGCCCGAGGCCCCGCCGCTGCTCACGTTGGGGTCGAAGCCCCGGTAGCCGGACAGCACCAGCAGGTTGGTGCCCCCCAGCCATACGGTGAGCTTGTGTGGGCTGTCCTTGAGCACCGTGTAGCTGAGCTGGAGGGAAGCCAGCCGCGCGTGGCTGCCCGTTTGCAGGTAGTAAGAGCTGCCGGGCGCGGGTGCGCCCAGGCCCGCGCCCGGTGCGCTGGCCGCGGGGTGGGTGGGCGTCCAGCGGTCGAGCACGCGGGTGGAGGCGTTGGAAAAGCCCGTGGGGCTGTCGAGGCGCAGCAAGTTGGCATTCAACACTTGGTAGCCCAGCAGCGCGTCGGCCTGCCAGGCCAGGTGCCAGCGCTGGTAGTCAACATCCTGGGCCCAGCTGAGCAGCACGCGCGGCAGGCCCGAGCCCAGCGGCTGCGCATCGAGCGGGGAAAGGCGGCCGTCGCCATTGGTATCCTGGTAGCGGGGGCGGCCGGTGGCGGCATCGGCGCCCAGGTAGCGCAGGCCCTGGAAAGTGCTCAACGGCTGGCCCGCGGTGGCGCGCTGGCCCAGCTGGTTCACAAGCAGGTCGGACGGGCCGGCGTAGCGACTGTGCTGCCAGGCCGCCGACAGGTTGGTGAAACTGGAGAAATTATAGCGCGTCACTACCCACGACAAGTTCATTTCCAGTCCCTGGCTGCGGATTTGATAGTCAGCGGCCGCCGGGCCATTGCGCAAAGCCTGGGGTGTGGTCACGCGCCGATAGGCCATGAAGCTGGCCGTGAGGCTTTGGGGCCAGCCCACGGTCAGGCCCGCCTCGTGCGAGTCGAAGCGCGCCAGCGCGGGCGGCCCCGCCAACTGGTTGGGTTGGCTAAGGTCGTAGAAGCTACCGGCGTTGGTGGTGCGCCCCGTGCCCACCCACAGGTTTAGGGCGGTGAGCCAATTGACTGATTTCAACCATTCTTCTTGCTTGGCATGCCAGGTCGCCTGCGCCCCGTAGGTGGGCTGCCAATAGTCGGTAGCTGGCAGCCGGCCACTGCCATCGAGCCGATAGCTGGCCTGCACTTGGTAGCGTTCGGCGTAGGTATAGCCTGCCTGCGCCGCGTAGCTGCGCAGGGCCGACTGGCTGCTGGTGTGGCCAGCGGCTAGCGTGGTAGCCGGCTCGTTGACCAAGGAGTAGGCTTGTGCGTCATGCAGGTCTTGCCAGTGGGCGGCCAGTTGGGCCGTGAGGGCGTGGCGGTCGCGCACGGTGCGGGCATAATCGAGCGTGCCGCCCAGCGTGAGCTGCCGAAACTGGTTATCATTATGCTCGGTGGCGTAGTGGGCGGTGGGGGCCTGGTAGTCGGGCAGGCGCCAGGTTTGGAGTAAATTACGCTGCTCCCAATGGGATATAATATTGACTTTAAAATAATTGGCAATATTATAGCGCAGGGCCAGCCCGCCCAGCAGCTGGAGCTGGCGGGGCTCGCGCACCTCTTCCAGCGCCTGGCGCACGGGGTTGTCGGCGTAGTTACGGGGCTGGCTGAGCTGGCCGCTGGCATCGTAGGGCGTGCCGGTGGGTAGGGCTGCGAGCATGTGCAGGGGCAGCGACCCGGCAGCGGCGCGGGCGCTGGTCTGGCTCAGGGCCAGGCGGGCAGTGAGGGTGAGCTTGGGCGAGAGTTGCTGCTCCACGTTGGCGCGCAAGGCGTAGCGCAGGAGGTCGGAGTTGAGCACCACGCCGGTTTGGCGGAGGTAGTCGGCGGCCACGTAGTAGCGCGTGGTGGCCCGGCCGCCGCTCAGGCTGAGGTGGTGTTCCTGCACGGCGGCGGTGCGCAGCAGCTCGCGCTGCCAGTCGGTACCCGCGCCCAGGGCCGCCAGCTGGGCCGGCGAGTAGGCGGCCGGCTGGCCCTGGCTGGCGTTGGCCTCGTTCAGCAGCTCGCCGTACTGCCGGGCGCTGAGCAGGTCGTAGCGGCCCCGGGCCTGCTGCACGCCCCCGTAGCTGGCGTAGCTCACGCGCGGTTTCTGCTTTAGCGTACCCATTTTGGTGGTGATGCTGATAACGCCGTACTGGCCCTGGGCCCCGTAGGCTGCCGTTGCGAATGGCCCTTTCAGGATGGTAACCGACTCAATATCCTCCGGCGGCAAGCTCAGCAAGGGGTTCAGCTCCAGTTGCCCGCTCTCCAGGGTCTGGCCCGGCCCGCCCAAGCTTCCTTGTGCCGCGCCCATGTTCTGAAATACCGGCACCCCATCGAGCACGTACAGCGGCTGCGGATTGCCGGCCAGGCTGCTGGCCCCGCGGATGCGCACCACGTTCAGCGCCCCCGGCGCGCCCGAATACGGGGTGGCCTGCACCCCCGCCACCCGGCTCAGCGCGGGCTGGATGGTGAGCTGGCCCAGGAAGACCGGGTTGTGGAATGCCTTGGTTTCCATGATGGTGGGGCAGGGGTGGCTGAGGCCACTACGCCCGTCCCGGGCATAGCCTAGCACGATAACGGGCGGCAGCGTATCGCCGCAGCCCATGGGCACCTGCAAGCGCTCAAGCTCTGGCACCTGGCCTGGCTGCGCCCGTGCCGGCTGCGCACTAATGGCTGCGAAAAGAAAGGCGAGTAGTAAAAGACGGAGCATAGAAGCGAAAAAGGTGGGTGCCGCGCCGGTTGGCCGCAGGCAGCTTCCTGATGCTGGCGCGGCCGATTTTTACCAAGGCAATTGGAAATAAAATTTACCCCTTCACCCGCCTCGCCTGACCTGGGCCGCTAGCTACCGCCGCCGCTACCTTTGCCCTCCCCAACCTGCCCCGCCCTTTGCCATGACCTTCGACCGCCACGACTACCCCAACGACCTGCTGCTGCGCCTCTACCGCGAGTTGCTCAAGCCGCGCCTCATTGAGGAAAAAATGCTCATCCTGCTGCGGCAGGGCAAGGTTAGCAAGTGGTTTTCGGGCATCGGGCAGGAAGCCATTTCGGTGGGCAGCACGCTGGCGCTCCATGCCGACGAGTATATCCTGCCGCTGCACCGCAACCTGGGCGTGTTTACCGGGCGCGGGGTGCCGCTGGGGCGGCTCTTTGCCCAGTGGCAGGGCAAGGCCACCGGCTACACCAAGGGCCGCGACCGCTCGTTTCACTTCGGTACCAACGAGCACCACATCGTGGGCATGATTTCGCACCTCGGCCCGCAGCTGGCCGTGGCCGACGGCATCGCCCTGGCCGATTTATTAGATAAAAAGCCCCGCGTGACGCTCACCTACTCCGGCGACGGCGGGGCCAGCGAGGGCGACTTTCACGAGGCGCTCAACGTGGCGGCGGTGTGGCAGCTGCCGGTCATTTTTCTCATCGAGAATAACGGCTACGGCCTCAGCACGCCCAGCAACGAGCAGTTTCGCTTCAAGTCGTTCGTTGATAAAGGCCCCGCCTACGGCATGGAGGCCGTGCAGGTTGATGGCAACAATGTGCTGGAGGTGTACCACCAAATCCGCACCCTGGCCGAAGACCTACGCCAAAACCCCCGCCCCGTGCTGGTGGAGGCGCTCACCTTCCGCATGCGCGGCCACGAGGAGGCCAGCGGCACCAAGTACGTGCCCGCCGAGCTGATGCAGGAGTGGGCCACCAAAGACCCCGTCGAGAACTACGAAAAGTGGCTCATCAGCGCGGGCATTCTCAGCGAAACTGCCCGCGTGCAGCTGCGCGAAACCATCAAGCAGGAAATCGACAAAGGCTGGCTCGAAACCGAAGCTGCCCCCGCTCCCGTGGCCGACACAGCCCAGGAGCTAGCCGATATGTATCAGCCCTTTACGGCGCCTGAGGCCAGCCCGGCCGCCGACGGCCCGGCGCCCGAAAAACGCTTTATCGACGCCATTTCGGAGGGCCTGCGCCAGAGCATGGTACGCTACCCCGAGCTGGTGCTCATGGGCCAGGACATTGCCGAGTACGGCGGCGTATTTAAGATTACCGAGGGTTTTGTGGCCGAATTTGGCAAGGGGCGCGTGCGCAACACGCCGCTCTGCGAGTCGGCCATCGTGGGGGCGGGGCTGGGCCTCAGCATCCGGGGCAAGAAGGCGATGGTGGAGATGCAGTTTGCTGATTTCGTCACCTGCGGCTTTAATCAAATTGTCAATAATTTAGCTAAAAGCCACTACCGCTGGGGCCAGAACGCCGACGTGGTGGTGCGCATGCCTACCGGCGCCGGCACGGCCGCCGGCCCCTTCCACTCGCAAAGCACCGAGGCGTGGTTTACGCACGTGCCGGGCCTGAAAGTGGTGTACCCCAGCAACCCCCACGACGCCAAGGGCCTGCTCTGCGCCGCCTTCGAAGACCCCAATCCGGTGCTGTATTTCGAGCACAAGCTGCTGTACCGCTCGCTGAGCGGGCCGGTACCCGAGGCGTATTATACTACGCCCATCGGCCAGGCGGCGCTGGCGCTGGAAGGCAACGACCTCAGCATCATCACCTACGGGCTGGGGGTGCACTGGGCGCTGGCCGCCTGTAAGGAGCTGGATGTGAAGGCCGATATTCTGGACCTGCGCACGCTGCTGCCCTGGGATACCGAGGCCGTGGGCCGCTCGGTGCGCAAAACCGGCCGCGTCCTCATCCTGCACGAAGACACCCTGACCGGCGGCCTGGGCGGCGAAATCGCGGCTTGGATTGCCGAACACTGCTTCGCCAGCCTCGACGCGCCCATTCGCCGGGTGGCGGCCCTGGATACGGCCGTGCCGTTTGCCCCGCCGCTGGAGGCCGATTTCCTGCCCCAGCAGCGCCTGCGTGAGCAGCTCAAGGCCCTGCGCGACTACTAGCCTGGCGCGTATCTTGCGGATAGTCCGGCCCAAATCCTTTGCTGTGAAGTTCTTAAAGAAGCTGCCCTTTCGCACTGCCCTGCTGCCGCTGCTCCTGCCGGGGCTGCTGAGCAGTTGCGCGGTGTACGATACCATTTTTCACCCGCACCGCCTGCCCACGCCCAAAATGGACGCCGCCACCAAGGCCAAGGTGCGGGCGGCCGAAAAGGCGCGCCACAAGGGCCTGTCGCTCAAAGCGCCCGAGCCCAGCACCAACGCCACCGATACCGGCGGTGGTGACCCGGCCGCGCCCTCCGCGGCTCCCGCCGACGATAAGAAGAAAACAATGTCGTACGGCGACCTGCCCGAGGGCACCCGCATCAAGTACGACAAGCAGGGGCTGGTCAAGAAAAGCATGCTCGACCGCATGGCCAACAACGGCCACAAGCTGCACCACTACGACACCCGCCCCCTCACCCCGCGCGAGGCCAGCCGCGAAAACCGTAAGCTGCGCAAAAAAGGCCACACCGACCACGGCAAAGACGCCGCCCCCCGCGACAAAACCAAGGACGAGCCGCTAAACCCCGCCCTCGACACTGGCCCCGACCCTGGCCCGCCCGCTACCGCGCCTACCGCGCCCCCGGAGCCCGCCGCTCCCAAGGCCAAAGCCCGCAAAGAAGAAGCCCAGCCCAAGCCCGACCCCACGCCGTCTGTGCCCGCCCCCGAGCCAGCCAAGCCCAAGAAAAAAGCCAGTAAGGCCCCCGTGCCCAAGCCCGACCCTACCCAGCCGCGACCATAAAAGCCAGGTTTCTGGTGCCCGACGCACAAGCTGCTTGCCAGTTGCTGGCGGCCCACTAGAGGGTGCTGATACATCGCTGCTAATGACTAGCAGCATGTAGTATGGCGCAGCTACCCGCGGTATCCCGTGTTTGCTTCTAGCCTTGCTACCCTATGCGACATTACTTCCTGCTGCTCGTCGCTTGTTTGGGCTGCTCCCTGTCGGCGGCAATGGCCCAAAGCCGCCCGAGCGCTGCTTACTTTCTCCGCCACCCTACCAATCAGCCCCGCCGTAGCCCGGGGCTGCTACCCGGCGGTGCGGTGGTAGCCTCGGCCAGCCAGGTGGAGGGGCCGATACCGACAGTGTGGGCTGCCGTAGCCTATGCCCCGTTGCCCGGTCTCGGTAGCCCATTAGTCGCCGCTGAAGCTTCCGCGCCCCGCCGCGACCTAACCGGCGTGTGGGCCTACCCACCCTACGACCCGTACTGGAACCTGCCCGAAACATTTCGTAAAAACACGCTGCCCGCCGTCTGGGCCGAGCCTTTGCCTTTGCAGCTGTTGCGCAGCGCACTGGGCCGGCCGGGGTTTCCGGCCATTCAAGGGCTGCATTAACAGGCTTAGCTTATGACGCGCTCCCTACTGGCTGGCCTGCTGCTGCTGGCCTCAGCGGCCCCTGCCCAGATTGTGCCCACCAGCCCCGGCCAGCAGCGGGCTGCCGCCCGCCAGGCCCGGCGCGAGGCCCAGCGCACCGACCTGCCCTACCAGGACAGCCACCTCGGTGCCCCGTCGCAGGCCGTGCGCCGGGGCCAGAGCGAGCACCCGCAGCGCGTGGCTAAGGAGCCGCGTTTTGGCCGTGATGGCCGGCCGCACGTGGCGGCGCCTATATTTCCGGGCCTGCGCCACCGGCCCAAAACCGAACCCAACCCCTGACTATCGGGTTTACAGACCTAACCCGCCGGGCCAGCGCCTGCTGGCTGGCGCAACAACCTGATTTTCATTTTTCTAAATCACCTATGGCTACTCCCTGGATTCCGCTCACCGAGCCCGAGCAACTGCGTACCATCGTGCAAGAGTCGCACAAGCACCCGGTGCTCATCTTCAAGCACAGCACTACCTGCTCCATCAGCGCGGCCGCCAAGGCCAAGGTAGAGCGCCAGTGGCCCGAGCCCTCGCTGCCCACCGACACGCCCATCTACTACCTCGATTTGCTGCGCTTCCGCCCCATCTCGGGCCAGATTGCCAGCGAGTTTGGCGTCGAGCACCAGTCACCGCAGCTGCTGCTCATCCAGGATGGCCAGGTGCGCTACCACGCCTCACACATGGGCATTCGCCTCAGCGAGGCCGGGGAGGCTGTAGCCGCTAAGTAGTCGCCAGAGTTGTATAAAAAAAGCCCCTGCATCAGTTGATGCAGGGGCTTTTTTAGGTATGGTTAAGCCAATGCCGGGCTAGCGAAGCGCTTATTTCTTAGCATCCATTACTGTTTGCAGCTTCTCGAACATGGCCAAGTGCGTTTTCAGCACGGGCACTGTTTTCGCGGCTAGAGCCTTGATTTCGGGGTCGCCGGCTTTCTCCGCAGCTTCCGTGAATTCCTTGATGTCTTCCTGGTGGTCTTTCACCATTTCCTGCACGTACTCCTTGTCGAGGTCGGCGCCTTTTTTGGCCAGCACGTCATCAAAAACCTTTTTCTGGTCGTCGCCCAGCGTGGGGGGCAGGGTAATGTTCTTTTTGGCGGCCAGGGCTTTAAGCTCGCTATTGGCCTTGGTGTGGTCGGTCACCATCATCTGGGCGGCCTGCTTGACTTCGGGCGAGGTAGCGCGCTGGGCTACTTCCTTGCCGAGCTGCACTTCTAAGATGCCGCCGCTGGCCGCCTTGGTCATGAAATCGGAGTCGTACTCCTTATCATCCTTGATGGCCGCGTCCTGACCTGAATTACCGAGAGCTGTACTGTCGGTTTTGGCTTCGTTGGTTTGCTGGGCTTCCTGCACCGCATCGGGCTTGGAGCCGCAGCTGGTAGCACCGAGCAGCAGGCCGGCAGCCAGCAGGGAAAGACAAGAGGATTTCATAGAAAAGGAAGTTGGTGGGCACCGCGCTATACGTAGCCAGCGCGGCGCCCGCCGAACAGCTACATTTTCATGTTAGCACCTTTATTTGCCATGTCGAGGTGGCCCTCCACCACCGGCAGCGTGGTGGTGATAAATCCCTGCAAGGCCGGGTTTTTGGTCATCTGCTGATGAGCAGCCATCGTGTTGGCCGTCTTCTGGTGGTCGGCCACCATTTGCTTGATGTACTTGTCTTCGAAGGCTTTACCCGTTAGCTTCTGCATTTCGGGAGCCATCGCCTTGTGGTCGGCGTCCATGTCGGTGGGCAGCGTCACGCCGGCCTTGGCCGCGATGGGCTTTAGGTTGGCCGTGCTCTTGGTATGGTCGGCAATCATCTGGTTGGCGAAGGTCTGGGTCATGCCCGTTACGCCTTTGGCCAGCGCCATTTTGCTGAGTTGAATCTCATTTTGGTCCGAATGCGCGGCCGATTTCATAAATTCCGCATCATCGGCGTGGGGCGCGGTGGGGCCGTTGGGGTCGGCTTTGCCGGTGCTCATGGGCGCAGCGGCCATCGCGCTGCTATCGGTGGCAGCGGGCGTGGCAGTAGAAGCCGTGGCCGACGAGTCGCCGCTGGCTGTGGAGGTGCCCGTGGTGGTAGAGGTGGCCGTGTCGGTGCTGGAGCTGCACGAGCTAAGAGCGAGCAGGCAGGCGGCGAGGGCGGGCAAAGTGGAGCGAAGCATAGTCTTGTGGAAAAGGAGTGGTAGTTGAGGTGCTTGATTACGAATGAATTAGCGTTTGGTTTGACTTTTTTTACAACCTGCTGAAAGCCAATTGCGCCCGCTTGTCAGCTGTCCAGTCAATTTTTTTTAGCGGCCCATTAAACTAGGGCGCTGGCTGGCCCTCTCAGCTAGTCTACTTCTCCTTCACCTTTTTACCTCCCGCCTGTATGCGCCACCTTACTACCTTTCGCACCCTGGCCTACGCCGCGCTGGCCAGCGGCCTGCTTCTCACCGCTGGCTGCAAGCGCACCGACGCGTCATCAATGCCCGACGACGTGACCTCGGCCGAGGACCAGGGCCAGGGCGACGAGGAAAACGCCAGCACCGCCGACCTCGTGGAGGCCGCCTCCCCCCAGGATGCTGCCGACTCGAACAGCCCCACCGTGGCCGAAGCCGCCGAATTGCGTAGCCTCACGGCCAGCTGCTTCACCCGCACTTACAACGCCCAAACCCGTACCCTCACCCTCGACTTCGGCCCCACCAACTGCCTGTGCGCCGATGGTCGCTACCGCCGGGGCCAGCTTACGGCCGTTTTCAGCGGCCCCTACCGGCAGGCGGGGGCCGTGGTCACCATCAACCGTACCAACTACTTCGTCAACGACAACCAGCACCTGGGCACCCGCGTCATCACCAGCCTTGGGGCTGGCTCATTTGACCTGAGCGTGCAGAATGCCAGCATCATCTTCGCCAACAATGGCGGCACCACCGCGTGGTCGTCGCAGCGCCGCTACGTTCGCACCGCGGGCTTTGGCACCCGCACCATTCTGGACGATGCTTACAGCATCACCGGCTCGCTCACGGGCACCAACCGCCGCCAGGTCACCTACACGGCCACCATTCAGAGCCCGCTCATTAAGAAATTCACGCTGGGCTGCGCCCGCCATTTCGTGGCTGGCACCATCGAAATCACCAATGCCAAGTCGAGCGCCATGCTGCTCAACTATGACCCCAGCGGCACCGCCGCCTGCGACAACATCGCCTCTGTAACCATCAACGGCCGCACCCGCACCATCTACCTCCGCTAACCGCAGATTTAACGGATGAAACGGATTTCGCGGATACGCTTGCTCCGCAAGCTGACTACGCGGGATTTTATAACCGCGCTTAGATTTGGACGATAGCAGAAAAGAGGCCGCTCATTTGGGCGGCCTCTTTTCTGTCGTCGCAGTCGTCCGCGTAGTCAGCTTGCGGAGCAAGCGTATCCGCGAAATCCGTTTAATCCATTAAATCTGCGGTCAGGGCCTGGGCTAGTAGCAGGTCTTCGGGCGTCGTGATTTTGAGGTTGCGGTAGTCGCCCTCCACCAGTTGCACGGGGTGCAGGTCATCGACCACGCTGGCATCGTCGGTGAAGGTGGGTAGCTCGGGCAGGCGGTAGGCGCGGCGCAGCAGGGCCAGGTCGAAGGTTTGGGGCGTTTGCATGAGGCGCAGGCGGCGGCGGTCGAGCGGGGAGGAGCCGGCCGCGCCCAGCAACCGCACTGAGTCTTTGGGCGGCACGGCGGCGGCGGCCGCGCCGTGACTGGCCGCCGCTTGGTAAGTCGCCTCAATCACCGACTGCGGCACGAGCGGGCGCACGCCATCGTGCACCGCCACCAGCGCCCCCGTTGGGGGCTCGGCGGGCAGCGCGGCCAGCCCAGCCTTCACCGAGGCCCAGCGGCTGGCCCCGCCCGCCACTAGCGTGTGCGGAATGGCCACATGGTGCTCGGCGCAAAGCTGCTGCCAGAAGGCAATTTGGTCGGCGGGCAGCACCACTATTGTTTGGGCGATGCCTAGCGCCGGCTCGGCAAAGCGCCGCAGCGTGTGCAATAGCACCGGCTCGCCGCGCAGCAATAGAAACTGCTTGGGCCGGTCGGCCCCCATGCGCAGCCCGCTGCCGCCGGCCACCAGGATGGCGTAGCGGGGAGCTTCGGGGAAAGAATTATCGGGTGGAAAAGTGGGCATAGCCAGGGCTGAGTGAGGGACACAAAAAAAGCGCCCCGGCGCCAGACTCGGCGACGGGGCACTCTCTTTTAACACTTCAAACCAAGTGCCAAAGGCAATTTACAGAATCAGCATCGCGTCGCCGAAGGCGAAGAAACGGTACTTTTCCTTGATGGCTTCCTGGTAGGCTTCCATCAGCAGCTTGTAGCCGGCGAAGGCCGAGGCCATCATCACCAGCGTGCTTTCGGGCAGGTGGAAGTTGGTAAGCAGTGAGTTAGCGATTTTGAAATCGTAGGGCGGGTAGATGAACTTGTCGTTCCAGCCCGAAGTCACCTTAATGCGGCTGCTGGCCGACACCGAGGCGTCGAGGGCGCGCATGGTAGTGGTGCCAATGGCGCACACCTGCTTTTTGGTGTCCATCGCCTTGTTGACCACCTTCACGGCGTCGGCGTTCACGAAGAACTGCTCCGAGTCCATCTTGTGCTTGGTGAGGTCCTCCACGTCCACGTTGCGGTAGGTGCCGAGGCCCACGTGCAGCGTAATGTAGGCTTTCTCTACGCCCTTGATTTCCATGCGCTTCATCACCTCACGGGAGAAGTGCAGGCCAGCGCTGGGGGCCGCCACGGCGCCGATGTTCTCGGCAAAAATGGTTTGGTAGCGCTCCTTGTCGGCGGGCTCGGTTTCGCGCTTCAGCACCTCCTTGGGCACGGGCGTTTCGCCCAGCTCGTAGAGCGCCTTGCGGAATTCCTCGTCGGTGCCGTCAAACAGGAACTTGATGGTGCGGCCGCGCGAGGTCGTGTTGTCAATTACCTCGGCTACGATGTCGGAATCGCCGAAATACAGCTTGTTACCAACCCGGATTTTGCGGGCGGGGTCCACCAGCACGTCCCACAGGCGGCCTTCCTTGTTGAGCTCGCGGAGCAGGAATACTTCAATCTGGGCGCCGGTGCGCTCCTTTTGCCCGTACATGCGGGCCGGAAATACTTTAGTATCGTTGAAAACGAAGACGTCACCTTCCACGAAGTAGTCCAGGATGTCTTTGAACATCTTGTGTTCAATCTGGCCGGTAGCGCGGTGTACCACCATCAGGCGCGATTCGTCGCGGTGGCGGGCAGGGTGACTGGCAATCAGCTCTTCGGGGAGTTCGAACTTGAACTCATGCAGTTTCATCGCCATGATGGGCAGTACTAGGGGGAAGTTACCGAAAATTCGGGGGGCAAAGGTACGGGTTTGTTTTTAAAATGTTGATACCTTTACGGGTCGCTCCCGGCAGATAAGAGAAAATAAGCTGGTAGCCATTCGGTGCGGTGGGCAACGTGGCTGGCTTGCCGTTATTTAGCGGTTCAAACCGCGCCTTCCCCATGTTCCTGACCATTCGCCTCGTGCTCGAAAGCTTCGCCTTTGCTTGGCAGGCGTTGCGAGCCAACCTGTTGCGCACCATCTTGTCGCTGCTGGGCGTCACGGTGGGTATTTTCTCCATCATCGCCGTATTTATGGTGGTCGATTCGCTGGAGTCCAACGTGCGGGCCAGCATGAACTTTCTGGGCGACAAGGTGATATACGTGGGCAAGTGGCCCTGGGTATTTGAGCCCAACCAGCCGTGGTGGAAGTACTTCAACCGCCCCGTGCCCACGGTGCGCGAGTTTCGGCAGCTCCAGCGGATGCTGCCCGCCAGCAGCCAAAACGGCATCGCCATCTTCGTAGCCAAGAGCGGCAACACGTTTAAGAACGGTGTCAACTCGGTGAGCGACTGTGCCTTGCAGGGCGTAAGCTACGAGTACCGCAACGTCTCGAACGTGCCCATCGAGCAGGGCCGCTACTTCACGCAGCAGGAAATGGACGGCGGCCGGCCGGTGGCCATCATCGGGGCCACCATCGCCGAAAACCTCTACCCGCAGGGTGAGCCCGTAGGCCGGCAGTTCAAAACGCACGGCCGCTACTTCACCGTTATCGGCGTGATGAAAAAGGAGGGTAAAAAATTGCTCGATACCCCCAGCAACGACGCCAACTGCCTGATTCCCTACGGCTCGTTCGCCAGCATCTTTGCCTTGAGCAGCACCGGCATGAGCGGCCCCTCGCCCTCGCTCGCCGTGAAGGGCCGCGACGACGACCCCGGCCTGCTCAACCTCGAAGCCGAGATGCAGGGCGACATGCGTATCATCCGGGGCCTCAAGCCCCGCGAGGAAGACAACTTCGCCCTGAACCGCCCCGAGATGCTGGCCGACATGATTGGCAAGCTCTTCAATATCATTGGGATAGCGGGCGCCATTATCGGCTCGTTTGCAATGGTGGTGGGCGGCTTTGGCATCGCCAACATCATGTTTGTGTCGGTGCGCGAGCGCACTAGTATCATCGGCATTCAGAAGTCGCTGGGAGCTAAAAACTACTTTATCCTGTTTCAATTCCTGTTCGAGGCCGTGTTTCTGTGCCTGCTGGGCGGTGCGGCGGGCATCTTCCTGGTCTGGCTCATCACCATCGTGCCGCAGGATGCGCTGGCGCTCACGCTGAGTGCGGGCAACATTTCGCTGGGCCTCATGGTGTCGATTGGCATCGGCATCCTGGCGGGCATTATCCCGGCCTTGATGGCGGCTAACCTCGACCCCGTTATCGCCATTCGGGCGAAGTAGCGCCAGTTTTTAGTCCGCCAGTTCGTGGGCCCAAACAGTCTGTGGGGAGCCTATTCGACTCGCGGACTGAAAGTCCGCGCTACTGCCGTTATATTCGCCGCCTTAATTTTTGGCCGCCCCGCTTTCTGAGCCGGGGCGGTTTCGTTTTTCCCCACCCTGGCACTCATGTCAAAACTCAAGAAAACCAGTAAAACCAAGTCTTCCGACGAAACCCTGAACGCGGGCTCCGGCAAGACCATCGTGCAGCCCAACGTTAACGACAACAAGCTCACCAGCATCACCGAGCTGCGCCAGCAAACCGGCGGCGTAGCCAAAAACGGCACCGACCCCGACGAGCAGCGTATCCGCAAAGCCTTCGTCGACAAGGACTGGAACGAGATTAAAATCGCCGATAGCTGGCAGATTTTCAAGGTGATGGCCGAATTCGTGGAGGGCTTCGAGAAGATGTCCAAAATCGGCCCCTGCGTGAGCATCTTCGGCTCGGCCCGCACCAAGCCCGACAACCAGTACTACCAGCTAGCCGAAGAAATCGCCTCCAAGCTCGTGCGCCACGGCTACGGCGTCATCACGGGTGGCGGCCCCGGCATCATGGAAGCCGGCAACAAGGGTGCCCGCGCCGAGGGCGGCAAGTCGGTGGGCCTCAACATCGAGTTGCCCTTCGAGCAGACGCACAACATTTACATCGACCAGGATAAGTGCATCGACTTCGATTACTTTTTCGTGCGCAAAGTGATGTTTGTGAAGTACGCGCAGGCTTTCGTGGGTATGCCCGGCGGCTTCGGCACCATCGACGAGCTGTTTGAGGCGCTCACGCTGATTCAAACCAAGAAAATCGGACGCTTCCCCATCGTGCTCGTGGGCTCGGCCTACTGGGGTGGCCTATTTAAGTGGATTGAGGACGTGATGCTGGGCGAGGAGCGCAACATCTCGGCCGAGGATATGGACCTGGTGCACATCGTGGACGATGCCAGCGAGGCCGTGAAAATCATCGACGACTTCTACCATAAGTACTCGCTGTCGCCCAACTTCTAAGATAGCTAGTCTACTGATACTCAAAACGGCCGGCTCAGTGCTTCGTTGCACCGGGCCGGCCGTTTTGAGTTGAGTAAGAGGCTGTAGATTAATAGCCTTCCTCCATTCGGTAATCGGACTGGTCGGTTTGGTGCGAAACGGGGAGCGTCAGCGGCTGGCCCAGCTGGTTTATCCGTTGGCGTAGAGCCAGCTCCTCCTCGAAGGCGGATGCCCGGCCAATGACCTGCCAGGTAAGTACGGCGGCAATAAGCTGCGCGCCCGCATCGAGGGAAGTGGCCAGCATGTCTTCCTGGGTAAAGGTGTCGCTATCAAACGAGCTGCCCATGTGCCAGGTGATGCGGGCGATAATCAGCTTCAGCACAGAGGCGACCCACCACCAACCCACCAGGGTACTGGGCACCACAATGCGCCCCAGCGCCGCCCGCTGGGTGTCTTGCCATACCTCGCGCATGATGGTGTAGGGCCGCCAGAAGTTGATGAAGGGGACAAACCAGGCCCCGGCGGCCCAGCCATCGGAATAATCGGGCCGGATGTCGGGCAGCTGATGCAGGTTGTAATAAGCCCGGCGCAGCCACATAATCAGAGTTACGTACCCGGCAATTATCAGCAGAACAGAGACAAAGTTCAGCAGGGCAAACAAATAGTACAGCGCCGCCACGAGGTGATAGCTGATGCCCGCCACGTCGCGGGCCCACTCGGGCCGAAACTGCGCCAGCACACTCAGCAGCACGAGGCCACCCGTGTCGAGCGCGAGCAGTAGAAAAATAAGACGGGCCGTGCGGGCCCGCTGCTGATTATTGCGAAGCATAGTGCTGTTGAATAGGCTGGCTAAATGGGAGTTGCAAACATAAGCTGGCGGTTGCCAACCAGCTTAGCCGGGGCGGCCACTGCCAGCGCACTCCGGCGGTTTTTAGCGGTATTCCGTACCTTGTCACCTATGTCCGATACCGCCGCCGCTCCCGCCAAAAAGCTATTCCTGCTCGACGCTTTTGCCCTCATCTACCGCTCGCACTTTGCCTTTGCCAAAAACCCCCGCGTCAATTCCAAGGGCATGAATACGGGGGCCATCCTGGGCTTTACCAACACGCTGGTGGAGGTGCTGCTCAAGGAAAAGCCCACCCACCTGGGCGTGTGCTTCGACTCGGGCAAGACCTTCCGGCACGAGAAAGACGAGAACTACAAGGCCAACCGCCAGGCTATGCCCGAGGACATCGGCATTGCCATCCCGTACATCAAGCAAATCATCGACGCCTTCCACATTCCGGTGCTGCTGATGGCCGGCTACGAGGCCGATGATGTGATTGGTACCCTGGCCCAGAAGGCCGAGAAGGAGGGCTTCGAGGTGTTTATGATGACGCCCGACAAGGACTACTGCCAGCTCGTGACCGAGCACATCAAAATCTACCGCCCCGCCTTCATGGGCAACGCGGCCGAGGTGCTCGATGTGCAGCACGTGCTGGAGCGCTTCGAGATTGAGCGCACCGAGCAAGTGATTGATATTCTGGGCTTGCAGGGCGATGCCAGCGACAATATCCCGGGCATCCCCGGCATTGGCGAGAAGACGGCCAAAGCACTCATCAAGCAGTACGGCTCGGTCGAAAACCTGATTGCCAACTCCGATAAGCTCAAGGGTAAGCAGCAGGAAAACGTGCGCAACTTTGCCGAGCAGGGCCTGCTGAGCAAGGAGTTAGCCACGATTCACGTCAACGTGCCCATCGAGTTTGAGGCTGATAAGCTCGTGATGGATGCGCCCGATGCGGCGCGCCTGCGCGAGCTGTTTGAGGAGTTGGAATTTCGGCAGCTAGCCGCCCGCGTGCTGGGCGAAAGTGCCAGCAGCAGCGCCGCCGGCCGCGCCCCGGCCGGGCCAGTCGGGCGCGGGGCGCGCCGGCCCAAGGTGGCCGCGCCGAGCGCGCAGGGCTCGCTCTTTGGCGAGGGCAGCGCGGCGGTGGTCAATGCCGCCGAGAACGGCGAGTTTGCCCCCGGCGAGGCCGGCGACTACTACCACGGCCCCACCAAAACGCTGGCCGACGTGCCGCACAACTACCACTTGGTAGCCACGCCGGAGCTGCGCAAGTCGCTGCTGGAGTTCATGTTGCAGCAAGCCGAAGTGAGCTTCGACACCGAAACTACCGGGCTGAACACGATGACGGCGCGGCTGGTGGGCCTGAGCTTTAGCTGGCACGCGGGCGAGGCGTACTACGTGCCGGTGCCCAGCGATGATGCCGAGGCCAGCCAGGCGCTGGTGGAGGAGTTCCGGCCGTTTTTTGAGCACAAGACGATTGTGAAAATCGGGCAGAACATCAAGTATGACCTGCTGATTCTCAAAAACTACGACGTGCGGGTGGCGGGGCCGTTCTTCGACACCATGCTGGCGCACTACCTCATCGAGCCCGACATGCGCCACAACATGGACGTGCTAGCCGAAACCTACCTGCACTACACGCCGGTGCCCATCACGGACCTCATTGGCCCCAAAGGCAAGAACCAGAAGACGATGGCCGACCTCGACCCGGCCCTCGTGAGCGACTACGCCTGCGAAGACGCCGACGTGACCTTGCAGCTGCGCCATGTCTTCGAGCCCATGCTCAAAGAGCTGGGCCTGCTGGGCCTGCTCAACGACGTGGAAAACCCGCTGGTGCCGGTGCTGGCCGACATCGAGCACGAGGGCGTGCGCATTGACTCCAATGCCATGAACGAGTACTCGGCCGAGCTGCAAGGCTACGTGCAGGAGCTGGAAACGCAGATTTTTAAAGAAGCCGGGCAGGAGTTCAATATCGGCTCGCCCAAGCAGTTGGGTGAGGTGCTGTTTGATAAAATGGACATCGGCCGGGGCAAAATCAAGAAAACCAAAACCGGCCAGTACGCCACCGGCGAGGAAATCCTGAGCCAGCTCGCCGCCGACAACCCCATCGCGGGCCTCATCTTAGAGTACCGGCAGCTCAGCAAGCTGCGCAGCACCTACGTGGAGGCGCTGCCCCAGCTCGTGTGCGGCGATGGCCGCGTGCATACTACTTTCAACCAGGCAGTTACGGCCACCGGGCGTTTGTCTTCGACCAATCCCAACCTCCAGAACATTCCTATCCGCACGGAGAAGGGCCGCGAAATCCGCAAGGCCTTCGTGCCGCGCGATGAAAACCACATCCTGCTGGCGGCCGACTACTCGCAGGTGGAGTTGCGCATCATGGCCGATTTTTCGGGCGATAAAACCATGATTGAGGCCTTCCGGCTGGGGCAGGATGTGCATACCAGCACGGCCAGTAAGGTATTTAAAGTGCCGCTGAGCGAGGTAGATGGCGAAATGCGCCGCAAGGCCAAAACCGTGAACTTCGGCATCATCTACGGCATCTCGGCCTTTGGGCTGGCCCAGCGCATCGGCATCAGCCGCAAGGAAGCCACGGATATTATCGACACGTATTTCCAGGAGTTTCCGAGCGTGAAGCAGTTCATGGACGACAGCATCAACCGCGCCCGCGAGCTGGAATACGCCGAAACCCTGCTCAAGCGCCGCCGCTACCTGCGCGACATCAACTCGCGCAACGCCACGCTGCGCGGCTACACCGAGCGCAACGCCATCAACGCCCCCATCCAGGGCACGGCCGCCGATATCATCAAGATGGCGATGATTAACATCCACGACTGGCTTATCGAAGAGAAGCTCGGCACCAAGATGATACTGCAAGTGCACGACGAACTCGTGTTCGACGCCGTGCGCGAGGAAGTGGAGTACGTGACGCCCAAAATCCGCGAGCTGATGACCACCGCCCTGCTGCTGCCCCACGGCGTGCCGCTGGAGGTGGAAGTGGGCACCGGCGACAACTGGCTGAAGGCCCACTAAGCCAGCATTTCGATTTTTAGCCGACCTTTGAGCCGCTTCCCAACTAGCCGGGGAGCGGCTCTGCTATGTTAATGGATTCCTTCGAAGTCGAGAATTTCCGCAGCCTGAAGCACCTGAAGCTGGAGAAGCTGGCGCGGGTCAATTTGCTGGTGGGGAAGAATAATTCAGGCAAGACGAGTGTGCTGGAGGCGCTATATATGATGCTAGGCGTGGGAGGAACCAGCGGAATAACAACGATTGAGCATGAGCGCAGGATAAATATTGCAGATTTTAGACAGTTATTCTATGGACTCGATGTTCAGCACCCTATTGTATTAAAAGCTATTCACCGGGAAGAGAAAGAAACCATACCTATTCCCGAGTCTCTGCTGACTACTAGTATAAGCGCAGTAAAAGGTAATGCAGCTATCCCAAATAGTATTTTGTCAAGGGTCGGCAAAAGTGTTCCTATCACTACTATTGAATCATCAACTGCCTTTTATAGCAAAACAAAGGCTCTAAAATTTTCAATAACCCGCCTTAATGAGGGAGACCTTGTATCCGAGCCAACGCAAGCAGCGGCAATAGATGAGTTGGGTGAGGGTTTTTCTTTCCTGGCAGCTGCACGCTACTCAATTGCCGAACTACTGACGACGACTATTGACAGAGCCATATTAAGTCGAAAAATCGCTGCTTTTAAAATAAGTAAGTCGCTAAACCTTCTTTTACATACTATGCAAAAGATTGACCCGAGAATTGAGTCGATTGACTTAATAGATGGTGAGATTTACTTTGACTTAGGTCCGGGTTTTGGCACATTGTTACTTTTAAACCTCATGGGCGAGGGAATTCAGCGTCTGTTAGACATTACGTCTGCCATAATAAATGTAACGGGTGGCATAGTTCTAATTGATGAAATAGACAATGGCCTCCATTATTCTGCTTTACGAATTCTTTGGAAGGGTATTTTGCAAGCTGCCCGCGAGTATGACGTTCAAGTATTTGCTACCACGCACAGTGCTGAAGCTCTGCGCCATCTAACGTGGGTGCTCGATGATGACTGTAAAGACTACCGCGACGACGTTGCTGCTTATACACTCATTCGGGCTAAAGACGACACTGTACGCAGCTTTCGCTACAACCATGAGCAGCTTGATTTTGCAATGGATAACGATATTGAAGTGCGTAACTAAGCGTCAGTAGCCATGAAAATCAACGTGTTTGTAGAAGGCTATGAGGACCAGGAATTGGTAGCTGCCTTGTTGGTTAAGATAGGAAAAATTGGAAGTTGGCAGGAGGCGGGTAAAGCATTCAGTGGTGTTACGGTCGGAGGAAATACAATCACACTTAATTCTACTGAGGGTTGGACGAAGCTGGTTGGTGGCAACCTATTTCCTGAGCTACAGCAGTCGCTTCAGGAAGGAGTTTTAAACTTGGTTATTTATGATGCCGACCGGCCGGGTGGGCAGCAGGGCGGCTACGCATATCGGAAAAGCAAACTGCTGCAAATGAAGACGGATAATCAGCTGTCCTTCGAACTGTTTCTACTGCCGGATGATGGGCAGGATGGTCAACTCGAAGACTTGCTGAATGACCTTATTCCGGCGGGTAATCGGCAAGTCACCAATTGCTTCTCAGCTTACGAAGCATGTGTGCAAAGGCTACAGGCCCCAAACGGCCAGCCATACCGATTACCAGTTAATAAGTCTCGTATTTTCGCTTACTTGGAAGTATTGCCGCTCACGCCAGATGAAGAGCGAAAGATAGAGAAGCGCCGTAGCGCTAAACTCTTCGATAATCCAGAGTATTGGGACTTAGACGCGGCTGAAATACAGCCATTGCGCGATTTCCTAAGCCAGCATATTCAATAGTATCCGTGCTGCTACCTCCTAAACCCACCCTCCACGCCGCCTGCCTCGCCTACGTGCAAACCCGCCTCGACGCGTCCCGCGCTGGCATGGCCGCCGCCCAGGAGTCCAGCAACTCCGAAACCAAAAGCAGCGCCGGCGACAAGTACGAAACCGGCCGCGCCATGGCCCAGCAGGAGCGCGACCGCCACGCCGCCCAGCTCCACGAGGCCCAGCAGCTGCTCGGGGCCCTGCAAAAAATTAACCCCGAGCTAGCCGCCGACACCGTGCGGCTGGGGGCACTGGCCAGCACCAGCCTGGGGCTGTTCTACCTGAGCATCAGCGCGGGGCGGCTGGCCACGGCCGAGGGGCAGGAGTTTATGGCCGTGTCGCCGGCGGCGCCGCTGGCGGTCGCGCTGCACGGGCGGCGGGCGGGCGAGGAGGTCGTTTTCAACGGCAAGGCGGTGCGGGTGCTGGCCGTGAGCTAGCGGCCCCGGTGGCACCCTGGCGGCCGGCTAGCCGTATGCAAGGCGATGGAAACTACTCTTCGCCACCTGGCCCAGCTGCCCGCAACCAAAACTACCCCGCTCCAGGATGTCGCCCGCTGCCTGCTCGGCTCTTTCATGGTGGCGGCTGGCACGGGCCACCTCACCTTTGTGCGCCAGGATTTTCAGGCCCAGGTGCCCGACTTTGTGCCCATGGACAAGGACACCGTGGTGCTACTCTCGGGCGTGGTTGAAATCGGTCTGGGGCTGGCGCTCATTTTCCTGAAGGGCAAAAACCGGGTGCGCATGGGCCTGGGTTTGGCGGCGTTTTACGCGGCTATTTTTCCGGGCAACATTCACCAGTACACGCACCACATCTCAGCTTTCAACCTCGACACCGATGGCAAGCGGCTGGCCCGGCTATTCGGCCAGCCCGTGCTGATGGGCGTGGCCCTGTGGAGCACCGGCGCGCTAAAGGCCCTGCGCAAGAAGTAAGTAGCGTGGCCGCTGCGAGTCCGCGAGTAGCTGCGCGGAATTGCCGTGGTCACTCGCGGACTCGCAGCGGCCACGCTACTGCGCCTTCTCGTTTTTGGCTACCACAAACATGCGGTCCCCAAACCGGCCCGTCAGCTTATTAAGCCAATAGGTGGGATACTGCGTGCCGAGCTTAGCGGCTTGCTCCACCACGTTGCCCCCTAGCCGAATATTGGCGGGCGCCTTCACCGGGTTCAGCAAATCGACCACTGAAAAGCCGTTCTTAGCCAGTATCTTACGGATGGTATTCGGCGTGAACTCGTAGAGGTGATAGGGCGGAATGTCCATGCGGCGCTGGCGGCCCAGCGTTTTGTAGGCGGCAAAGCCCAGCCGCATGCTCGGCAGGTTGGTTACGCTGGGCAAGGCCAGCACCAGCAGCCCGCCGGGCGCCAGAATGTGGCCAAACTTGCGGATGGCCGCCGCCGGTGACAGCAGGTGCTCCAGCACATCGCCGAGGTAGGCGAGGTCAAACTGGCTTTCGCGGAAGTCCTCGGTGGTTTCGATGTTGCCGGTCACCACGGGCAGGCCCAGTTCACGGCGGGCGTAGTCGGCGGCGTGGGCCGATATTTCGAGGCCGTGGGTTTCCCAGCCCAGGCTTTGCAGGCTTTTGAGGGTGTAGCCGGGGCCGCAGCCCACCTCCAGGTACCGAAACCGGCGGCCGGGGTAATGCTGTTGCATGTAGCGCGTAAACTTGTCTTCCTGCACCTTGCTTAAGTCCAGCGCCTTGCCTTCTTCGATAAAGGCCTTGTCCTTCTCGGTGCGGTCGTAGTTGGGCCGGTCCGTGAAATATTCCTTGCCATACAGCTTTTCGAGCTGCGCGGGCGTGGGCTGCGGGTCCAGAAAGGCCAGGTCGCAGCTCACGCAGCGGGTGCCTTGCAAGCGCTGGCCGTCAAAGATATAATAGAAGGGTAGGGGCTCGAAGCGGGTGGCTCCGCACAGGTCACAGTGGCGCATGGGTTCAGGTATCAATCAACAATTATCAGGTAGCAGCCGGGTAGCTGGGCGATAAGGGCGGCTGATTATCCCCGTAAAGTTCAGCACAAGAACCCAACCTGCCGGCTGGCCGTTGGTTAAGCAAGAGAATTGCTACTTGCTCATTGCTACTTGATATGTTAGATGCCGTTGTAATCGGGGCCGGCCCCGTGGGGCTGGCCTGCGCCATTGAGTTGCAGCGCCGTGGCCTCACCGTGGCGGTGGTCGATAAGGGCGCGCTCGTGAATTCCATCGTGGGCTACCCTACCCAGATGGAATTCTTCTCGACGCCCGAGCTGCTCGAAATCGGCGGCCACCCTTTCCCGATGGCTGCCTACAAGCCCCACCGCGAAGACGCCCTCGACTACTACCAGCGCGTGTCGGCGGCCGAAAAGCTCGACCTGCGTCTCTATGAGCGCGTAACGGGCCTGCGCGGCCAGGCCGGTGACTTCGTGGTGGAAACCAGCAAGGGCGAAATTGCGGCCGCCGCCGTAGTGGTGGCTACTGGCTTCTTCGACGTGCCCAATAAAATGGGAATTCCCGGCGAAGACCTGCCCCACGTAAATCACTACTACAAAGAGCCCTACGCCCACGCCGGGCAAGACGTGGTGGTGGTGGGCGCCAAAAACTCGTCGGCCAAAGCGGCTTTGTCGCTGGTGCGCTCCGGCGCCCGCGTGACGCTGGTGGTGCGCGGCCCCGAGGTGTCGGAGAGCGTGAAATACTGGATTCGGCCCGACCTGCTCAACCGTATCAAGGAAGGCCGCATTACGGCATACTTCAACACCGTTATCGACGGCATCACGCCCACCACGGTGGAGGTGACCACGCCCGAGGGCCCGCGCAGCATCCGGGCCGACTACGTGTACGCCCTCACCGGCTACCGGCCCGACTACTCGCTGCTTATCGACGCGCTGGCCCTGCCGCTCGATGAAAGCGACCTCGCCAAGCCACCGATTTTCGACCCCGCCACCCACGAGAGCGCCCGGCCCGGCGTGTACGTAGCCGGCACGGTGTGCGGCGGGCTGGCCACCAGCCGGTGGTTTATCGAGAATGGGCGGCACCACGCGCAGCTCATCGCGGCGGCGCTGGCGGGCGTGCCAGCCAGTGCCGTGTAAGTAGCTACCGGGGTAGCTACCGGGCTAGCAAAAAGGGGACTTGCTCTGCGTGAGCAAGTCCCTTTTTATTGGCCTGTAGCCCGGGTTACTTAGCGGTGAACGTAATCTCGTTCACGTTGGTAATTACCACGCCGCCGTTGGTAACAATGGTGTTGCGTAGGCGTAAGGTACTGGCCGATAGGGTAATTATGTCGAAGGGCACGGGGGTGCCGCCCGTGCTGGGGTCGGCCATCGTTAACTTCGTCTTATCGCTATTGAAGCTCCAGGTCCCACTCTTCGTCTGCGGGTCGGCAGCGCTGCACTTGAGCGCGCCTTCATCGGCCAGCAGTGTGTTGTTGCTGTTGAAAGTGATGAAGTTATCGGCCCGGCAGGGGGTGGTATAGTAGGTCGCGTAGACGTCCGTAGTGAGTGGCGCCCCACCGTTGAGCACCGCACTTGAAACCGAGTAGGTTTGAGCCGTTACCTGCCAGTTTTTGGCCACCAGCAAATCGGCACTGCCCGGGGTAGCCGGCGCATTATCGTTGTTCTTTTTGCAAGCGCTTAGCGCCGCTAAGCCCAGGGTAAGGAGAAGAAGTTTTTTCATGCAGAAGAAAGGTGAAGCAATAACCAGATACTGCAAAAGTAGTGTGCACTACCTGTCCGCTACCTCACTTCCCCAGAATATAGGCTAGCCAGGGATGCTGCGGCCGGCACCCTGGCGGCTGGGGCTCGCCCGCCCTGGGTGCAGCGTAGCACTGGCCCGCGCTGCACCCAAAGCGGGTGAGCCAGCCGGGATTAGTTAGGGCCGAACGTAACGTCGAGCGTAAGCGGCAAGCCAGCGAAGGACGGGGTGCCGTAGATGCGTAAGGTAGTAGGTGTTAGCTCCCTGACCTCTGCTTCGCCGTTGAGCGGGCTGTTGGGTATCGAGATAGTAAGCTTGGTTTGGTCGCTATTGAGCGACCAGGTGCCAGTCTGCGTTTGCGGGTCGGAGGTGTTGCACTTGATGGTCCCCGCGTCCTGCACCAGCGTTTTGTCGGCGTTGAATTTAAAGGTATCGTCCTTGTTGCAGTCTTGAATCAAGGTGCTGCTCGGGATGGGCACCCCATTGGCCGTGACCGTGGCCGTGGTGAGGCGCCAGCTTTTGGCCGTGAGCAGGTCGGTGCGCGAAGTAGTAGTGGCCGGCGACTCGTCGCTCTTTTTGCAGCCGCTGAGTGCGGCTATTACCCCGAGGGATAGGAAGATTTTTTTCATAGCAGAAAAAAAGGATGATGCGTGAGCCCGCAAAGGTAACCCAGCGCTAGGGCGGGCTAACCAGCTGGCTGGAAAGTAATAATCCGAAGCATTAGCGGCACTGCGCGGCGGCTCGCTCCGCATAAGAGTACCCCGCCATTGCCCCACGCCGAAAAAACTCGCAGCTGCTGGCCGAGTCGCCCGCCTGCTGGGCCAGCCGGCCCAGCAAAAACAAGGTACGGCCATCCTCCGGCGCGGCCTCCAGGGCCTGAAAGTAGACGGCGCGGGCCTCGTCGTAGCGCGCCAGGTGGGCCAGGGCGGCGCCTTCGGCCTGGAGGTAGGCTAGCGGCACGGCGCGGCCGGCGCGCCGCAGCTGGGCGTGGCCCCGGCGCAGGTCGAGGAGGGCGGGGCGGGTCTGGCGCAGGTCGAGCAGGCGGTTTTCGCCGCGCGCCAAGTAGGCCTCGGCCAGGGTGGTATCGAGGGCCAGGGCGCGGCCGTAGCTCAGCTCGGCGGCGGTAGGCTGGTGCAGGCCGGCCTGGCAGCGGCCGAGGCGGTAGAGCACGCGGGCGGTTTCGGTGGGGGGGAGCGGCGGGGTTTCCTTGGTGAGCAGGGCGGCCTCGTAGTCGGCGCGGGCGGCGGGCAGGTCGTGGTCGATATCCTGGTGCAGCTGCCCACGCAGGCGCAGGGCCGCCGGGTGGTCTTCCCGCAGCGTCAGGGCTTCATCGAGCTGGCGCAGGGCCTCGGGCCACTGGCCTTTGGCAAAGGCAGCGCGGGCATCGTCGTAGTACAGGTTGGCCTGCACGCGGTCCATCACGATTTTGGCCGAGATGCCGAAGAGAAAAATCAGAAACGTGAGGCCCGCCACCAGCCAAAAATCCTGGCGGTTGAAGCGCACCCGCTGGCGCGGCACGCGCTGCTGGTAGTGGCGCTCGCGGGCACCGGCGGGTGGGCGGGTGCGCAAGGGTGGCGCGGCGGCTGGCTGGCCGGGCATCTTGTACACCGAGGGGCCGCCGGCGGCCGCTTCGGCCGTAGCGCGGCGCTGCTCCTCGGCGCGCCGGGTGGCCAGCTGGAGCTGGTAGTCGTACTGCGCGCGGCGGTCGGCATCACCGAGCACGCCGTAGGCTACGGCCACGGCTTTAAAGCGCTCCTCGTAGTGGCGGTCGCCGCCGTGCTTGTCGGGGTGGAGCTCGGTGGCGAGGCGGCGGTAGGCCCGTTTGATGTCGGCGGCGGGGGCCGTGGGCGGCACCCCCAGCACCAGGTAATGATTCTGACTCACGTCCCGAAAATTTAAACGAATAGCCCGGCCGAAAGGCAGCCCTGGCCCCAAGTTTTGCGTAAAGAACGCCCTAGCCAGCCAAGCTGTTGCTGCCGGCTCAGCTTATTAACCGCAATTCTTCGCTAAACAATTCCGCGACTATGGCCACCCTGACCGACGACAAAACGCCGCGCAACGATAGCCTCATCAGCAACCTGACCGGCTACCTCGATACCCGCATCGACATCATCAAGCTCGAAACCCAGGAAAAAGTCAAAGGGGTTTTCGTAAGCTCGGTGCATGGGGTAGCACTGGGGGTATTGGGTTTCCTCTTCGTCATCTTTGGCTCCCTCTACTTAGGTTTTGCGCTCAATGATGTGCTCGACAGTCCATCGGCTGGCTTCGGGCTGGTAGCCGCGCTGTACCTCGTGCTGGCCGTGCTGTTCTTCGTGGGCGTTGATAAAAAAGTATTCCAGGGCGTGGCTGATAAGCTGCTGAACAACACCATCTATAAATCTGATAAGCGCGCGTAGGCGGCTGCTTTTTCTTCGGCTTTCCCGCAAACTGTAACGACCATGACCGAGCCTACCAACCCGTTGTTCGAGGACGAAAAAGAATTTTTGGAGCGCAAAAAGCTCGAATACGAGCGTGCTTTGCGCGGCGATGTAGAAGAAATCAAGGAGACCACCGTGCAGGTCGGCAAAGTGGCGCTGGTCGGCGCTGGCGTCATGGGCGGTATCTGGCTGCTAAGCAAGGTGTTTGGCGGCGGCAAGAAGAAAAAGTCAAAGCATAAAAAGCATCGCCCGCACTTTGAGGACTATGCTGGCTTCGATGGCTTCGACGAGAATGACCAGGAAATGAGCGACCTTGCCAGCGACTTCCAGGGCTCCGATTATTCCTACGACAACAATCAGGAGTTTGACGATGATGAACTGGTAGGTGATGGCTTCTACAATGAAGACCAGAGCGCCGCCCATTACGAGGCTGATGCTGACGACAATGGTCTTGGAAACTACCCCGATTTTCCGGCTCACTCCACCAGCCAGCATGGCTACGCTGCCAATGAGGCCAGCCAACTGGGTGAAGACAACAGCGATGATGAAGGCCCAGCGCATTCCTACGCTTCAAGTAACTCGTACCAGGCTCGTCCTTACGATGACAGCCGCCGCCTGCCCCACTCCGACAGCTTCGCCGAAGATGATGTGGAGGAAGCTACTGAGGCCGCCCCTACTCCGCAATCCAAGCGTAGCGTAATCGTGCCGGCGCTGATGTCCTTTGCCCAAAGCGAAACCGGACGTGTAGTGGTAGCGCAGGTAGCTGCGGTAGCGTTAGCCTTGGTAACCAAGGCTGTGCAGGAGTTTATGCCTAAGCATGAAGAAGAAACCGGCAAAAATGCCGACCTTGCAGCCTCATCGGCCAGCGTAGGGGTTCCGCCCGCTACCTGGCCCGCTACCTCTGCCGCTCAGGATGCCGCTGACGCCGCCTACCACGAAGAAACCCTCACGCCCCGCGAGCCGCTTGCTTGATAAGCTGGCCGAGTTGCGGCTGCGCGGGCGCAAAGCACTGGCCGTGCTGCTCGACCCCGACGATTTTGAGCCGACGCGCCTGCGTCATTTGCTGCAACTGACTCAGCAGCACCCCATTGATTTTTTCCTCGTAGGGGGCAGCCTGGTGCTTACCGAGCACCAGGCTGCCCTTATTGCGTTGCTCAAAGCCGAGGCGCCGCAGGTGCCGGTGCTGTTGTTTCCGAGCCACGCGCTGCACGTAGACCCCGCCGCCGACGGCATTTTGCTGCTGTCACTCATCTCGGGTCGTAATCCGGATTTTCTCATTGGTCAGCACGTAGTAGCGGCCCCGCGCCTGCGGCAGAGCGGTTTGCAGTTGCTGCCCACCGGCTACATGCTGGTAGATAGCGGGCGGCCCACTACCGCCTCTTATATCAGTGGCACCGCGCCGCTGCCGCACGATAAGCCCGGGATTGCGGCGGCCACCGCAATGGCGGGCGAGCAGCTGGGCCTGCGCCTCATGTACCTTGATGGCGGTAGCGGCGCGCAGCAGCCCGTATCGGCAGCCATGATTAAGGCAGTGCGCCAAGCTGTCGATACACCCCTCATAGTAGGCGGCGGTCTCAACACCGCCGAAAAAGTGTATGCAGCTCTGGCCGCCGGTGCCGACATGGTGGTAGTAGGCAACCACATCGAGCGCGACCCCCATTTCCTGGCCGCCGCCGTAGCTGCCACCCGGACCGCAGATTTAACGGATGAAACGGATTTCGCGGATACGCCTGCTAAAGCAGGCTGACTACGTGGCTGGCCTGCTAACAAAGTGCTGGATGAGCAGGTGGTTTAAGCTGCTTAGGCTACCGGGCCAAAACGGTTTTTATGAAAACGAAAAGAGGATGCTCGAATAAGCATCCTCTTTTCGTTTTCATAAAACCTGCAATCGCGGGCTAGCCACGTAGTCAGCCTGCTTTAGCAGGCGTATCCGCGAAATCCGTTTCATCCGTTAAATCTGCGGTCTTAGATGTTCATGGCGGTTTCGCGGCGCCGCATCTTGCCGGCCGGGATGCCAAACATCATCTTGAAGCGGCGGCAGAAGTAGGCGGTGTCCTTGTAGCCCACCTCTTTGCCGATGTCGCGGATGCTCTTCTTCGTGGTACGCAGCAGCGAAACTGCTCGCTCCATACGCTGATACTCAATGTAATCCTGCGGATTAATGTTGGTCAGCATCTTGAAATACTGGCCCACATAGTCCTCGCTCACGTTGGCTACGGTCGCCAGTACTTTGTTGGAGAGGTCGCCGCTGAGGTTTTCCTTGATGAAGTTGAAAAGGTCAATCAGACGTGGGTCTTTGAAGTATGTACTGTTGGTGGCTAACTGCTCCACAAACAGGTTGTTGCGCAGGATGTAGCGCACCACTTCCACCACCAGGTTTTCGGTGTAGATGTTGATGAGGCGCTCGCGGCCCGGCAGGTCCTGCATCGATTCCTCGATGATTTTGATGACCAGGTTGGCCAGCTTTGTGTTGCCCTTGATAACGAAGGCCGGCACGTCGAGCGAGGCAAAGAAGTTGACCGAGTCAAATACCTTGGCCTCAAATGCCACGAAGCTGTGGCTTTCCTCGGCGTCGCCGATGTAGTCGAGCTTGTCGTTGGAAGTAAAAAACCGGTCCTTATTTGTAATTAAATCATCATTGGAAATCACTCGGGTGGCAGCGCTCTGGCCATAGCCCACGCGGGTGGCGCGGCCGCCCGGTAAGAAGAGCAACTCACCCTCTTCGACTACTACCTCATCTTCGCCAAAAACAATTTTGCCCTGGTGCAGAAGGATGAGATTATTGCCTACGTCATAAGCATTGCGCACCGTGAAGGCTTGGCGAAGTACAAGGTTTTTGGCTTTGATATACCTAACGCCCAGAGACTCAATTACTTTGTTGTAGTCTTCCATCTATTTTGTTATTTATTCAGGAAAAATTCCCGCTGCCCTGCCAAAAGTACCTAAAATTTCAACTAATTACTACAATACATTCTAAAAAAAGTTCAGTAAAACAAAAAACCCAAGCCGTTCTGGCCTGGGTTCAGTGCAATATGTAGAAAATCTGA
>Ga0265798_10001775_pt1 | contig 32789 bp, 26 predicted proteins | sample P3T30metagenome_FD_192430 | JGI IMG/M metagenome (GOLD analysis project Ga0265798, IMG submission 192430) | Plant litter microbial communities from East Loma Ridge, Irvine, California - P3 T30 | ecosystem: Environmental > Terrestrial > Plant litter > Unclassified | place: USA: California... | reverse complement strand
GTCTACAAAATCCGTGTAACCCGGTTAAATCCGCGCTAATCCGTGATTTGTGCCGTCACGTAGCGCACAAAGTCGCCGACCGTGTAGAACGGTACTTCATCGGGCACGGTGATGTGGAAGTTGCGCTCCAGCTCCAGAATAATGTCGACCAGGTCGACGGTATCGAAGCGAAGGTCACGACTGAGGTTAGCCGTGCGGCGCAAGCGTACCGTCTTGATGGCTTTACGCTTGCTTATGATGCGAAGGACTTGCTGCTCAATAGTTTTAGGGGCAGCCGTGGCGGTAGAGGTAGCAGCAGCGAACATAAAAATAAAAGGGTGAGAATTGCAGAAAAGTCAGGTGAGAACGTCTTTTTAAAATTGATTGCCGGGCATCGAGCGGTGCTTGTTAGGAAGGCAAGTACCTCTCAACACCCGGCAATCAACTTACCACAAGAACTAGGCCAGTACAGGCGGCGTAGCAGCTTCTACCTCCTCGCGGTCGGCTGGAACCGAAGGCGGCGGGCTGTTAACATCGCGTCCGGTAAAGGCCGCTTGTACCTTCTCGTTGAGCAAGTACATTACCGGGACTACCAGCAGGGTCACAAGGGTTGCAAATGACAAACCGAAAATGATAGTCCAGGCCAGCGGGCCCCAGAACACTACCGATTCGCCACCTAGGAAGAAGTGCGGGTGGCCCGAGTTGAAGAGCTCATAAAAGTCGATGTTGAGGCCAATTGCCAACGGAATCAGACCTAGGATAGCCGCGGTAGCCGTGAGGATAACCGGGTTGAGGCGGGTGCGGCCGGCCAGCACGAGGGCATCGTGCAAGCCCATACCCTGGGCCCGGAGCATATCGGTAAATTCTACCAGCAGAATACCGTTTTTCACCACGATACCAGCCAGCGCGATGATACCTACCCCGGTCATGACGATGGAGATGTTCATGCCTGTAATAGCCAGGCCGAGCATTACCCCGATGATGGAGAAGATAACTTCAGTAAGAATGATAAGCGGCTTGGCGACCGAGTTGAACTGGGTGACGAGCACCAGGAAGATGAGGGCGATGGCGCCCACAGCGGCTACGCCGAGGAAGTCGCTGGTTTCCTTTTGGTCTTCCTGGGCACCGCCCATCCGCACCACGTAGCCCGGCGGCACAGGGAAGCTCTTGAGGGCGCGCGTCACGTTGGCCACTACATCAGGGCCGGTGAAACCGTTGAGCACGTTAGACGAGATGGTGATGAGGCGGTGCGTGTCTTTGCGCTTGATACCGCCGTAGGTGGTGCCGTATTGCACGTCGGCCACCGCCGAAATGGGCACCTGGCGCACGGCGCCCGTGGCGTCGCGGAAGGTGAGCGGCGAGTTCACAATGGCATCTACGTTGTCGCGGTAAGGCTTGGCGTAGCGCACCTGAATCGGGTATTCATCGTCGGGGGTCTTGAATTTGCTAGCCTCGAAGCCGTAGATGGCTGTGCGAACCTCGGAGCCGATTTGGGCGGTCGAGATGCCTTCGCGGTTGGCGCGGGTGCGGTTGATGCGCACGCCGATTTCGGGGTTGCGGTCCTGCAAGTCGGAGCGCAGGTCTTCAATACCGCCAATCTTGAGCGAGTCGACGTAGCGCTCTACTTTCTTCGACAGCGCAGCCAGCTTGGGGTAGTCGTCGCCCGATACTTCGATAGCAACCGGCTTGCCCTGGGGCGGTCCGCTAGATTCCTGGTCTACCGATACCTCGGCACCGGGGATGCCTTTTACAGCTTCCCGAATCTTGTCCATATAAATGTGTGTCTCGGGGCCGGTGCGCTCGGCTAACTCCTTGAACGCCACGCCCACCTTACCTAGGTGCGACTGCGACACGCCCGTGGCCGTAGCCTCGGTGGGGTCGCCGGCGCCGATGGCCACGTTGGTAATCACCGATTCTACGTCGGGGTTGTTACGGCCGATGATGCTGTACACGCGCCGCTCGAGGATTTTGGTTACCGAATCGGTCACCTCTACACGAGTACCGACCGGCATACGCAGGTAGGTGTAGATGAACTTGGGGTCGCCCTTAGGGAAGAAGTCTACCTTGGGCTTGCGGGCGCCCACAGCCACGATGCTGCCCACAAACAGCAGCACTAGACTGGCCATAATACCCACTTGGCGCCAGATAGAGCCGCCCACTACAATTTCTACGAGGCGGCCATAGCCATTCTGGAAACGCGGCAGCACGTTGCGCTGGAAGCCAGCTATCAGGTACACAAACACGTACTTATCTAGGAGGCAAAGCACGATGACGGTCACCATCAGGTTGCCCAAGAACTTCGAGCCGGATAGGTAGCCCGCCAGCGCCACCAGCGCCAGCCCGCCCATGCCGAGCAAGAAGTTGCGCGTCAGCTTAGGCGTTTCCACGCGGTCGAGGTGCTCTTCGCGCTCCATGAAGCTCACGGCAAACACTGGGTTCATGATGAAGGCCACGATGAGCGAGGCCCCTAGGGTCAGAATCAGGGTCACCGGCAAGAAGAACATGAAAGAGCCCACAATGCCGGGCCAGAACATGAGCGGCACGAACGGCGCTACCGTCGTCAGCGTACCCGCCAGTACCGGAATGAACACCTCGCCGGCTGCGAACTTGGCGGCCTTGGCCGTGCTCAGGTTGGGGTGCTCGTGCAGCAGGCGGTGCGTGTTTTCGATAACCACGATGGCGTCGTCTACCACGATACCTAGGGCCAGCAAGAAGGCGAAGAGCACAATCATGTTGAGCGAGAAGCCAAACATGGGCAGCATCACGAAGGCCAGGAACATCGACAGCGGCACCGACAAACCCACAAACAAGGCGTTGGTGGTGCCCATGAAGAACATCAAAATCAAGGTTACCAGCAGGAAGCCGATGATGATGGTGTTAATCAGGTCATTGAGGGTATTGCGGGTTTCGTTTGATGAGTCGCCCGTAATCGTGATTTTCGTACCCTTGGGCAAGCTAGCTTCTGCGTCCTTCACTAAGGCGTGAATCTTGTCGGAGGCATCGAGCAGGTTTTCACCCTGGCGCTTCACCACGTTCAAGGTTACGGTAGGTGCCCCATCGAGGCGGGCGTAGCTCTCGCGGTCTTTAAAGGCGTCTTGCACGGTGGCAATGTCACCTAGGCGCACGGGAGCGCCGCGCAGGTTCTTAATCTGAATGTCGGCAATGTCGGCGGCATTGGCGTACTGGCCAGCTACGCGCACGGCGCGCTTCTGGTCGCCCACGTCGATAGAGCCACCCGACACTGTGATGTTTTCGCGAGCAATGGCATTCTCGATGTCAGTGAAGCTAAGCTGCGAAGCTTGCAGCTTGGTCAGGTCTACGTCCACGTTCACCTGCTGCTCTAGGGCACCCACGATGTCAACGCGGGTGATTTCGGGCAGGGCTTCGATTTTATCCTGGAAGTCGTCAGCCATCTTCTTGAGCTGCGACGCCGGCAGGTTGCCGCTCAGGTTAACGTACATAATCGGCTGCTCCGAGATGTTGACTTCCTGCACCGTGGGGTCGGTGGGCAAGTCGTTGGGCAGCTCAGTGCGGGCCTTATCTACGGCATCCTTGATGAGCTGCTTGGCATACTGCACGTCTACGCCGGAGTTAAACTCCACGTCCACAATACAGTAGTCCTGATTCGAGGTCGAGTTGATTTTCTTCACCCCGTTTACACCCTTGATTTCCTTTTCGAGCTGGCGCGTCACCAGGTTCTCGATGTCGGTCGGCGACGTGCCGGGGTACACCGTGTCCACGATGATACGCGGAATCACGATGTCGGGAAACTTCTCCTTGCCGAGCTTGATGTAGGCAAAAATGCCCATCACCGTCAGCAGCAAGGTGATGATGTAAATACTCGTCTTGTTATTGATGGACCAACTGGTAGGTCCAAACTCCTTTTCAATATCTTGCATAACAGGTAGTTGCTAGTTGAGGAGTATACTTAGCCGACTTTCACCGTCTGCCCTTCATTTAGGTTTTGGTAGCCGGCCGAAATCACTTCGTCGCCTGCTTTCAGGCCACTCAGCACTTCTTGCTTGCCGTTGTAAGTCTGACCGGTCTTGATGACCCGCTTGGCCGCCACGGCCTTACCGCCGTCGTTGTTCACCACCAGCACGTAGGCGTTTTCTTCGTCGTGCTGAATGAGGTCGACCGGCAGCACGGTAGCATTGTTGTTGCCGTAGTTCTTGATGCGTACGGTGGCTACCATGTTGGGGCGCAGGCGGTTGGCTACGCTACTAGGCAGGCGTAGCTCCACGGTGAAAGTGCGGCTGGTAGCCGAGATGGTGCGGCTCACGGTGCGCACGGTGCTCTCAATTTCTTCGCTGCCCATATCGGGTAGGGCTACCAGCGCCTTGTCGCCAGCCTTGATGCTGCCTGCGTAAGCCTCTGATACATCAGCGAGCACTTTGCCACCCCGGCCGCTATTGAGTTGCACCACGGGCGCGCCGGGTGCTACGGTTTCGCCTAGCTTAGGCAGCACGTTGTCGACCACGCCGGCGTAGGGCGCCACCACGTTGTAAAGAGCTTTTTGTTGGTTGAGGCTGCCTAGGTTGCGCTGCAAGGCCTCGTAATTATTCTTGGCTTGCAGGTACTGTACTTCGGTGCCAATCTGCTGCTTCCAGAGGCCGGCTTGCTTCTCGTACACCGTCTTGGCCAGGTCCATGCGGGTGCGCAGCTCGGCAATGTTGGCGTCCAGAATGCTAGCGTCTACGGTAGCCAGTATCTGGCCTTTGCGCACCTGGTCGCCGCGCTGCACCCGCACACTGGTGAGCGTGCCGGCTGCCCGGGCGCCCACGGTAGCGTTCTGGTCAAAGTCGACGCGGCCCTGCACTTCGAGGTAGCCCGCGAAGTTTTCGGTGGCCACTTTAATCACCGATACGGGCACGGCGCTGGCCGCATCAGCAGCTTTAGCAGCCCCGGTCTTAGCCTCTAGGTCAGCTATTTTGGCCTGGGTCGCGGCTTGCTCAGCCTTGAGCTTGGTCAACTCGGCGTTGGGGTCTTTATCGCCCCCGCCGCACGAAGCTAGAAAAAGAGCAGCGGCGAGCAGGGAGTAACGGGCGTTAAGGAGGTTCATATAACTAAACTGTCTGTCATGCTGAGCTTGTCGAAGCATCTCGCTCGCATCGTTGCTTACATTAGGAATTACTGCGCCACGCGAGGTGCTTCGACAAGCTCAGCATGACGGACGATATGCTTACTTGGCCTGCTGGTACAGCTCGCCGGTGGCTTTGTCGCGGTCTACTTTGGCCACTAGCACATCGTAGATGGCGGCGTAGTAGTTGGTTTGGGCCTGGCGCAGGTCAGTTTCGGCCGTTATCAGCTCCACGTTGGAACCTACACCAGCCTGAAATTTGATTTTCGACACCCGGGCCACGTCGGCGGCCAGCGCTAGGTTGGCTTTTTGGTTGTCGAGCACATCGAGGGCGTTCACGAGTGTGGCGCGGCTTTGGGCGTCTTGCAAGTCTATGCTTTGGCGCAACGTTTCGAAGCCGTGCTCAATAGTCTTTTGCTGCAAGCGCGCCTGCTGCACCTGGTACTTGCGGCGGAAGCCGTCGAACACCGGCACGTTCAGGGCTAGGCCCACGTTGCCAAAGCCAAACCAGTTTTGATTGAGTAGGCCCTGCCCATTGACCGACTCAGGGCCGCGGAAGGCGAATAAATCCCTCGCCGACTTAGCCGAGCCCGTGAAGCCGTAGGCAGCCGTGAGACTCAGGCGTGGGTAGGCGCCACGCTGGCGGTTAGCTAGGTCGAGGCCAGCCAGTGCCTGTTGGGTTTCGAGGGTCGAAAACTCGATGCGGTTATTGTAGTTAAAGGCCGCTTGGGACTGCGTAGGCTGGCCGGTATTATTGGCCACGGGGGCGGTAGTGGGCGCCTGGCCAGTAGTGGGCGGGGCCACAGTGGGCACCTGGCCAAGGCTTAGGTCGCCGCCACCAGTATTGAAATTGGCCACCCCTAGGCGCTGACGCAACGCCCCGGCATCAACCACAGCCGCACCGAGCGAGTCGGTAAGCTGCACGGTTTGCGCCTGCGGCAAGCCCATCTGAAACTTGAGCAGTGCCACGCTTACTTCGGTGAGGCGTTGGGCCTTCTGCTGCTCTACTACCAAGTTATTGCGCTGCACGCGCAGACGGTCTACATCGAGTTTTTCGGCAAAGCCGGCCTTAAACGTCTTATCGGTTTGATACAGCAGTGTATCGAGGCGCTGCACGTTGCGGGCCAGTAGGGCTAGGCGGGCGCGAGCTACCAGCGTGCTGTAGTAAGCCTTGCTTACTTGCTCGATTACATCGATTTCGGCCTGCTGGGTCTGCTTTTTGGCTAGCTCCTCATACACCCTAGCCGCCCGTAGGCCTACTAGATACGAGCCATCAAACAGCATTTGCGAAAACGAAGCTGAGGTATTGCCCGCATACTGCAAGCCGAAGGCAATAGCCTGGGGTGGCACCGCCACAGCCGCCCCATAAGCCGGCGACAGTGTCACGCTCTGACCAGCCGACGCGGCCGCTATATCACTCTGCGTGAGAGTAGTACCGCTCAGTGTGGGGCCCGAAAAGGCGCCCGCATCAAGCAGAGACCTTTGCAGCTTGAAATTGTCGGCTAGGTTAGCAGCCACGTTCACCTGCGGCAAACCCTGGCTTTTCACTTCGCCTACTTTGGCCTTGGCGGTCTGCTCAGCCAGGCGGGTAGCCAGCAGGCTGGGCTTGTTGCTTATGGCGTAGCGCACGGCCTGGTTCAGGCTCATAGCCATGAAACCCTGGCTGGCCGGGCTCGCCGGCGTGGCTGGGGCGGGGGTTTGCGCCAAAGCGGGGGCACCTGCCCCTAGGGCCAGGCCAGCCAGCAGCGCCTTGGTTAATGCATTCTTCATAAAAATGTGAAAGACAGAACGTCCGGGTAAAGTCTCAGAAAAAAGCGTTATTCCTCTTCCGTAATCTGGCGGTACTTGTTAAAAAGCCGGTGGCCCTTCAGCGTAGCCACGCCTAGCAAAAAGTGCTCATCGAATACCCTGTTGACGCGCACGGGCGAAAACTGCGTGGGTGGGTAGCGGTCGGGGTCAAAGGCCAGCTCTATCTGGGCTAGGTTGAGGCGGGCCAGCACTTCGACATCGAGGTCGGCTCGAAATAGCCCTTCCGCAATGCCGCGCCGCAGGTTATGAATTATCTGGTCAAGGATAAAGGCATTTTTGTGAGTGGAAAACAAGGTCCAGGCATCGGGATGGTATTTCTTGAGGTCATAGAAAATACTAGGATGCACATTGCTAAACTCCTTGTCGGCCCAGGCCGATAGGGTCAGCATTTCCTCCACGGCATTGGCGGCCGCGCTCGCCACCCGGGTACACTCACCCTGCGCTTGGCAGAGGTGCGTCGACATCACAGCCAATACTATTTCATCCTTGCTGGCGAAGGTTTTGTACAGGGTTTTTTTCGACATGCCGAGGTCAACGGCGATATCGTCCATGCTCACACTCTTGATACCGTTGCGCAAAAACAGCGCCCCGGCGCGGGTCAGAATTCGGTCCTTCGTTTCCATGATTGGCATCGCAAAGATACAACGGAAACTATCAGCGAGTTCAAAGTTTCCAAAGTTTCTTCGTTCGCCGCTCGCTTAGCGCAGCCTGTTCACCTGACGCCGTTGCCTGCCGATTACTTTAAGTCGCTTCATTATTTTTTCAGCAGGTGCATTACTCAACTTGCGCCAACTATTTCCATTAGCCACGCAAAGCTAATATAATTAGTTTAATTATTACAATATTTCTTTACCTGTTTTTTTAGCCATTACTCGCTTGCCGCTGGCCCAGGCACAAGCCAATACCTTTGTGGTTTCGCTATTACACTTCAGCTCCATGAAAATTCGCGTTGGCTTCGGCTACGACGTTCACCAGCTCCGCGAGGGCCTGCCCTTCTGGCTCGGCGGCATTGAGGTACCGCACACCCACGGCGCCCTAGGTCACTCCGATGCCGACGTGCTCATCCATGTCATTTGCGACGCGCTGCTGGGCGCGGCCAACCTGCGCGACATCGGCTTTCACTTTCCCGATACCGACCCGCAGTACAAAGGCATCGACAGCAAAAAGCTACTGGCCGAGGTCATGCGCATTCTGCGCGAAAAGGGGTACGAGGTCAGCAACATCGACTCGACCATCTGCCTCGAGCGGCCCAAAGTAAACCCGCACATCCCAGCGATGCGCACGGTGCTGGCCCAGGTGATGGGTGTGGACGAAGACGACATTTCTATCAAAGCCACCACTACCGAGAAGCTCGGCTTTGTGGGCCGGCAGGAAGGGGTGGCCGCCTACGCCACTGTGCTGATTACGAAGGCCGAGCAGGCTACCTAGGGCCACCTCCGTTCTTATTTACCCTCCGCTTAGCGGCTACTTGCCGCCTTTTACACTTCTATGAAATACCCGCTGCTGCTGCTCGCCAGCCTGGCTTTGCCCGCGACCCTGGCCGCCCAAACGCCGGGCGCAACCAAGGTCAAAACCAAGGTCAAACGCGCCACTACTACTAAGACCATTAAGGGTGGCATTGCGCCCCACGGCTCGGTGCCGATGGCGCCCCTACCGGCTGCCGACTACGCCACGCTGTATGCCGAGCGCTACATCACGCAGGCGAAGCTGCGGCGCGACCTCTCGGTGCTGGCCTCCGATGAGTACGAGGGCCGCGAAACTGGCACCAAGGGTCAAAAAATGGCCGCCGAGTATATCAGCCAGCAGTTCCGGGCTGATAGCCTGGTGGCCCCCGTGACCGCCAACGCGGCCAACCCGTACCTGCAAACATTCAACCTAGAGCGCAGCGCCTGGCAAAAAGGCGGCACGCTGACGGTGAGCGGCAAAGCGTATGCCTGGCTCAAGGACTTTTACGCCTTTGGGCGCTCGCCCTTTCAGCAGGCCACGGCCGTGCAGCCGGTGTTTGTGGGCTACGGCATCGAGCAGGGCACGTACTCCGACTACGCTGGGCGCGATGTGCAAGGCAAAGACCTGGTGATGCTGCTCGGCGAGCCCCGCACCACCGAAGGCAAGTCGGTGCTGAGCTCCGATGGCAGCGCCACTAAGTGGAGCGTCGACTTCCGGGCCAAGGCCGCGCTGGCGGCCCAAAAAGGTGCGCGCAGCGTGTTCTTCCTCAGCACCGAGCCGGCGCTGGCGTTTGAGAAACTAGAAGAGCGGCTGGCCCCGCGTGTGATGCAGCCCATTATTGCGGCGGCCGAGCAGGGTGGCGGCCGGGCGCCGTCGTTTTTCGTGTCGCCGGCCGTGGGCCTCAAGCTCCTAGGTACCTCCGACGGGGCGCTGCGCAGCTATGCCGCCGCCACAGCAGCTGCCAAAGCACCGGTGGCCAATAAATTTAAGCCGGTCAAGTTCACCATCAGCGCGCCGCAGGAGCGCTCGGCGGTGGGCACCGAAAACGTGCTAGGGTTCTTGCCTGGCACCGATAAAAAGGACGAGATTCTGGTGGTGTCGGCACACTACGACCACCTAGGTATCATTGGCGGCAAGGTGTACAACGGCGCCGACGATGATGGCTCGGGCACGACTGGAATGTTGGCCATTGCCGAGGCCTTTACAAAGGCCGCTCACGCGGGGCATGGGCCACGCCGCAGCATCTTGTTCTTGGCCAACACGGGCGAGGAAAAGGGCTTGCTGGGCTCAGAGTATTATGCCAACCACCCGGTTTTTCCGCTGGCTAATACCATTACGGACCTCAATATCGACATGATAGGCCGCACCGACGTGGCTCATGAGGGCAAGGCCGACTATGTGTACGTCATTGGTTCGGACAAGCTGTCGTCGCAGCTGCACAGCGTGCTGGAGGCCGCCAACCAGAAGTACACCAAGCTCGACCTCGACTACCGCTTCAACGACCCCAACGACCCCAACCGCTTCTACTACCGCTCGGACCACTACAACTTTGCGGTCCACAAGGTGCCGGTGGCGTTTTTCTTCAACGGGGTGCACGCCGACTACCACGAGGCCAGCGACGAAATTGACAAGATTGAGTTTGGTAAAATGGAGGCCCGCGCCCGCTTGGTGTTCTATACCGCCTGGGAACTAGCCAACCGCGACGAGCGGCCGGTGGTGGATTCGAACAAACCGTAAGTAATTTCCCGCAGGGTTTTGCGAGGCTACTCCAGCCTTTTGCAAGACCCTGCGCCCTACCCTTGCAAAACCCTGCGGGAACCTATGCTAACTAAAGCTACTGCCTTCCAGACTGACGCCGAGCGCAAAGCCTTTGACCTCGAGCACCGCCGCAAAATCCGCTTTAACATCGGCAAGTACGATGCAGCAGTGAGCGCCGGCATGCAGCTCTATCAACAGCACGAGCTGGCTCGCGCTCGCGCCGCCTATCTCAAGGCTGGCGTGCTGGACAAGCTCGACGAGTACCTATTGCAGTTTGAGGCCGCCTTCACGGCCCGCGGCGGGCGCGTGGTGTGGGCCCAGAATGCCCAGGAAGCGCTGGATGAAATCGGCCGCCTTACCGAGGCGCGCCAGGCCCGCACGGTGGTGAAAGCCAAGAGCATGACCACTGAGGAAATCCACGTCAACAAGTACTTGCAGAGCCGCGGCGTGGAGTCGGTAGAAACCGACCTAGGTGAGTACATTGTGCAGCTCAACGGCGAGCGGCCCTACCACATCGTGACGCCAGCCATGCACCTAAGCAAGGCCGACATCGCCAACATCTTCGTGAAGCACCTCGGCATCGAGCACACCGACGATGCCCAGCAGCTGGTGCTCACGGCGCGCCACCTGCTGCGCGACAAGTACACGGCGGCCGAAGTAGGCATCACGGGCGGAAACTTCCTGATTGCGAAAGAAGGCGGCGTGGCCGTGACCGAGAACGAGGGCAATGCCCGCCTGTCGGCCACTTTCCCCAAGCTGCATATTGCGGTGGTAGGCATCGAGAAGCTGATTCCGCAGCTCACCGACCTCGACCTATTTTGGCCGCTGCTCAGCACTAGCGGCACCGGCCAGCAGGTTACGGTGTACAATACCGTGTACTTCGGCCCTAGGCAGCCCGGCGAGCCCGACGGCCCCGAGGAGATGGTGGTCATCTTGCTCGACAACGGCCGTACCAACCTACTGGCCCGCCCCGACCGCCGCGAGGCGCTGCGCTGCATTCGTTGCGGCGCTTGCCTCAACGTGTGCCCGGTGTACAAAAACATCGGCGGCCACACCTACGAAACGACCTATTCGGGGCCCATTGGCTCGGTTATCAGCCCGCACCTGAGTGGCCTCAAGGAGCACCAGCACCTGAGCTTTGCCAGCAGCTTGTGCGGGGCGTGCACCAGCGTGTGCCCGGTACGCATCAACCTGCACAACCTGCTCTTGCTGAATCGCCAAGAAAGCGTGAGCGAAGGCCACAACGCCCCCGTTGAAAGAATCGCCATTGGCCTCTGGCGCTGGAGCATGCGCCACCGCTGGGCGCTCGACATCCTGCCCGGCCGCCTCAAGGACTTCAGCCTAGGCTACCTGCTCGACCAAGCGGGCTGGCGCAAGCGCCGCGAGAGCCTGAAAGTGGCCGACAAGTCGTTCCGGGAGCTGTGGAAAGCCAGCCATAGCAGCTAGAAATTAGTCGGCTCCGTACAAGGGGCCATGTCTTCTACTGTTGAGTATGCCCTGCACCTGCTGGTGGGAATAGCCGGGGGTTGGCTGGTTATCACCACTGTATCGGGGGCCATCCGCTCGTTTGTGCTGCCGCGTAATGAGTCGGTGCGTCTCAATGCCTTCGTCTTTGGCGGCGTACGGGCCTTATTCGACTTTGCGGCGCGGCGCGCCAGCACCTACGCGCACCGCGACCGCATCTTGGCGCACTATGCGCCGGTGGGGCTGGTGGCCTTGCCCATCGGGTGGCTGGCGCTGGTGGGCATTGGCTACACGGGCATTTACTGGGCGCTGGGTGTCGATGGCTTTACTAAGAGCTATGAGCTGAGTGGCAGCTCGTTGCTCACCCTAGGCACTACGTCGGAAGCAGGTTTTGCTATCAACGTTTTCAGCTACTCGGAAGCTACAATAGGCTTGCTGCTGCTCACGCTGCTCATCTCTTACCTACCTACCATTTACCAAGCTTTTTCGCGGCGCGAAATTGTGGTGGCTCAGATAGAGCTGCGGGCGGGCGTGCCGGCTACGGCCAGCGGGCTGCTGCGTTGGCTGGGCCACGATGGCAATTTCAGCAACGATGACGCGCAATGGCTGGCTTGGGAAGAGTGGCTGGTCGAGATTGACGAAAGCCACACCTCGCTGCCGGTGTTGGCCTTTTTCCGCTCGCCCCAAGCGGGGCGCTCCTGGGTCACGGCGGCCGGGCTGGTGCTCGATACGGCCAATCTACTGTTCTCGGCGCTCGACGTGCCCCGCTCGCGCCAAGTCGAGCTAACGTTTACGGCCGGGGTGCTGGCCCTCAACCGCATTCATCGCTTTTTCAACCACAAAGTCGAAACCAAGCCAGCCGAATTACGCACGAAAGAGGAGATTAAAGAAGCTTCGCCCGACCGCCAAAAGTTTGCGAAAGCCTGGCAGGAAATGCAAGAAGCAGGCTTACCCCTGCGGCCCGATGAAGAACAAGCCTGGCAACAGTACCAAGAGCGGCGCCAACTGTACGGTAGCGCCCTGGACTTTATGAGCCAGCTGCTGTTTGCACCAGCCATGGGCTCGTTGCACTAAGCCGCTTTACTCGTCGGGTAAAATGTTGACATCCTGCACCAGCACCATCTTCTCAATCTCGCGGCCGCGCCGAGTGTTGGCGAGGCCACCTAGGGCGGTTTCCTTGTAGCGGGTTTCCATGCTTTGGCCCACCTCGCCGAGAGCGGCCACGCACTGGTCGACGGGAATAACCGGGTCGACACCCGCAATGGCAATCTGGGCCGATGAAAACGCAATGGCCGCCGCCGAAGCATTGCGCACCACGCAGGGCACCTCTACCAGGCCCGCCACGGGGTCGCAGACCAGCCCCAACATGCACTGAATGGTGATGGCCACCGCCGCAAAAACCTGCTCTACCGAGCCACCTAGGCAGTACACAATGGCCCCGGAGCCCATAGCCGCAGCCGAGCCAGTTTCGGCCTGGCAGCCGCCCACGGCGCCGGCTAGCGAGGCATTCTGCTCGATGATGAGCGCAATGCCCGCCGCCACCAGCAGGCCTTCCAAGATTTTCTGGTCGGACAGGTGGTGGATATTTTGAATAGTGGTGAGCACGCCCGGCAAGATGCCCGAGGCACCGGCCGTAGGGGCGGCCACCACGCGGCCCATGCAGGAATTTACCTCCTTGGCGCCTAGGGCACTTATAACCAAGTTTTTGAACTCAGGTGATAGCACCGTAACCGGCGAGGCGGCGATTTTCTTGGCGCCGTTGTTTATCATGCCTGAGCGCGAGGTCATGTCGCCGGTGAGGCCGGTGTGCACAGCGTCGCGCATTACATCGTAGGCGCGCTGCAGGCCGGGCCAGATATCGGCCTCAGTGGCTCCCTTCTGCTCTATCTCGTAGGCCAGCACGGGCTGGAAGAGCGGCTCGCCGGTGGCGGCACAATGCGCCTGCCAGGAGGCAAAATCGGTGAAGAGGAGCGACATGAAGAGTGGGCGGGGAATAAAAGACAGTGCGAAAAGGGCAACAAACCAGCTGTAAAATTAGCTCGTTTGCCGGTTGTAAATTTCGCTATTGGCTATCTTCATTGCCTTCTTCCCTACCCACATCAGATTATCGATAACAGGGACTACCAAAGCTGGCCCAGGCAGCTCTACAGCCGGCACTAAACGCGTAATCCAGGCGCCCATTTCCTCGTCAGACTTAAGGCCGGGGCCCTTCTCGGCCCGCAACACCAAGATGAAGTAGGGCTTTTCGTCGGCTAGGTACCGGAGCTGCTTGCGCACGAGCCATGCCCGGCCCACGCGGTTGGCGGGGTCGGCCAGCACGGCCACCAAGGGTGCCAGCTCTGCTTCGGTGAGGCGGTGTGGCAGAAAAGTGTCTTGCTGCGTGCAGCCCTGACGCTCGGCCTGCACCAAGTCGGCTAGGTCGGCATGGGTTAGCTGCCGGGCGCTTAGCTGCCGGGCGGCATCGCGGTCGCCCTGGCGCTGGTGGTAGGCCTGCTGAATGGCCAGCCCTGGCCCCACAAAGTCGGCGTCGCGGCTCATGGCCTCTTCCAAGAGCGGCAGGCCAGCGGGGTCGTCTTCACTAACCAGGATGCGGCCTACCGCAAAGCGCGCTGGCATGCCGTACTTGTCCGAGTCGAAAAGAGCCCGGTACAGGGGCAGCGACTCGGCCTCGCCTACGTGGTCTTCGGTGAGGTCGGCGTGCAGCCAGGCATCGGCTTCTGCTAAAGCAGCGCCGCTGTTCAGCTGCCCGTTTAGCTCAGCCAGCTTTATACGCTGGTCGCGCAGCAGCTCGTGGCGCTCGCGCCAATACGAAGCGCGCTCCTTTCTCCATTCGGCATCCAGCTCTGCTGCTAAGGCTGGCAAGCTTGCCCCTAGCCAGGCTTCGGCAGCCGTGGTGGTGGGCGGGGCAGGAGCCGCCACGGCCTGGCCTAGGGCAACTAGGCGCTCGCCCAGCGTGGGGTGCGTGTCGAAGGGGTCAGGGTCAGCCTCGGCGGCGCGGCGCAGCAGCGTACCTTCTTCCTCGGTGGGCAGGCGGGCCGTGCGAGCCACGGCCAAAAGCTGGCTAATGGGGTTGGCGGGCGGGGCGGGCGCTTCGGCCAGCGACTTGTTGAGGGGCTTCCAGTAAAAGCGGTCGAGCGCTGGCTCGCGCACTTCGATGGCGCACAGCGCTTCGGCCAGTGCGGCGGGGCTCGTGATGCTGGCGGCAGCAGCATCGGCCTCAAACTCGGCGGTGCGCCGCAACGGGTGCGACCAGGCATTGAAGCGCGGCACATACCACTCGGTGAAGCCCCGCACGATGCTGCGGCGGCCCGACTGCTCTAGGTTGCCCACTAGCTGCGCCCACGATTGGTTGACGCGGTACACAAGGGCAGCGAAGCGGCCGTGCCCGCCGCGTAGGTGTCCTAGCTCGTGGGCAATGACGGCCGCGGCCTGCTCGGGCGTGAGGGTCTGGAGTAGCGGCAGGCCCACGAGCACGTAGTTGCGCGGCCAGCCCAACAGCCCTAGGCGCGGCAGCTGCATGGCAGCGGCGTTATAGTCGGTAGTAAGCAAGATGCTGTGCACGGCCGGGGCACCTAGGGCGCGGGTTTGCTCGCGCAGCAGGTCGTGCAGCGGGCCCGCCTCGGTGCGGCTCAATTGGCGGCCTTCGGGCGGGTCAAATTTTACCCACAGCGAGCGCAGCAGCGTCCACACGAAATACACCAGCGGAATGAGCAGTTTGAGGATGGCGCCCCCTACCCCAATGGCCACCACCGCCCACACCAGCCCACCTAGCAGGCCGAGCGAACCGAGTAGCAACAACGCAATAAAGCAATAGCCCAGCACCACCCAGCCCTGCACGCGGCGGCGATAGGCAGTCGGGTTGGCCTGGGCGCGGGGCAGCAGGTGCGTAAGCTTGGCCGCGAAGGCCTCGTGGGTCATACCGGGCATAAAAAAGCGCGAACCAGCGGGTTATTCCGCCAATTCGCGCTCAAGCTACGCTGCTAGCTTGCTATATAGCAAGCTAAGCGGGCTCCTTGGTCGTTACCAGCTTGATGCTGGCTGAATTGATGCACAGGCGTAGGCCGCTCGGTGCCGGGCCATCAGGAAAAACGTGACCCTGGTGGGCGTCGCACACGTTGCAGAGCACTTCTACGCGCACCATGCCATAGCTAGTGTCTTTCTTATATTTAATCGCGTTTTCCTCCACAGGCTGCGTGAAGCTGGGCCAGCCAGTGCCACTCTCAAACTTGGTGCGCGAGTCGTAGAGCGGGGTGCCGCAGCATACGCAGGCGTACAAGCCAGCCTCGTGGGCCTCGCAATACTCGCCGGTAAAGGCGCGCTCGGTGCCGTGCTCGCGCGTGACGTGGTACTGCTGCGGCGTAAGCTCTTGCTTCCACTCAGCATTGGTTTTCTCTACGCGGCGGGGCGGCTCGGGGGCACCATGGTTGGCTAGGCGAATAACATCGTTCCAGGTTTGCATCTTGGATTGGTTTTAGAAGCAGAAGATATACTTAAGTAAAACGCAGGCGGCGGCGCAGAGTTCAAGCTGAGCCCTAGGCCCAGTCGTGCAGCAGCGCTAAGCCTTCGGGCCAGTCGCCGTGGCCGCTGGCGGCATTGATGTGGCCGGCGGGGCCCAGCACCACCAGCTCGCTACCCCAAGCCTCGGCAAACAGCCGGGCGCGGGCCTCGCTCACCCAGGGGTCATTGGTGCTGGCTACTACTTTGCTCGGAAAAGGCAGCCGCTGCAACGGCATGGGCCCGAAGCCCGTGGTCGGAAAGGCGGCATAGTGTGGCGTTTCTACGTCGCTCGGCGCCACCAACAGTGCCCCTTTGATGCAGTGGCCGTAGGTGGCCGCCCAGTGCGCCACCGTCGCGCACCCTAGGCTGTGCGCAATGATTACCACGTGAGCCAGGTATTCGCCCACTAGTGCTTCTTCGATGGCCGCCACCCACTCGGCCCGGTCGGGGGCATCCCATTCGTGCTGCACAATGCGCGTAAACTCAGGTTGTACGCACTCGAAATAGGTTTGCCAGTGGTCGGGGCCCGAGTTGCCGAGGCCGGGCACGATAAAAAATCGGGTGGTTCTTTGCATAGCCGAAAGTAGCTTTTGGCTAGCCGCCGCGTACACTATTACTTATGAAACTCCTCACCGCCGCTCAAATTCGCGAGCTCGACCAAGCCACCATCAAAGAACAGCGCACCACCTCGACCGAGTTGATGGAACGCGCCGCTACCGCCGTGGCCGAGTGGCTGCTCAGGAACTACGACCCGCACGCGGCCACCGACGTGCTGCTGCTGTGCGGCCCTGGCAACAACGGCGGCGATGGCCTGGCCCTGGCGCGCCTGCTCTATTACGCCGGCTACGCCGTGCGCCTCGCCCTGCTGCCCGCCGATAAGTACTCCGACGACTACCAGCACAACCACCACGTGCTGCCCAAAATCATTCCGATGCAGGAGTTGGCCGCCGATGCGCTCCCCGACATTCAGCCCACTACCCTGGTCATCGACGCCCTGTTTGGCACCGGCCTCACGCGCCTGCTCACCGGGCTGCCCGCCGACGTGGTGCGGCACCTCAATGCCAGCCACGCCCGCGTGGTGGCCATTGACCTGCCCAGCGGCTTACTGGCCGACGCGCCCCAGCCCGACCCCGCAGCGCCCGTGGTGCGCGCTACGCACACCGTCAGCTTCGGCTTGCCCAAGCTGGCTTTTTTGCTGCCGCAGAATGCTGAGTACGTGGGCGAGTGGCACCTAGAAGACATTCGCCTGAGCCAGCAGTATATTGACCACGCCGATACGCCGTGGCACTTTACGCAGTATACCAAGCCGCAGCCCGATGGCTGGGCCGCCCCGCACCCCGTGCCGCAGCCCGAGCTACAGCTACCTAGGCGCAATAAATTTGCTTACAAAAACACCTTCGGCCACGCCCTGCTGCTGGCGGGCAGCCGGGGCAAAGTGGGCGCGGCCGTGCTCAGCAGCGGAGCCTGCCTGCGCGGCGGCGTGGGCCTGCTGACGGTGGCCGTGCCCGGCTGCGGCTACGACATCATCCAAACCACGCGGCCCGAGGCCATGTGCCTGGCCGACCCGCAGGCTGACTTCATCAGCGAGCTGCCTGACCTGAAGCCGTACCAGGCCATAGGCATTGGCCCTGGCTTGGGGCAGGAAGATGCCAGCCGCGCCGTGCTCGAAAAGCTGCTGCGCGAGGCGAAAGTGCCGCTCGTCATCGACGCCGACGCGCTCAACCTCCTAGGTGCCCACCGCGAGCTGCTCGACCTGCTGCCCGAAAACACGGTGCTCACGCCCCACCTGGGCGAGTTTGCGCGCCTCACCGAGAAAACCAAGGACGACTACCATCGCCTCGACCTGCTGCGCGACTTTGCCCAGCGGCACCGCTGCCTCGTGGTGCTGAAGGGTGCCTACACCGCTACCGCCGCGCCCGATGGGCAGATATACTTCAATGGCACTGGAAACCCCGGCATGGGCACTGGCGGCAGTGGCGACGTGCTCACGGGCCTGCTCCTGGCCTTGCGCGCCGACCAGCGCCTCGACCCGCTGCTGGCTACGCGCCTGGCTGTGCTGGCCCACGGCCGCGCCGGCGACCTGGCCGCCGCCCACACCGGCGAAGCGGGCCTGGTAGCTGGCGACCTAGTGCAGCACATCGGCCCCGCGCTGCGAGAGTTGGAGGCTGATTCGCTAGGGCACTAGCCAAGTAGTAGCCTGGCCTTGCTAGCCTAGGCCGCTACCTGAGCTACTGAAGCAAGTAGAAGTTTCATTATATAGAAAATAAATAGTTTATAGGTGCAACCTCTTGGCAGCCACGGGGGCTCTGCTGAGTACCCCACTTTTGGATGGGGCTACTCAGCTACCTTTTCCCTTAACCTGACTGCCACATGAACCGACTGCTACCCCGCCCGTCGAGCTGGGCCCTGCTGCTGGGGCTACTCACCCTGCTGGCTTGCACCCGCCAAGACCCGGAGCCCGACAACACCACCTCTTATCTGGTCTACGCTGCTTACCGGCCCCTGCTGCTGACGCGCACCACGCTCGAAAGCTCGGTGGCCGCCGTGGCGCCCCAGCCGCTACACAACACCGGTAAGATTTACTTGCGTGGGGCCTACGTGTTTGTGAATGAGAAATACGAGGGCATCCACGTCATCGACAACCGCGACCCGGCCAGCCCCAAGCCGGTAAGCTTTCTGCGCATTCCGGGCAACGTAGACCTGGCCGTGCGCGGCAACCTGCTGTATGCCGACAACGGCCCCGACCTGGTTACCATCGACATCAGCGACCCGGCCAATGCCAAGCCTACGGGACGCGTGCGCAACGCCTTCCGCGAGTTGCCCATGCCCGAGATGGGCCCGCTAGAAGAAGCCTATCAGGCCAATAAGCGCCCCGCCGATGCCGTGGTAGTGGGCTGGCATAAGCTGACTGCCAGCGAAGTAATTCCCTACCGGGTGACCTATCGGAACTGGGGCCCGATGTTTTACAGCAATACGCTGTCCAATGCTTCTAGCGCGGCCCCGGGTGCCACCACGGGCAAAGGTGGCTCGCTGGCCCGCTTTGCCATCCTGGACCAGACGCTTTACACCGTCGATGACAACAGCCTGCGCTTGTTTGACCTGCAAACCCCGGCCGTGCCGGTGGCGAGCAAGCAGGTAAACGTAGGATTTGGTATCGAAACGATTTTCCCGCAGGACCACTACTTGTTCCTAGGTACGCAGTCGGGCATGTATATCTACGACGTAGCCACGCCCACCAATCCGCAGCGCGTGAGCTTTTACCAACACTTTATTAGCTGCGACCCGGTAGTGGTAGACGGGCGCTATGCCTACGTGACCCTGCGCACGGGCCGCGCTTGCGGCGGGGGCGTTACCAATGCGCTCGAAGTCATTGACTTGACAAACCTCAGCCGACCCACCCTGGCCTCTACCTACCCCTTGACCAACCCCGGCGGCCTAGGTATCGAAAACAACCGCCTCTACGTGTGCGACGACGGCCTCAAAACGTTTGACACCAGCAATGCGCCTACCCTCACGCAGCTGCAGCATTTCACTACCAACATCACCGACGTTATCCCGAATGGCGACTACCTACTGGCCATCGGGCCGGGTGGCCTCTACCAGTATCGCACTGCGGGCCCGAGCTTGCAGCAGGTGAGCATGCTCCCAGTTTCTCCTACCCTGTAGCATGCTGGCACCTCACTTACTCAGCCGGTGGGCAGGTACCCGCTGGCTGGGCTGCCTGGCCCTAGGGCTGCTAGGCGGGCAAGCCCACGGCCAAGCTCCCGGCGGCTGGGCCATTAAAGCCACGCCCCAGCACTTGGTACTAAGCGGGTTTTGGCTGGAGGCCGAGCACGCCCGGCCCGGCCACCCTACCCAAACGCTCACCGTGGGCCCGCAACTGTACTGGGGGCCCACCGGCCGCCCCGACGTAGCCCTCGACCCTAACCGTCGCCGCTACGACGAGCTGGTGCGGGGGGTAGGCCTGCAAGGGCAGCACCGCTTTTACCTAGCAGCCCCCGAGGCCGGCCGCACGTTCGCCACGGGCTTTTATCTGGGCTACGCTCCCCAGGTACAGTTCTTTCGGCTGAACTTTTCGCGAGGCGACCACTGGCACGAAGAAACCGGCCCGGGTGGCCTACCCTACCTGGTATACGGCCCCCTGCGCTACCGCGAAACCGTGCTGCGCTACGGCGTAGCCGCACAGGCTGGCTACCAACTAGCGCTGGCAAGCTGGGCCCTGCTCGATGTGTACGCCGGCGTAGGCGTCCGCAAAAGTCACTTCTGGTCACCACTTGACGAAAGCCAGTTTCGTAGCGGGCCTTCTGACTATGCCCACCAAGGCATTTATTTCCCGGCAGGCTTTAAGCTGGGCGTAGTGCTATAGCTTCAGAATAGCCCACCTAGGGCCTGGCCTCAGCGCCAGGAGAAACCCTAGGTGGGTTATTTATTGCCGAGCCGTAACAAGCCTCGCGGCTTACCTATCTGTTATAGCAGGAACACGGCCGCTGCTTGCACCAGCAGCACCCCATCGGCGATGAGCGCAAAGAAATAGTCGCTCCGCGTATCGCGCGACACGGCAATAACCCAGGCTGCCAGTGCCGCAGGCAGCAGCACGACCAGCGGCGGAGAGCCCCGCCACAAGCCAATGGCCACCGAAATACCGAGCAGCACCAACGCCACCGTTTTGGCGCCGCCCAGGCCCAGCACTACGGGCATGGTGCGCAGATTAGTCAGCCGGTCGCGGCTAAAATCACGGATATCAAACACAATAGCCAGCCCCGACACCAGGCAAAACCGCTGTGCCAGCAAGGGCGCCAGCGGGGCCAGCGGCTGGTGCAGCGCCAGCGTGGGCAAGCCTACCGTCACGGCTGCCCACACGCCCCCAATCAGGAACACCTTGAGCAGCGGCACCTCGCGCACGGCCCACCAACGCCCGCGCCAGGGCAGCAGCGGCAGCGAATACCCTAGGGCCAGCGCGGCCAGCGGCAGCAGCAGCGGCAGGTAGTGCAGCCAGCCGCCCACCAGCAGCAGCCAGGCGCCCCCTAGGGCTGCCAGGCCCGCCAGTGTAGCCAGGCCCCAGCGGTGGCGGTGCTGCCAGGCCTTGCGCCCCGAAGTGCCCACCGGCTGCCGGTGCTTGAAGGGCAGAGCGGCATCGAGGTTATAAGTGAGCAGCGTGACGGCAAACACCAAGGCCACTGCCTGCCACCCGGCTCCCACATAGCCCCCCGGCAACTCGTGCAGCACTCCCGCCGTTTGGGCGGCGGCGGCGGCAGCCAGCCACACGCTGCTGTAGAGCAGGGCATCGAGTAGGCGCAGAGAGAAGGCGCGACGGGGCGACATAAGAGCAAACAAACTAGCCTAACAAAAGAACGTCAGGCCGCCCGGTTTTACCTGGGCGGCCTGACGTTCAAGGCGGAACACGACAACACTTACGCCTGCTGGTGCTCGGCGCCGAAAGTTTCTTCGTAAAGCTTCACGCTTTCGTTGATGATGCGGTAGGCATCTTCGCGACCTAGGAACTGCTTTACTTCTACGTGCTTCTTTTCGAGGGCTTTGTAGTCTTCGAAGAAGCGCTGCATTTCGAGCATCATATAAGGCGGCAGGTCGGCCAGTTCGTTGTAGTGGTTCACGCTCACGTCGTGGGCGGCCACCGCAATGATTTTATCGTCTTCCTCGTCTTGGTCAAGCATTTGCATCACGCCAATGACTTTAGCCTCTACTACGCACATGTGCGGAATATCAACCGAGCATAGCACCAGGATGTCGAGCGGGTCTTTGTCGTCGCAATATGTGCGCGGAATAAAGCCGTAGGCGGCGGGGTAGTGCACGGCCGAGAACAGCACGCGGTCGAGCTTGAGCAGGCCGCTGTCTTTGTCGAGCTCGTATTTGCCTTTGCTGCCTTTCGGAATTTCGATAATACCGGTCACGGTTTCGGGCAGGTTATCGCCGTGCGATACGTCGTGCCAGGGGTTAAAATGGGCCACGTTAAATGGGGGGAGGGGGTGAAGGAATGGGGAAATGGGCTGGCAATTACGTGACAAAGATGCGATGGATGCAGCCTTAGGCCGAAAAAAGCTAGCACTCTTGCTATCTAGTTCAGCAACAACTAGCTTTTTCCGGCCTAGCAAATAATCTTACGCTACTTCATCACTTCTGTCAGCGGCACGCCAGTGCAGCCGCTGGGTTCCTGAATGTGCAGGTAGCGGGCCACCGTGGGGGCAATATCCACGATTTTAACGTTCTTCGCCGACTCGCCGTGGCGCACGTGCCAGCCCCAAAACAGCAGCGGCACGTGGGTATCGTAGGCCCACGAGGCGCCGTGGGTAGTGCCTTTCACGACGGGGTAGCCATAGGCTTCGAGCCAGCCCGGAGCCAGCACGGCCAGCACATCGCCCGAGCGGGAGGCGTAGAAGCCATTTTGTTGAAAATACCCTAGGCCCTCGTTCCAGCTGCCGTGCAGCAGGTCGTGGGCCGTAATAGCCTCCGTAATGTGCGGTTGTGCCCGCAGAATGTCAGCTACTTCTTCTTGCACCTGGCTCAGGTTCAATTTTTTCTGGGCAATGAGCGCGCGATTGAGGTACACTTGTTGGTTCTCGTAGCTCAGTACCCACTGGCCGGGGCCGTGCTGGCGAGTCAGCACCCGCTGCACGGTATCGCGCACGGTGGCCGGGCCCACGCCGCCACCCGGCAGCCGGTGAGCTTGCAAAAAGCCGGGCGCCTGGTCGGCAGCGTGGTCGGCGGTGAGGAACACCAGCGCATTGCCCTTGCCCACTTGCTTGTCGATGCCGGCCAGCAGGCGGGCCAGGTCGCGGTCGAGGCGCAGATAGGTATCTTCGGTTTCGATGGCGGTGGTGCCAAACTGGTGGCCCACGTAGTCGGTGCTGCTGAAGCTAACGGCCAGGAAGTCGGTTTGGGCACCTAGGCCCATTTGCTCGGCGCGCAGAGCTTCGAGGGCAAAGTCGGCGGTGAGCGAGTTGCCGAACGGCGTGGAGCGGATAAGGTCGAGGTTTTGAGAAGTAGCCTTGGCGGGCTTTTCGCCAGCGGCACGCATGGTGGCGGCTACGGTTGTGGGCGTGGCGCCGCTCAGCACCGGCAGGTCGTGCGGAAACACGGGCTTGGCCTCGCCCTTGTAGGCCGATTCCCAGTCCACATCGTCAGGCGAGCTCTCGGTATACTCAGCAATGGGCAGCAGCGTGGTCCAGGGCTTGCTGAGGTATTCGGCCGCGTGGCCAGCCGCGTTGAACTGCTGCACCCAGGCTGGTAGCTCCTTGGTGTAGAACGTGCTGCTCATGAAAGCGCCGTTGGCGCCATCGTACCAATAGGCGCCGTTGGCGGCGTGGCCAGCGGGCAAAATGCTGCCCCGGTCCTTCATACTCAGCCCGATTACCTTGCTCTGGAAGTTGGTGGCCAGGCGCAGCTCGTCGGTGATGGTGGTGGTGAGCATGTGCGCGGGCGACATCTGGCCCGCGGCGGCCGAGCCGCCCACGGCTTGCACCGTTTTGTCGTCGGTGACATAGGTGCCCTTGCCGACTTCGCGCTCGTACCAGTTGTTGCCCACGATGCCGTGGTTGGCGGGCGTGGTGCCCGTGTACACGCTGGCGTGGCCCGGCCCGGTATAGGTGGGCACGTAGTTGTAGTGGCAGCTCTCGTAGCTAAATCCCTCCCCTAGGAGCCGTTTGAAGCCATCCTTGCCAAACTTATTCCAGTAGCGGTAGAGGTAGTCGTAGCGCATCTGGTCAACCACAATACCCACTACCAGCTTGGGGCGCTCGAGGGCCGCGCCCTTCTTCTGGGCTAGCGCCGGCAGCGCGAGCATCGACAACAACAGTATTTTTTTCATGCAGTAAACCGTAAGAACCGGTCGGCAAAGATACCGGACCGTCTATTTTGGCTGCACGGCGCTGCATTATGGTAGGTTTACCACTGCGTAGCAACTTAGGGAGGTTGGCTGGCGGATGCATCAACCCAACATGCGCCCATACGGACGTAGCAGTGCTTAGCAATACTCCTACAAACTGGTTTTGATGCCCACGCACTCCGAATACTTACGAAGTTTCAATAAGCACTGCTTTACGCATCCCACGCGTGAAAAAATCGCTATATAATGCAATTATAGTCAAACAAGGCTTTTCCTCCTACCCTATCAAATTATATTCAATAGCTAAGCGAAGAATGCCATTTAAAAGGAGCAAAATTTGCCTATTAACACCAAAGGGCTTTTATAACGCCTTTACAAATCTACCACTTCGTTACAACTCTTAGAAAAATCAAATATTATGTATTAAAGCTGCATTTCAATACTTAGTTAAATACAATAAATTTGCTAACACCAAACTGTGCAGCTACAGCAGCAAAATCAGGGATTGGGCTAGCAGATTTTCGTTTGAAACTACTCTTTACCTTTTTGTTGGGATTGCTAGGTCTGCGTAGCCTCGCCCAAACCGGTGTAGCAGTACCTGCCCTCGCGCCCTGCGATGCCACGATACAGCAGTTTATGCAGCGCTGGAAAGTGCTCGGCGCTTCTGTGGCGCTGGCTAAGGATGGCAAGCTGGTGTATGAGCGCGCCTTCGGCTATGCCGATGTGGCGCGCACCGTACCTATGCAGCCCTATCATCTGCTGCGGGTAGCCAGCCTCTCCAAAACGGTCACGGCGCTGGCCATCATGAAGCTGGTCGAAGAAGGCAAAATTGACCTTTCGCACCCGGTTTTTGGCCCGCAGGGCTACCTAGGGGCCGCCGCGTACACCCAAGAAATCAGGGATGCGCGCCTCTACCGCATCACGGTGCAGCAATTGCTGGAGCACACCGCCGGCTGGGACCGCAGCGTCGGCTGCGATGGCTACGGCACCTGCGACCCCGTTGAGTTTCCAACGCACGTAGCCGCCGTGATGGGCGTTGCCAATCCTGTGGGTGATTCGACCCTGATTCGCTACATGTTGCGCCAAGGCCTCAATTTCGAGCCCGGAACGCGGTTTGCCTACTCCAATACCGGCTATCTCGTGCTAGGCAAAGTGCTGGAAGCCGTGACCCACCAGCCCTACGAAGCCTGGGTGCGCCAGCACGTGCTGCAGCCCAGCGGCGTGCTCGAAGCCCACCTAGGCCGCAACCTGCCCACCGCCCGCCACGAGCGCGAAAGCGCCTACCAGAGTGCCTACCGCCTGCCCTCGTGCTACGACCCCGCGCAGCAAGTGCCCGCTGCCGACGGTGGCTACCAGCTAGAGGCCATGAATGCGCACGGCGGCTGGCTGTTTTCGGCCCGCGACCTAGTGCGGCTGCTGCTGGCCACCGACGGCGCCACCTCGCGGCCCGCCCTGCTGGCCGCAGCCACTCTGCGCAACATGACGCAGCCTTCGGCCGCGAACAGCTACTACGCTAAGGGCTGGATGGTGAACGGCGGCACCTGGTGGCACACCGGCTGCCTCGATGGCACCACCAGCCTTATGATGCGCACGGCCGATGGCTATACCTGGGCCATTCTGCTTAATACCAATAATAGCTCGGGCAAATTTTGGCAGGAGCTGACTGCGCTGGGCGGGCAGTGGCGGATGGCCGTGAAGAGTTGGCCGACGCACGACTTATTTGCGCCGGAGCAAGCCGCCCACGCCGTGCAAGCCAGCCAGCGGTCGGCGAGCCCCACCCAGCTCACCTGGGAGCCGGGCGCGGGCACCCACCGGCTGGTGCTACTCAAAGCCGACAGCCCCAGTACCTCCTTCCCACTAGATGGCACTGCCTACCACGTGGCCAGCACCCTGGCCGATGGCACGCGCGTCGTGGCTATCGAGCAGGGCACCAGCACCTGGCTGCCCCCTCTAGACCCACAGCGCACCTACTACGCCCGCGTGGTAGAATACCGCCAAGATGCCACCACCGGTCATCACCCCATATACACCCTAGAGGGTAGCTCGGCCGTAGTGCTCGGGCCCATCAGCAGCGCTCAGCAAGCGCTCGCGCTCGCCCCCAAGCCCCCCCGTCATACGCGCCTAGGTAGTGCCCTGGCCGGCTTGTTCGCTAAAGCAGCTCGCTCGCAGGGGCAGCTAGTGGCGCAGGGCGCCCCGCCCACACAACGCGCCGCTCCTGGGCAGCAGCAGCCACCTAGGTCCTACTTATCGCGGCCGCAAGAGACCGGCCACAAGAGCGCCTGGCCTTTTATAAAGCACTAAACAGCAGGCAGAGCCAGGCTAGGCCTGTTCTGCAAGCCGTTGACCTTGCCCGCACGACCTGCCAGCGAACTCCTGACTGTTAGGCTGGGTCAGCCACCGGCTTAGCAGGTGCCTCCATATAAGTACCGCACACCTTGCAGGTGCGCAGGTCGTCGTTGGCCCAAAAGCGGTCCATGATGGGCGGCAGCTGCGCCACGATGTCGGTAATCTCGGCGTACTCTTCGTAAAGCTTGTTGCCGCAATTTTCGCAGTACCACTGAAAGCCGTCGAGCTCGCCAGCCGTGCGGTAGCGCTCCAGCACTAGGCCCACGGTACCGGCCGGGCGGCGCGGCGAATGCGGCACGCCAGGCGGCAGCAAAAACATGTCGCCGGGCCCAATAACAATATCTACGGGCTGGCCATCTTCGATGATTTTGACGGTCATCTCGCCTTCAAGCTGCCAAAACAACTCCTCGCCTTCGTCGACGTGGTAGTCTTTGCGGGCGTTGGGGCCGCCCACTACCATCACAATAAAATCTTTATTGTCTTTAAAAACCTGCTGGTTGCCAACCGGCGGCTTAAGTAAGTGCCGGTGCTCGGCCACCCATTTTTGAAAATTAAAAGGGCGCGATATCATAGAGTTGCAGTGAGGGAGTGAGATGGCTGCCGGAGCGAGAAAGTGGGTCGCTATTCTTATAAGGAAGAACTAAAGAACCTAGTTTCTGGCGGCACCCTAGTGTAGGCAATACGTTTGCAGCACGTAAAGGAAGGATTGTTTCGTCATTCCTCCTCGCAAGAATAACCATTTACGCTAGCAACCTTCCCTCATGACGCTTTCTTCTTACCGCGCCCTAGTAGGCGGCAGCACCCAAGGCATTGGCCGAGCCGTAGCAGAGGCGCTGGCCGAAGCGGGCGCCGCAGTCACGCTTATTGCCCGCAACGAGGCGGCTTTGCGCGAGGTAGCTGCCGCCCTGCCCACGCCCGCCGACCAGGCGCACGATTTTCTGGTGGCCGACTTTACCCAGCCGGCCCAGGTGGCAGCGGCCGTAGCAGGCTACCTAGGAGCCCACCCCGCAGGCTTTCAAATTTTGGTTAACAACACGGGCGGGCCGCCCGCTGGGCCCTTGCTGGCAGCTACTCCTGCTGATTTTGAAAAGGCCTTTGCCCAGCACGTTATCTGCAACCAGCTGTTGGCGCAAGCGCTGGTGCCGGGCATGGCCGCATCAGGCTATGGGCGCATCATCAACATTATCAGTACTTCCGTGAAGGCTCCCCTGCCCGGGCTAGGTGTGAGCAACACCATTCGGGGCGCCGTAGCAAGCTGGGCTAAAACCTTGGCCAATGAAGTCGCCAACCAGGGCATCACGGTCAACAACGTGCTGCCAGGCGCTACCGTCACGCAGCGCCATGAGTCACTCATCGAAAAGAAAATAGCCGAAACTGGCCAACCTAGGGAGCAGGTAGAAGCTGCGATGCTGCAGCAGATTCCGGCGCGCCGCTTTGGGCAAGCCCGCGAGTTGGCGGCTGCGGTAACATTTTTGGCTTCGCCAGCGGCGGGCTACATCACCGGCACCAACCTGCCCGTAGATGGTGGGCGCACGAGCAGCTTGTAGGGCAATTACCTCGCCATTAATCACCTAGGGCCGTTCCCGCTACCATACTACCGGTGGCGGCGGTGGCGCGTCGGGTCGGGGCCCGGCCGGGAAAAAGGGCGGCACCTGAAAAAACCGCTCGCGGTATAGCGCGGCGGTCATTTCGTCGCCGGGCAGTACATTATTGACATACTGCCAGCCCTGCCAAGTATTGAGCAGAATGCAAAAGAGCACGAACCCGCGCACCAGCTTGCGGGCCGTAGCGAGCGGGCGCACGCTCGCCATAGCCGCGCCCAACGGTAGCGCTAGCAGTGGGTATAGACTCACGAACGGGCGCGTGCTAAAGCCCCAGCCATACCACCACTGCACCCAGCTAAACGTGAAGTACACAACGGCCACCAGCACTACTAGCACTGTAGGCACCGCCGCTGGCACGTAGCGCGACAGTTGCGGCACACCCCACCCCAAGATGAGCACCATCAGCGGCGTGTATACCAGCCAGCCCCGCCGAATGCTAGTAAGCCCCTCGATAATATGTGGGTGCGCAAAGTCGAAGTGCTCACCGGGGTAGTTTTCAATAATCCAGTGCCCGCTCACCACGCGCCACCACACAAGCTGCAAGCTTACTACTGCTAGGGCCAGCGCGGCCGCCAGGGCCAGCTGCCCCGCATGACGCAAAAGCAGCCTAGGTCGCTGCCGCAGAGCCACCCAGCTCGTCAGCCCCCAGGTAAGCGGAATGAGCACGTAAATAACTTCGCTGAGGCGCGTGAGCGTTACCAGCCCTATAAACAAACCCATACCCAGCGCCCAGCGCTGCGCCGGCCGCTCGTACCAGCGCGCCGTGCAATACAGCAACGAGACCTGCCACAGAAACAAAACGGCGTGGGCGTTGGCTGCTTCGTGGGTGCTGTACACAAAATAATTGGTACCTAGGCCGATGCCTGCCAACGTCCACGCCACCACCCGGTCGGAATAGTAGCGCAGCAGCAGCTTGCGCAGTACCCACAGCCCTAGGATGGCATAGGCCATACCAGCCAACAGAGCTGCCTGCTGGTAAGGCCAAAAGTAGCCGTTGGTGGGCAGGCCCTGCCAGTACGAGTAAGCGTGTGCCCCCGCGAACCACGGCAGCTGGCTGAGTGCCACACCAGGGGCATACTTAGTTATATACCGGCCGTTGTCGAGCCGACGGATACCTAGGTGCCCAATGTCGCGCTCTCTTTCGGCCAGGCGCTGCTGTACCAGATGAGCTAGCGAATCGGGCCGGCCGGGGTCATGGTAGCTAAACACAGTCGGCAGGTACGAGAAATACCCCCCAGCATCCCAGTCAAATACTTCCAGTGAGTTCCACCGGCTTTTTTGATACACGACTAGCAGCATCAAGGCCGCAACCAACCAGAAAACGGTACGTGACTTCATCAAGCAGGAAAAACGTCGCGGCCGGTTTTGCTACCCGCCGGCAATTGGGAGCCAAATGTAACAGTGGCTAGCGCGCCTAGGTCCCTCACCAATGGTGCTAGCAGGCACCCTACCGCACGGGCTTCTGACGATTAGTTTCTAGTTTTGGCTTTCTCCTACGCTGCGCGCAGCCTACCCGCACAGGGTGGCAGCTAGCCGGCCCGCCATACTCTTGGTAAAATTCGACACGCTCTCCATCGTCATCCCCGTCTATAACGAGGCGCGCACGATTCACCAGATTCTGGATTTGCTACGTGGGCTGCAGTTAGTCAATAACATCGGCAAGGAAATCATCCTGGTCAATGACTGCTCGACTGATAATTCCGCCGAGGTCATCCAGGCGTATGCCGCCCGCTACCCCGAGTTCCGGCTGCGCCTGCTGCACCACCCTGTCAACCAAGGCAAAGGGGCCGCATTGCATACCGGCATCCGTGAGGCCACCGGCGACTACGTCATCGTACAGGACGCCGACCTCGAATACGACCCCGAAGAATATAACTTGCTGCTCAAGCCCATTCTGCGAGGCTTTGCTGATGTGGTGTACGGCTCCCGCTTCATGGGTGGCAACCCGCACCGCATCCTCTTTTTTTGGCACAGCATCGGCAATCAGGTGCTTACTTTTCTGTCGAACATGGTCACTGACCTGAACCTGACCGACATGGAAACCTGCTACAAGCTGTTTCGGCGCGACCTTATACAAGGGTTGCAACTCAAAGAAAAGCGCTTTGGCTTCGAGCCAGAAGTGACAGCCAAGGTAGCGCGGGTGCCCGGCGTACGCCTCTACGAAGTTGGTATCAGCTACTACGGCCGCACCTATGCCGAGGGTAAAAAGATAGGCTGGCGCGATGGCTTCCGAGCTATTTACTGCATTCTAAAATACGGCCTTTTCCGAGCCTAACCACTCTATTTTCAAAAGCGCTCAGTAGCATAGCAAAAAGGCAAAGACGCACCCGACCCTACTCAGGTATAGCCTATTACACCGCTACCTAGCAGGCTTCTGACAAAATAAATGCGCCTTAGGCGCGACGCCCTAGTATTTCAGCATTTGTGCGTGTATCTCGGACACTTCCCAACTGCTGGCAGTAGCCGTGCCCTTGAAACAGCGGAACCAGCAGCGCCGCCGCTACCGATAATCTCAGCCAACTCCACGGCTCGCCGCTCGCCCGGCGAATGCACAGCGCCAGCAGCCTCAGAAAAGCTGCTGGCATGGCCACGGTAAACAGCGCACTGGCAGCGTAGAGGCAGTATTACTACCGGTTGCCGAAACAGCTAGTCGAGAATACTCAGCTTAATATCATCGACTAGCACTTCGCTTTGCGCGTCGGCCCGCCACAAAAACATACGCAGGTGCTGATTGGCGTTGATATTATCGGGCAACACAAACTCCTTACTAACTGGTACCCACTTGCCATATTCCTTAATGTCCGTGCGAAAGCTGATGCCATCGCCATACACTTGCTTCTGGTCGCTGTTATCCAGTATTTGAATGCTTAGGTTGCCTGTAGCGCTCGCATTTGGCATGTACGCCCATGCCTCCAGGCGCAGCTTCTTAAACTTGTGCGGGCTGAGCATGCCGAGCGTGCTGTAGAAAGTGAGGCTATACTCGTGGTCCTTGTTTACTACCATGGCATACTGCCCCGAATGCGCCTGCCCCCTGGCTATGAGTGTGGGGTCGGGGAACCACCCGCCGCCCGCTTCAAAATCGTTAAAGGTCACAACAGTACCTCCATCCGCAGTTTTAACCTCCTTTTTATCGGAGGCGCAGGCCCCTAGCAGCGCTAAGCTAAGTAGCAGGGTAACATTTTTCATGTGGTAGTGTGGAGTGAAATTCCAGTACCGACAAAGATAGGAGACGGTGTTACCAAGCTGGCAGCGGCCACAGCCACCCTATGAGCTACCCAAAATTTGGAGTATCCCTAGGTGTCTTCGTTATTGCCTTGCCTCGCAACCACACTCGGGCTGTTACCTTTGCGAGTGCCAACCCTTGTTTTCGCCCCGTGGCCGAATCTGCTGCCGAGTTCTATGCCCATCCCAGCGCCGTGCTCGATGCCGGCTGCCGCGTGGGGGCGGGCAGCCGCATCTGGCACTTTTGCCACTTGGCAGCGGGTGCCGTGCTAGGCGAAAACTGCTCGCTGGGCCAAAACGTGTTTGTGGCCGACGGCGTAACCCTAGGCCGCAATGTGAAGGTGCAAAACAACGTGAGCCTCTACAGCGGCGTGGTGTGCGAAGACGACGTCTTCCTAGGTCCCTCCGTGGTATTCACCAACGTGAAAAACCCGCGTAGTGCGGTGACGCGCCGCGGGCCAGGCCACTATCAGCCGACTTATCTTGAGCGCGGTGTCAGCATTGGGGCTAATGCTACGCTGGTGTGTGGCGTGCGCCTAGGGCGTTACGCCTTTGTGGGCGCGGGCAGCGTAGTCACGAAAGATGTGCCCGCCTTTGCGCTGGTGTACGGCACCCCCGCCCGGCAGCACGGCTGGGTAAGCACCCACGGCCACCGCCTGGCATTTGATGCAACTGGCCACGCTACCTGCCCCGAGAGCGGCGAGCAGTATCAACTCAGCCCTGACCACCAGGCCGTGCGCGTGCTAACCGACGCCTGCGTGCCCGCTAACTCCTAACTCAAAACTTATAACTCAATAGACGTGTACGACGAACTCCTTCGCAAAGAAGCCAAGCTGGCTGTTATCGGCCTCGGCTACGTGGGCCTGCCTATCGCCCTCGAATTTGCCAAGCAACTCTCGGTTATCGGCTTCGACATCAATGCCGGCCGCGTGGAGATGATGCGCAACCACCAAGACCCAAGTGGTGAGCTGGACAGCGCGGCCTTCGAAGGCTGCGACATTACATTCACCGACTCGCTCGACGTGCTGCGCGAGGCTCGCTTTTTTATTGTGGCCGTGCCCACTCCCATTGACGAGCACGCCCAGCCCGACCTGAAGCCCCTCCTAGGTGCCTCTAGCTCGGTAGGCAAGGTGCTGAAGCAAGGTGACTACGTAGTATTTGAAAGCACCGTGTACCCTGGCTGCACCGAGGAAGACTGCATTCCAGTGATGGAGCGGCTTTCGGGCTTAAGCTTTGCCAACGGCGACTTTAAAGTGGGCTACTCGCCCGAGCGCATCAACCCCGGCGACAAGGAGCACACGCTGCGCCGCATCGTGAAAGTGGTAAGCGGCTGCGATGACGAAAGCCTCGATACTATTGCCAAAGTCTACGAGCTGGTAGTAGATGCCGGCGTGCACCGCGCCAGCAGTATTCGGGTGGCCGAGGCCGCCAAGATTATTGAGAACACCCAGCGCGACGTGAACATCGCCCTGATGAACGAGCTCTCGATGATTTTCGACCGCATGAGCATCAATACCTACGAGGTGCTCGAAGCCGCCGGCACCAAGTGGAACTTCCTCAAGTTTAGCCCCGGCCTAGTGGGCGGCCACTGCATCGGCGTTGACCCTTACTATCTCACCTACAAGGCCAAGGAGCTGGGCTACGACGCCAAAGTGATTTTGAGCGGGCGCACCACCAACGACAACATGGGGGCCTACATCGCCCGCAAAACGGTGCAGATGATGATTAAGCGCGGCAAGGACGT
>Ga0265798_10001773_pt1 | contig 32797 bp, 32 predicted proteins | sample P3T30metagenome_FD_192430 | JGI IMG/M metagenome (GOLD analysis project Ga0265798, IMG submission 192430) | Plant litter microbial communities from East Loma Ridge, Irvine, California - P3 T30 | ecosystem: Environmental > Terrestrial > Plant litter > Unclassified | place: USA: California... | reverse complement strand
ATCTTCGTCTGAGTCGTCTGAGTCGGCGTCTTCTGAACCACCTTCTGCATCGTTGATCATCTCAGCCATTTCTGCGCGTCGCTTGCGCTGAGCCTCGCGCTCGGACTTGCGCCCAAGTGATATCTTGCCGTCCTCGACAAAATCCTCGAAGCCTTCTGCAATGTCCTCGTCCTCGTGTATCAAGCGTGTCTCGGCGTACTTCTCCTTCGGCCGCAGTGAGATCTCGTTTCTCCGTTGCCTAAACTCGTCTTCGCCTTCATCATCTGATGCCCACGGTCTCTCCTCGTCGTCTTCCGCGTTCTCCTGCTGCGCTAGCCGTCTCCTCCTCGCCTTCTTCTCGAGGATCTCGGCTTGTGTGGGTATCGCGGAAGAGCTGTCGGGCACAGAGGGTATGATGGGTCCGAATTTTGAGGCAATGTCGAGAGCCTGTGTCTCCTCTTCCTCTTCGGCAGAGGGTTTCAGGTCTCTGGGCGTGGAGGGTGTAGACTTCCGCAGCTCGGCGATGTAGTCTTTGCTGTAGGAAGGTCGTTCCTCGTCTGCGGGTTGAGCATCCTGAGGTACGAGTGGTGATCGTGCCCGCAATTGTGCGCTCTTCTCCAGGGCTATGCGACTGAGATTTGACTTCTTCGGAGTAACGGCTGGTGCCGCATCGCTCGAGTCGTCGCCATCATTTGCTTCCGACTCGCCAGGGCCAAACGAGATTCGCAGCGAGGAGCGCTTCTTGCCTTTGCCGAAGGCGGGCCGCTTTACTACTACACCGTGAGTCAGCACGGAAGGCCTACTGAGGTCAGAACTGGTGGCCAGTGGCTTGCGACGTAGGGAGTACTGACCTGCGGGCTTCTGTACTTCGTTCGGAGAGCCCTCGGCACTCTCTTCTGAAGCATCGTATGCGCCGACCTTGCGCGCAACGCGTCCTGAGCCTGAGCGTTTCATTGTTTGTTTGCTGTGAGAGAATTGGGTGGTGCTGTCGAGTGAGGTAAACTTTCCAGGCTGCTCTCCTCACATGCTCAAGCCTTGGCACGGACAACCGCCGCAAAAAGCTATTCCCACGGAACAGCTCCACCACCGCGCGCCCGGATCTCGAACTCGGTCAACAACCAACATCACTTTAAACAGAAGAACGCAGTACCAGCTCTGCACCTACACATAAGCCGTCAAAATGCCGCAAGCACAGCCCGATCTGAAAAAGGTGAGTCCACCGCGCAAGCACAGAGTACCAGAACCTAACTTGAAGAAGTACCTCGAGAAGCGCGTTCTGATCTCGCTCAATGGCAGCCGCAAAGTCATGGGCGTCCTGCGCGGATACGATGTTCGTAGTCCTCACCCTCACTCGCCCACGGTCTGCAGTCACTGACAGTACTTTAGGTGTACCTGAACGTTGTTTTGGACGACGCGCTTGAAGAGAAGGCCGGCGGCGAGAAGGTGCGGATAGGCATGGTTGTCATACGAGGAAACTCGGTTGTCATGCTTGAGGTACGATTCTTCAAATGTCCTGGAACGTGGACATGGCTGACTTGGCTCGCAGGCTCTCGACCGTATCAACCAGGACGTGCCCAAGATCGGACGGTAAAGACAACAATCGAGCGGCAGGGACGATGATCATCTACAAGGAGAGAAGCAGTTCAGCTGGAATGCGCATAGGACACAGGCGTTTGGGCGCAACACTTTGTGGGTATGGCTCTCCGCCCAGTCATGGCATCAGGCGGATCTGAAAGGGCGGCTTTTGAGCAACATCGACGTTGACACTGTTTTATCATAGGTCGCCATACCCTCACCATGATACCACTGGGCCACAGTAGCTCAAGAGAATGGACTTGGTTGCAATCAGACTCTCAATGAACAGAATATGGCCATGACTTTCATTTGTCAGAACCTGTTTATTTCCGACTCATTTCTTCTTCAACTTTCACACTTTGAGCTTACGCAATTCATCCTTGGGCATTGAAGAAGTCAAATGCCTTGGTCTTGACATGGTCGGCTACGTTCAAGACCAAGGCACTCAGTACAATGCAGCGCAACGAACAGCATATACGAAGACGAGAATACATGCGACTTCATGGCAACCACGCGTGTCTTGGAACATATCGAATCAGATTTACAAGCAACACAAAACCCAGCTCAAACACACACCCCTCACAGCCTCGCCTTCTCCGTATGCCCCTTCTTATACTCCGTCACCAAATCCCACGCCAACTCCGCATACGGCTTCATCATCTCGCCATACGACCTCGCCTGCTCACTACTCGCCTGCCTAAGCGCATACCGCGCCGCAATACCCTGCATGATAATCGTGCTCCTATACGTACTAAACGCATCGCCCCACGTAAACTCCTGCCGCGGATCCCAGCCCGCAACCTCACTGTACCACTCAATCAGCTGGTCGCGACTCGGCAGCCCGGGCGTCGCATCACCAATGAAACCCGCGTGCGCGCGCCCAATGGTCTGCATGCGCGACGACGATGCGGTCAAGTACGGCTGCAGCAAGTTGTTAATATCCGATAGCGGGTGTCCGATCGTTGACATTTCCCAGTCCAGAATACCAATAACGCGCGGCTCCGTCTTGTGGAACACGACGTTGTCGATCTTGTAGTCGCCGTGCACAAACGTCGCGCGGTCTTTGGGCTGCGTGTTGGGATCCGCGAAGAAGGCGACCATGTCGTCTTGGTGCGGGATCTTGCCGACGGGCTCGCCGGTGTCTTTGTCTTTGGCTGCGGCTTGCGAGAGGGAGATTGTGTTGAAGGTGGCGATTTGGCGGTTGTAGAAGCCCGAGGGCTTGCCGTAGGAGGAGAGGTTGACCGAGGCGGGCTTGACGCGGTGGAATTTGGCGAGGGTGGTTATGGCGGAGTGCCACCTGCGTTGAACGTGTTAGCTTTAGGGCTGGGGATTTGGCAAGGGGAGAGATCGTACATCTTCGTGCGCTCTTCGGGCGTTACGTCTGGAATGGCTGGGTCCTCGAAGATGCGGCCATCGAGGAACTCCATGATGTAGAAGTCTGTGCCGACGACTTTCTCATCTTGACAGAGGCAGAAGGTCTTTGGGACAGGGACGTCGGTGTTCTCGAGCGCGTGGAGGATCCTGTACTCGCGGTCGACCTTGTGGGCCGTCTATGGTGAAGTCAGCATCCTGCCCTGCCATGTTCACTTCGCTCTACATACCTTGGACAAAAGTGTGCCCGGAGGCTTTTTCCTCATAACATATTTCTTCCCAGTCTTGTCCGTCAGTTGATACGTCGGATTCGACTGTCCGTAGCCAAACTACCCCATGTCATTAGCATTGGGCCTCTACCTCTTCACCCCATTTATTCAGCATACCTGCTTCACGTCCAGAGGGCCCTGTATCTCAGGCACATTTTGCGATATATAGCGCTCCAACGAGCCCAGGTCAATCGGTTGTCTCACTTTTCCGGCCATCTTGGTGTTTGTGGAGCTCTGCGCATCGTGCGAGCGTGGAGCATGATGTAGCTCTGGTGCTCTGGAAGAGCATTTGCGGAGATGCCGTGCCGAGGCAATTGACTGAGTGATCGCCGGGCCGACGAACGAGTCAAGCAAGTGGTGGAGATGGACGACCTTAACGTCTTGCTAGTTATCTGATTTCGACTCTTGAAGATGTTATTTGGTTATGTTCAACTACTTCATGTGCTCGCTTAGACCAAGTTTGCATCTTGTGTCCGTCGAGGACATGTGAAAATATCTCAGTTGCCTGAGAGATTGTTTTGTACGCAGGAACCGTCATTGACACTGTCATGAAGCAAGATGCATTCTTTTGCTTTCAAAGTTTTTTATGTCATCTGATGTTCCTTGAGTTGACGGGCTGAGGACTTCTTGACTGGAAGCTTTCAACCGACACGCCAGAGCGCGTTTGAGCAGACTTGCATATATGCAGGGTAGGATGCAGGGATGAGTACCATGGAACGAGCTGCCTTGAGATGGAAGCAACTGTCAGTTGAACTATCAGTTGCGTCCTGTCACTTGGGATTATCAAGATGCAATCGTAGTAGTTGTTGCTGACAAGAGACTACGAGGACGCTACCACAACTGAGCCACGACAGCATCATGTCTGTGATAACTAGTGCGTACCAATAGACAGTAAGAATGCACGCGCATGAACAGCTTAGATATTGTCTGCTTCGGACTGTATGATAGTCTATAGCTCTAAGTAACATATAGACGAGGCTAAGACAGCGCTCTCATGCTATACCAATAAGTGTCCTGTCACTGGCGTTGTTTGGTTAGTGAATAGTCTCAACAGTGGTACGACTGCGGGAGGGCCGTGTTCCCACGCCAGCTAAAGACGGATGGCGTCTGTCAAACCTCGCTGTTTGCGAAACCGAACGAAAGCATTTGTTGGGCACCGGTATTTATGAAGCTAACGTTGATAAAGTGCAAAGATGGGTGAACATGATTGGCACGCTAAGATTTCGTGGTCTTTCTTGGAAGACCGGTTCGCTCACCAGGGGCTGCATGTAAACAAACTCTCCGGGCTCGCCCACAACAGTCCAACAGTGCGGCTTCTGTAACACCACCCACCCTTGCACGGTAGTCGCTGCCATATTAGACTGCCATGGCCTTCCAAACACCGCGGCGAGGCCTGACGAGGCCGTCTTTGAAGGTATTCAATCATCAGCGCGACACCACGCTGGACAAACGCTCACCTTCATCTCCCAGGCCGCAGAGTCTTCGCCAAATCTGGCCCTCCACGCAAGCACCGCATTTCAACGAAAAGCCTCTTTGAACGCACTAGTAGGCGGCGCATCTCCGCCAGCAAGCAGAATGGGCGCAGACGGACAGGACATTGGTGTGGGCGACCGGGTCGACGTGCCCGGCGGCATGCACGGCGTTGTCAAGTTCATAGGCGCCGTGTCGAACAAAAAGGGCGTCTTCGCAGGCGTGGAGCTGAGCAGAGAATTTGCGTCGCGCGGAAAGAATGACGGCGAGGTGGACGGGTGGGTACTACAGCGTGGACACCATGTGGCGCGCCTACTGACATAGAGCAGCAAACAATACTTCAGGACCTCGATCCCGGGGTCAGGCATATTCCTGCCCGTCCACCGCGCGCAGAAGCGCTCTTCGGCGACTTCAGACGACTTCCCTCCTACCCCCACCACGCCCTCATCATACAACAAATTCAGCCTCTCGACCACCACGAAACCCCACTTCAGCCCTGACACGCCTTCCGTTCCCAAGTTCTCCCAGTCGATGGGCCCTGGAGCTCGAGCGCCTAGTCCGCAGTTCAAGCCAAAGGGCCGTCCGTCTCTCCCACGACCAGAATCGCCTATACGCAGACCCAACCTGACCGCCACACCAGCACGGAATGCCAGCCTCACGCCGTCCGGCTTCTCCAAGAGCGCCATTGGCGCACCGCCACGATTCGCAAGTCCGGCGCCTCCGCGGGTCTCTGGCATGCAAAAGCCTCGAACACCAGGGCCCCAGCGACCATACTCGCGGAACGGCTCGCGCCTCGGTCACCATGACACTATAGATGAGGATACGGAGATCACGCCTACGGGTGGAGCGCGTACGAGCAACGAATCGATGCAAAGCTACAAAGGCCGCCGCCCTAACTCTCGGCTTGGGTCCACTGCAAGTCAGGGTGACGAGGTCCAGCGACTTACGAAACTGCTTGAGGACCGCGAACAACAGCTCAAGGATCAGGCGACATCCCTTGGCGAGATGGAGGCAAGCCTCTCGGAGATACAAAACCTCATACCTGAAGACGGAGATATGGGCTCGGTCTACAGCGGAGAGCCAAATGATGTCGCGCAACTACGAGCACTTCTTAGGGAGAAGAACGATAAGATCGGCATGCTCACGTCCGAGTTTGACGCGCATCGGTCTGACTTCAGGAGCACTATTGATACCCTCGAAATGGCCAGCACCGAGACCGAGCGAGTCTACGAGAAGAAAGTGGAGGAACTACAAGAGGAGCTGCGTGAATATCAGTCACGAAGCGAGGACGTCGAGACTGTGGCCATGCAGTTGAAGCAGCTGGAGGAGCTTGTGCAAGAACTGGAAGAAGGTTTGGAAGATGCACGGAGAGGCGAAGCAGAAGCACGTGGTGAGGTCGAATTTCTCCGCGGCGAAGTGGAGCGTGGACGTTCCGAACTCCGTCGCGAGCGAGAGAAAGCAGCTGCCGCTCTGAAGGGAGCCAACAACATGGTCGATGCGCCGCACACCCCTGGACAGCGAGAGGTCGAACAGCGCGACGACGAGATTCGCGGTCTCAAGGCCATCATACACTCTTTGAGCTCCGGTGCTGCAGAAGACCATGGACGATCACCTTTGTCACGCAAGGGCTCATCGACGGATCCAGAAGAACTCAAAACAGCACAGGCTAGTAATGAGCGCTTGGAGCGGGAGAAGGAAGAGCTTCGCGGACTTGTCGAGCGCAAAGCCTTTAGAGAAGAAGAACTTGAGCGCGAACTGGAGAAGCTACGAACCCAGCTGGGTAGCGCAGAGCAGCGGGAGAGCGTCATCAGCAATGGCGTATCTGAGCACACTGCCACACAAGAAAAGCGCAACTCTGAACGCGACTCCAAAGGCACGATCGTCAACTGGCGCGACCCACCGCAACGCCGCGAACCGCCTTCAACTCTAGCACCCATGCCGGAATCCGACGGCCGTTCATCAGCCAACAGCAGCGTACTCTGGTGCGAGATCTGCGAGACAGGCGGCCACGACATACTCAGCTGCTCTGCCATGGGCGGCGAATCCGCGCCGCGCGAGAACGGCATGCGCAACGGCAAAGACGTAGTCATAGAAGGGCTACGAAACCTCTCCGTCACTTCAGACCGCTCTCGCCCATCGGTTCTGAGCCCGACGAAACCGCCAGGCAGCGCTCCCACCGCACCTTTACCCACTCCATCTTTGAACCATTCAAATTCATCGCTCGTACCACCAAAGGGCGCGGCGGTGGCGGACCCGGATAAGTGGTGTGCGCTGTGTGAGAATGAGGGCCATGATGTGACGGCATGTCCGAATGAAGATGCTTTCTAGGTGTTTGTGCGGTCGAGGGCGTCGGAGCGTTAAATGATATCCCCATGAGTTGAATAGAGCGGTGCGCATAGTATAATTTATTCAATCTTGACTACCTGTTACCTGGGTTTAACCATTGGCGACTGAAAATGATCTGATCAGTCTAAACACAACAGAATATCAACTTCCAAACAGCAATTAGGAGTGACCTAAATCTTAGTCTCTATTCGGGAGACTGCGCGGGTGTCCAATTAAGAAGACCTGGATAGACTCGAGGCCTTTTCGACAGCTACTATTGCGCTCCCTCCATGAGTTTCTTCTCGAGGTCTGCACTCTCACTTGTGTTATTATCACGCGTCTAATCTTCAACAGTTTACCTAGGTACACGCGTATTCCAAGGCTAGTAGGCCTTGCAGCACGTGACCAATCGCAGCCTGCATGCTATTAAATTGTCAAAGCTTCGCGATCGCGATTTTTTCTAAGTCAATCCGCCGCCTCTCCATCCCGTTCCAGGGCGCGTCCACAGCCCGATCTCACTAATAACTACCCGGTATCTCGTCTTTCCTTTTCAGCGCATACTTTGACGTCAGGTTCGCGCCCAGACAAGCCCTACTTCTGCAAGGACACGGCCGTGAGGCGACAACACCAGCGCACGCCGCGCATCGAGCAGAGATAGACACGCCACCATGGCGGAAAAAACGAACAACCTCGCGCAGTTCAAATATGCGGCCATGTCCAATTTGGTCCTGCAGGCGGACCGTCGATTCACATCGCGCCGCCCAGACGAGCACACGGGCGATCCCGAGTCGCTCGCAGGCCGCATAAACATACGGGACATGGGAGGGCGGACGGCGCGAGACCGGGCGCCTACAGAGCAGAAGAAGCTCAAGGGACCCGGTGTGGAGCGAGGAAGCATGACCGAGGGTGGCGATGTGCTCGACCGCGAACAGCGCAAGAGGAAGAGAGACGATGGCAGCAGCGCATTTGGAGCCCAAGCCACCGTTGACTTCAACATCGAGGGTCTCACCTACAGACCGCGCACACCGGCTACGCGTGCCACATTCGAGCTCATCACCACTATTGTCAGCAAATCTCTTGGGGACGTCCCGGTCGCAACCACAAGAAGCGCTGCCGATGCGGTGCTAGAGTACCTGAAGGATGAGAATCTCAAGGACTTTGACAAGAAGAAGGAGATCGACGAACTGCTTGGCACATCTTTCGGCGCAAAAGAATTCAACGAGCTGATGAACCTCGGAAAGAAGATCACCGACTACGACGCGCAGGACGACGACGATGACAAGGACGAGAATATGGGCGACGGCGACGGCGCTGAGAATGGCGACAACCAGGGCGTCGCTGTTGTGTTTGACGAGGACGAGGATGATGAAGAGGGGGCTCAGACTTTCGAAGTCCGGGACGCGGACACCTCTGATGAAGAAGATGAGGCCGAAACTGCAGTGGAGCAGATCGGCGGCGAGGAGCGGGAGGTCGGCGACGGCATGGCAGACACCGAAGAAATGATCATTCAGGGCGACACAGCGACAGCGACGGACCGCAAAGGCGATGGCGAACGACTCATCCCCGCACACGAGATCGACGCTTTCTGGTTACAACGACAGATCGGCCAAGTCTACGAGGATGCGCACACTCAGCAGGAGAAGACACAAGATGCGCTGGACATTCTTGCCGGACGCGACGAGGACGGCGAAGAGAAAGCGCTGCGCGAGATCGAGAACGACCTCATGGAACTCTTCGATTACGAGCACCACGAACTTGTGGCGAAACTTGTGCTGAACAGAGATCGCGTTGTCTGGGTCACGCGCTGGCGGAGAGCTGCTGAGGACAACGACGAGCGGACAGCCGTGGAGCGGGAGATGAAGGCTGCTGGCCAGCAACGGATTCTCCAAGAGCTACGCGCGCGAGAGACTGGCGTCAAGACTGAGGATGCCGGACAAGGGAAGATGAAGTTCAATCTGAAGGACATCAGCCTCCCAGACGTCAAGGACGAAGAAATGGCAGACGCACCGAGGCCAGATGGCGTGGTCGGAGGTCTTCAACCGTCCAGCAAGCTGGTCAATCTAGACAACATTGTCTTTGACCAAGGCAACCACCTCATGACCAATCCTAGCGTCAAGCTGCCGCAAGGCTCTACTCGCCGTCAGTTCAAAGGCTACGAAGAAATCCATGTACCTGCACCCAAGGGGAAACGCGACCCAAGTGAACGCCTGATGCCTACATCTGAGCTTCCAGACTGGGCGCGTCCCGGATTCGGTAACTCCAAGTCGCTCAATCGCATTCAAACGAAGTGCTTCCCCACAGCTTTCAACGACGACGGCAACATGCTCATCTGTGCTCCTACCGGTTCTGGAAAGACCAACGTTGCTATGCTGACCATGCTGCGTGAAATTGGCAAGCATCGCAACCCGGAGACTGGCGAGATCGCCCTGGACGACTTCAAGATTATCTACATTGCTCCGCTCAAAGCGCTTGTTGCGGAACAAGTTGGTAACTTCGGCAAGCGTCTGGAGCCATACGGCATCAAGGTTGCTGAGCTCACGGGTGATCGCCAGCTCACCAAGCAGCAAATATCTGAGACTCAGATCATTGTCACGACACCAGAAAAGTACGACGTTATCACCCGAAAAGCCACAGACACCAGCTACATCAACCTGGTCAAGCTGATCTGTATCGACGAAGTCCATCTTCTGCACGACGAGCGAGGTCCGGTCATTGAGAGCATCGTCAGCCGCACTCTTCGACGCGGCGAGCAGACAGGAGACAACGTCCGCATCGTTGCTCTTAGTGCCACCCTGCCCAACTACCGCGATGTAGCCAGCTTTTTGCGTGTCGATCCAGACAAGGGCCTCTTCCACTTTGACGGCACGTTCCGACCATGTCCCTTGAAGCAAGAGTTCATTGGAGTCACCGATAAAAAAGCTATAAAGCAGCTCAAGATCATGAATGATGTCTGCTATTCCAAGGTCCTGGAGCAGGTTGGAGAGAATCGGCAACAGATGCTCATCTTCGTTCACTCGCGAAAAGAGACGGCAAAAACAGCAAAGTACATTCGCGACAAGGCTCTCGAAGAAGAAAGCATTGGCAAGATTCTACGATCTGACGCTGCGAGTCGAGAAATCTTGAAGGAAGAATCGGAGTCGGTTCAGAACGCTGATCTCAAGGATGTCATGCCTTACGGTTTTGGTATCCATCATGCTGGCATGTCCCGAGCGGATCGATCGACTGTCGAGGATCTGTTCGCCGATGGCTCAATCCAAGTCCTTGTGTGCACAGCAACACTGGCTTGGGGTGTCAACTTGCCCGCTCACACCGTCATCATCAAGGGAACTCAGGTGTACTCGCCCGAGAAGGGTAGCTGGGTCGAGCTCAGCCCTCAGGATGTGCTGCAAATGCTCGGTCGTGCTGGTCGTCCTCAATATGACACGTACGGTGAGGGTATCATTATCACCACGCAAGCAGAGATTCAATACTACCTGTCGCTTCTCAACCAACAGCTGCCTATCGAGTCGCAGCTTATCGGCAAGCTGGCAGACAATCTCAACGCCGAGATCGTTCTTGGCAACGTACGCTCGAGAGACGAAGCTGTCGATTGGTTAGGCTACACTTATCTCTTCGTGCGCATGCTTCGATCGCCGGCTCTGTATCGCGTAGGCCCGGAGTATGAGAACGACACGGTCTTGGAACAAAGGCGTGTAGATCTCGTACACGCTGCATCACACGTTCTGGAGAAGTGCAGTCTTGTCAAGTATGACCGGAAGACGGGCGCCCTCCAACCGACCGAACTTGGTAGGATCGCCTCGCATTACTACATCACGCACAACTCGATGATGACGTACAACATGCACATCCAGCCTGGCATCACCGCAATCGAGCTGTTCCGTGTCTTCGCGCTCAGCGAGGAGTTCAAGTACATCCCAGTACGCCAGGATGAGAAGCTCGAGCTCGCGAAGTTGCTTGGCAAAGTACCAATTCCCGTAAAAGAAGGTGTTGAAGAGGCACAAGCCAAGATCAACGTGCTCTTGCAAGCATACATCTCGCGACTCAAACTGGACGGTCTGGCCCTCATGGCTGACTTGGTCTACGTCACACAATCGGCCGGCCGTATTCTCCGCGCCATTTTCGAGATTGCGCTGAAGAAGGGCTGGTCTCAGGTTGCGAAGCTGGCCCTCGAGATGTGCAAGATGGCTGAGAAGCGTATGTGGCCAACCATGACACCTCTTCGACAGTTCCCTACATGCCCCAGGGATATCATGCAGAAAGCAGAGCGCATCGACGTCAACTGGTCCAGCTACTTTGGACTAGATCCTCCAAGTATGGGTGAGCTTCTCGGCATGCCCAAGGCCGGCAAGCTTGTGTGCCAGCTAGTTGACAAGTTTCCTCGTCTTGAGATTGAGGCTACGCCGCGACCCGTCACTAGATCTTTGCTCCGGTTGGAGCTCTTGATCAGGCCGAACTTTGTCTGGGACAATGACCTGCACGGAGCCTCTGAGGCCTTCTGGATTCTCGTTGAGGATTGCGACGGTGAACAGATCCTATTTCACGACCAGTTCATCCTCCGCAAGAACTACGCTCATGGAGAAGTCAATGAGCACTTGATTGAGCTCACAGTGCCCATCGACGAGCCAATGCCACCCAACTACTTCATCACTGTCCTCTCAGACCGATGGATGGCGTCTGAGACGAAGCTTGCGGTATCGTTCCAGAAGCTTATCCTGCCAGCGAAGTTCCCTGCACACACTCCCGTCCTTGACCTGCAACCACTGCCTGTCTCAGCACTGAAGAGGAAGGAGTACATGGGCTTGTATGAGAACATCGGTCGCTTCAACAAGGTCCAGACTCAGACATTCAACTCCTTGTACACATCAGATGACAACGTTCTCGTCGGTGCATCGGCTGGTATCGGCAAGACTCTTTGCGCAGAGTTTGCTATCCTGCGACACTGGTCAAGCAACACCGAAGGTCGAATTGTTTATCTGGCACCATTCCAAGAGCTCGTCGACAACCAGTACAAAAACTGGAACGAGCGCCTTTCCGGTCTCGGTGGAGGCAAAGATGTGGTCAAGCTTACTGGCGAGACTACGGCCGATCTGCGACTACTTGAGAAGGGGGATCTCATTCTCGCGACACCAGCGCAATGGGACTCGATATCACGACAATGGCAACGGCGGAAGAACGTTCAGACTGTGGCTCTACTGATCGCCGATGAGCTACACATGCTCGGTGGCTCTGGCGGACACATCTACGAGATCGTCGTGTCGCGCATGCAAGCTATGGCCGCTCAGCTTGAGTCGAAGCTGCGCATCATTGGTCTCAGTGTTTCCTTGTCGAACGCACGAGACATTGGCGAGTGGATTGGCGCGAGCAAGCACACCATCTACAATTTCAGCCCTGCCATCCGAGCAGTGCCGTTGGAGCTGAAGATTCAGTCCTTCACCATTCCTCACTTCCCGTCGCTCATGATGGCCATGGCCCGGCCGACATACTCTGCGATCACCCAGCTGTCACCAGACAAGCCTGCGATGGTCTTTGTACCCAGCAGAAAACAAGCTCGCAACTCGGCTTCTGATCTGTTTAATGCTTGTGTCGCTGATGAGGAGGACGATCGCTTCCTCAACGTCGAGTTGGAGGAGATCAAGCCGATCCTCGAGAAGATCAACGAGCAGTCGCTGGCTACATCTTTGTCACACGGCATTGGCTACTTCCATGAAGCCCTCAACACCTTCGACAAGCGAGCAGTGCAGCACTTGTTTAAGGTTGGTGCTATTCAGGTCCTGATCGTCTCTCGCGATGCGTGTTGGGAGGTTGAAAACAACGCACATCTGGTTGTCGTACAAGGAACACAGTTCTACGAGGGTCGGGAACATCGCTACGTAGACTACCCGATCAGCGAGATTCTTCAGATGTTTGGCAAAGCCGGAAGAGTTGGACAGGACAAGTCAGCAAAGGGTGTGCTCATGCTTCCTGCGGTGAAGCGAGAGTACTACAAGAAGTTTCTCAACGAAGCGCTCCCGATCGAAAGCTATCTGCATGACTACCTGCATGACGCCTTTGTTGCTGAGATCAGCTCAAAGACAATCGAGTCGACGCAAGAAGCTGTCGATTGGTCTACATACACATACTTCTACCGCCGTCTGCTCGCGAACCCAAGCTACTACAACCTTCACGACACGTCGCACGAGGGCTTGAGTGCTCATTTGTCTGAGCTTGTGGAGCAGACGTTGAAGGAGCTGACAGACGCCAATCTCATTGAGCATGACGAAGAAGAGGACGCCATCACGCCACTCAACCCTTGCATGATTGCAGCGTACTACAACATCTCGTTCATCACGATGCAGACACTTATGATGTCGCTCAACGGCCGCACAAGTCTGAAGGGCGTACTGGAGATCATCACAGCCGCGACTGAGTTCGAAGACATCCAGATCCGACGTCACGAGGACCACATCCTGCAGCGCATCTATGACCGCGTGCCCTTCAAGATGCAAGAGCCCAGCTTCGAAACCCCCCATTTCAAAGCCTTCGTCCTTCTCCAAGCCCACTTCTCCCGCATGCAGCTGCCCATCGACCTCGCCAAAGACCAAGAAACCGTCCTCCGCAAGGTCCTCAACATCCTCAGCGCAAGCGTCGACGTCCTCTCCTCAGAAGCCCACCTCAACGCCATGTCCGCCATGGAGCTCTCACAAATGGTCGTGCAAGCAATGTGGCAAAAAGACTCGCCGCTCAAGCAAATCCCCCACTTCGACGCCGACACCATCAAAGCCGCGCAGAAATTCGAAATTAACGACGTCGACGACTTCATCAACGCCATGGACGAAGACGAGAATCCAAACTACAAGAAACTCATTGCCGCGCTCGACGTCGAGCAGCGCCAACTCGCCGACATTGCAAACTTCACCAACAATTTCTACCCCAACATCGAGCTCGAGCACGCCCTCGTCGACCCAGAGGACATCGCGTCTAATTCCCCCGCACAGCTGCGCGTCAAGATCACGCGCAACATTGACGAGGACGAGGAGCTCAAGACGGAGGTACATGCGCCGTTTTACCCGGCTGACAAGACGGAGAGCTGGTGGCTGGTTGTGGGCGATCAGAAGGAGAATTCGCTGTTGGCGATTAAGAAGGTGAGTATTGCGAGGAAACTGGAGACGGTGTTGGAGTTTACGCTGGAGAAGGCGGGGAGTCATGAGTTGACGGTGTATTTGGTGAGTGATAGTTATTTGGGAGTGGATCAGGCGCCGACTTTCAAAGTGGAGGCGGCGGAGGGCATGGAGGAGGATAGTAGTGAGGAGGAGGAATAGGGGAGTGGATAAAAGTGGCGTTGCGGGTTGGATCTTGAGGAGAGTTTGTAGTATATTTTGTTTGATTGCATGGTATCATTTCGCAAAGGTTTCTGGTGGGCCGCAAGGATTCGTGATCGTTTCGTCTCAGTACTCGGTGGGTGAAGCATAGAGTCCTGAAAACGCAGGTCTACCTTGGAGGCTACGGGTGTGGTTCGCGAACCCAATCGCGAGCTTGGAGGTTTCCTCAAATTTTCTCGTCTACCGATCTGTCTGCGGATTCAATCGCGAGCTTGTGAGTTTCCCCAAGGTTTTCTCGTCTACCGATCTGTTTGCGAATTCAATTGCGAGCTTGTAAGTTTCCCTGAGTCCTTTCTTGTCTACCGATCTGTCCCACTCTCACCTCTTACCCACACTGCCCATGCGCTCGGACCCTGTTCGAGCCTTGGCATTCATCAGGGCACTACTTACATACAAGATTGCACAGTCCTTATTCCCCTCCTGAATGTTTGCACAACCCACCACCGCTACCACAACAATGACCCGCGGGCGACGCGTGACAGTCCGACCCGGAATCCTTGACGCGCGATGCTATATCTACGAATTGCTTGAGGCAGTTGTCCGGGGCGACAAGAGCACTACTGTTGAAGGCTCCCCGATTCTAGAAACCAATGCCTCGAGTCTAGCTATGTAGGTTTTCAGCCTTACTCCCATTGTGTCGTTCGGCCTGATCTCCCATAACAGAGCTCAGAGTAATCAACTCGCATCACCACTACTGCGTCTACCCGCCGAGCTCCGCAACAGGATCTACGATCTTGCCCTGGACCTCCACACGAGCGATTTACACGAGGATCACGTCACTTGGGAGCGCTTGAGTCTAGCCCAGTCTTCTCGTCAACTCTTTGCCGAAACCGCGCCACAGTACTTTGAGAAGAAGATGCTACCTGCGATCGTCGTCCTTGAAGACCAAGACACCGCCGTCAATGGTTCGAAAGTTCGCGATGTACCTCACATCTTCACAGATACGCGGTGTCCGGCACATTTCAATCTCGATCCTCTCTATCCGCCCATCCATCAACTGGGAGGTCGCACGTGTGGTACGAGGCTTTGTGATGCTCAAGAAGCTTGACATCCACGGGGTGTATGAGGCTGAGACCGGATTTGGCGTGGAGAAGAACTTGAGGGTCTGGGGCGTAGACAACTTGAGGGGCTGGAGGTTGAGGCGTGGTCGAGGTCGGGGACGAAGCTGGTGCTGGTGGGCTGGTGTGGTGGTGAACGCTTTTGATCACCTGCGTGGGGACTAGAAGCAAGTAACTGACGTACGATCAAAGTTCAGACATAACTTTAGTAGTGGTATGGTGGCGCTTGCAGGTGGATCTTAAGAAGGATTTGTATAGCACTCGTTCTCTTGCAGGACACCACATCAAACAAGCCCGCCACCAGGTGTGTCAAGAATTCGTGATCGGTCAACAAGCACAACTGCATCGGCATCATGAATCTAGAGATCGAGGTTTTCATTTTCGAGGGACAGAAATAGATCTTGACGCCTACTCTCGAAGAGGTTGAGAGTATCAAGTAAGGTATTCGGTGAAGTAGTGTAAGGGTCCTGTTATTGGGCGGTAGTCATCGATTGGCTGAGGAAGCGATTTAGCTCTAGGCAGCTACAACCGACTACCCAGCATCACTCTTTGAACAAAGTATCAACAAGGAGACGTCAACTCATACAAGATACTGTCTAGAGCCAAGTTTTTCGCACAGACACTCGTCGACCCTTTTCTAAGTGTGGCCAACGTTGTGCAGCACCTCATTAGACCCTCGCCTCCAGCGCCGCAAGGAATTGTATCTACCTGCAACGACGAACTAACAGAAAACATGAAGGACATCTGCAACTCCTGTCTCAAGGGATTGCATAGCAAAGCTCAAGAAAGTCCTCGCCGAAATCTCCGCGGCCCGCCCGACCTCGTCCCAAGCAAGAGAAGCTTGAAGATGTGTGTAGAAATCTGCTTGTGGACATACACGCATCTAACGCGTTCAGTGCCCAAAGAAACCAAAAGAAGTCTTTTTTTTTAGTTTACCTGCAGAAACACGAGTCCAGATCTTCGAGTTAGCAATGGACATCACCGACGACCCACCCAGTATATACAAGCACTATCCACGTTGGGACCGCCTCTCCGTCTCGCACACTTCGCGGCAAATCTTCGCAGAGACAGCAGCTCGCTACTTCGAAACGCACCTCGTCTTCTTCGCTACAGTACTGGACGGGATTTCGCTCTGGGCCGATGACGAGATATCGCTCTTCGCACACAAACTACTCACGCCGAGCCAGAAGCGCGTTATGCGACATCTAACATTGCGAGGGGACGGTATGCGGCCGTGTCTTCGATGCAACATCATGATGTATTTTAGTGTGTTGAGGGATTTTCCGGGCTTGACTAGGACCAGATTGATTGGGGTGGGTCTGGATCTCCCTGAGGTTGTTGATGTTGCGCGCAAGCTGGTGAGGCGGGAGTGTGTAGGTACGAATGACGTGGAGGTTGAGGTTCAGTGACAGGGCTTGTATAAAGGTTTCGAAGTCCTGTCACTTTCTCGACCCGGACATTGGGCTGCCAATGTGACCTGCTCTATGTTTTGTTTACCCGTAGCTTCTTCCTCGAGCAACACCACGGCTTGGTGAGATCCCAATGAAAGAGTAAAGTGTGAACTCATATGACACAAAAATGACCATGACTTTCACCGTGTTGGTCTTTTGCGTGATTCCGACTGTTGACACCATGACTTTCGCCGTGTTGGTCATCTGCTTGTTGGACTACGTATCTCGATGTCTCGGTCGACCTCGTCCACCAGTCACCAACTCCTTGTGATATATCGAAAGAAGCCGTGGGTACATTCTAAGCTGGGCAATATCTGGGAACTCACTCACGCGACAACGTGGAACGAGGGCGCTCGATTATGGGAATGGAGCTGTTGATATTGCAAACCGACCTACTTTGATCATGGGTAAGCTATGAGGGAGAGGAGGATAGTACACGGTCATCATAAATGGCAAACTCAAGTAATAGAAAGAGTTTGCCATCCCAATCCCCTACCATGAACGATTTCCGCTCACAGGAATTCGAATTCTTGCGCAGCCATCTCCAAGAAGTTTCCCACCATGAGTCCGCCACCACCAAGTAATTTTCCAACGCCGAGTAAGTCCTGCTCAGCAACCGTCCTGGTGAGATCGTGACTCGCCTTGTGTACAATCGCTTCTTCTTCGGTATGATACTCACCAAGCGGCGTAGCCAGCTCCATTCGCATGTGACCAAGGCTAGGGTCGTAGAATGGGCTCTTCGGGTCCGTCGAGTTGAGACTGAAAGGACTTGGTGGCGGTATGCATACCGTGTCCTGTGGTGGCAGATTGCCAGTCTGGAAGTATGACTTGATGTGGTTGACCAAACACGTGTTTAGTGCAGACACAGAACAGTGACCGGCCATGTCCGACACCAAGATGCCGCTATTGGGAAAGAAGCTATGCATGAGGCGACCGCTCCGCAGCGGCGTAACCGGATCGGCAGTGTTGCTAACAAAGAGGATGGGGTTGCTTGTGTTTCCACCAAACGGGCCATTGAACTTGTGACTTGCTTTGATCTTCCAGGATGCGCAGCGTAACCTGAGCATGGACCAGATGGCACCAGCAGCGGGAGAGAGGCCCTCGAGCAAATCCCAGTACTCTGAGAATTGCTTGATATCGAGGTATGTCTCGTCAATGCTGTCGGAGCAGAGGACTGCGAATGTAGGTGTAAAGGTCGAGGCTTCGGGCAAAGATGCTTCGGAGCACGAGTACACATGAGCATGTGTGTACTGGTACTTCGCGGCCAAGAGAGTGATGATGTAGCCGTAACCGCGTTCAAGTTCGAAGAGGAGCTCAGCGATCTGCGGGAATGTTACTTTGGGCGAGTAAAGTGCACTGAAGATGACAGCTTTGACGTCGGAATATGTCAACACGTCAGGGCCGTATGTCATGTTCAGTATCAAAGGATTATGATAGAGCGATTGTAGGATGTTGTGTGTGCGTTCTTCGACGTCGCTGTAAGTGGAAGCTGTGGAGGCCGCCAGGGGACAAAGACTAGGGCCAGCGTATACACAAAATGTGTAGAACGAGTCCATGGCTTTCTGGCTGTCTGTGAGGGAGCCATTACCTAGGGCATGGACATAATCGTATGAGCTGACGACACCGTCGAGCATGAACCGTCCGATACGGTCAGGAAACATCGAGGCGAACGTAGATCCAAGCATAGTTCCGTACGAGAAGCCCCAGTAGTCCACCTTGGCGTCGCTGGGCTTGACTGGGACATCTTCCGGAGCCCGTACCCTCTGCGTCTTCTGGTCTAATTGCGCAACGGTCTGAGCCACAAGAGACGCATGCTTCTCTGCGATCTGAAGCATGTCTCGAGCGACGAAGGCGGTGGACATATACTGCTTGATGTTTGGGCCAGACTCCATGTCCATTGTGTGTTTGCAAGCGTTGCCCCATGCATGCGACATCGACCATAATCTGCCGAGAGAAGCGTCTGAGCTACCAAGAAGGCCGACGGTATTTTCGCGCAGGCCCCAAGACCATGACGCAGCACTGTCACGTATACAATATGCTTGCGGTTCTGTCTCACCAATGCCGCGAGGGTCGAACCCGATGATATCGTAATATCTCGCGTTCGCGGTCACGATGTGGGGACTTACATCGGCGTCGACTATCGTCTGCAACAACCCGCCCACGATTCGAGCAAATCCTGCTCCGGCGCCACCTGAAAATGGAGGCATAAAGTTAGCATACGTGTTCACATGCGTTTGTTTGCCGTATCACGCACCTGGACCGCCAGGATTGATCAATATGGGTCCGCCATAGCGTCTGTCATGGACTGGTACTTTCGCTGGAAGCTTGGTGATAGCAATGCTGACAGACTCATCTGGATATGTGCCATTGAAGTAGTCGAGAGGTACCTTGAGCTTGGCACACTCGTACAAGTCGAAGCATTGATGAAAGCGTAGGTCTTCTGAAGCTTTGATCTGTTCACAGATGAGTTCTGACGTTCTCGCATTCGTGTGATGTAGAAAGCGTGCTCCTGGCATCCACGAGAGTTGAACATGACGATGACAGTATTGATATGAAAGTTAAGTGAAAGAAGCATGCCCAGTCAGCTGCTAGCAGTCTGGAGGTTGAGAAAGGCCGAACAAGCTGGCGACAAGTTCAGCGGATCGAAGATGCATCGTAGAATTTGAGCGATCATGTGAAGAACGTGGCTGTCGTGCAACCTGGCCTTTGGTACAGAACCAAACTACAACGGACCAGACACCGTCTGGCATCACTTATACACAGCGACATTCGGAAAGTATGGCATACCTGCGACCACTGAAATGGTTTTTGGTGGAGCCCAGACTCTGATGGGGAGCTCGATAGTACGTTTTTTACGTCAGGGAACAGGGCGTCAAGCCCGAAGATTCCCATGCATGTTATCGCGGTGAAGACGAGCGCCCGACGAATTTGGACTCTGTCACCTGCAGGAGAACTACGGAGCGGCGCAACCAACGGCGCGTGCTCGTCCGGCCCGTTCCAGCTCTTCATGATGTCTGTCCAGAGGCGTTGCTCAGCCCAAGCCAGCTGTGGTGCGCAAGTAGTATCGGTAGGTGATGTAGGTTGGAGAATGAAGCGGGGTCACGAAAGCCGTGCCTCAGCTGCGAACCTCGATGTTGAGAATCGACTGCCAAGCAGGCAGGCAGCAGGAATCAATTCAGTGTGGAGCAGCGACGAAGCGCGCGGTGCGCCTGACTGTGTCCCGCAATATCGGCGATCACTTTGCATGTTCCGCTGCAGCTGGAGCAGCAAACTCACGGCGGTTATGCGACGTCGTCACAAATCAATGCGTTGTCTGTGCGTGCGCGCACACATTGTTTTGCGCCATTTGCCACGCGGTGACAGGTAGTGACATGACTGATGGTTCCCTAGCAGAGACTTGTTCGTCGCACTCCAAAGTTGAATGGTTCTCTCGGTCGTACTGCGGCAGAATTCGAAAGCTGGGGGCCAGGGCTCATGAGAATTGTGGAGAGCTTGTCAACATCTCCGAGTCGTGGTCTTGCTTGGACGTGACTTGCGCTTGAAGCACCTTTGTACCTCTATCATCATGTGGTGCATGGCAGAAGTAAGCTCCATGACTATTAGCATGATCCGATCTGAATTGTCTTGTAAAAATCCGACAGGTTGTGCAACAATGGCGAGAGGGTCGCCGTGGTACGAGGGAACGGTAAGCTTGATCTTAATGCGAGTTCACGGGAAGAAGCAGGCCTAAATAGGAGCCATTTCTGTGTATTAGGTACGAGTAGCACAACCGGATCAATGGGTATCAATCATCTCGTCGATACCACCCTTACTCTTACAGTGCCATTCAAGCACGGGGTCGCCAGCACCCGTTCCACAATTTTGCAAAGAACCACGAGCCTCCGTCGATAACAAGCTCACGTATACCGCCAACTCCTCATTGTTGCCACCATGCTCAGTTCAGACACTGGAGACTACAAGCTTCGGAGGACGGGAGTGACTTAGTAGCCACCACCGCCGCCGCCTTGCTGCTGCTCCTGGCCGCCGTAGCCACCTTGGCCACCACCCTGACCGCCGTAGCCTCCACGAGGAGCATAGCCGCCCTGGGGAGGACCCCAAGATGCGCCGCCGCCGCCACCTTGCTGGCCGCCATAGCCCTCTTCTGAATTGTTAGCCGTGGACTGTCAGTGTTTCAAGAGAGTGATAGATGCGTACCACGACCACCACCGTATCCTGGAGCACAAGTTAGCAATTGCATCTGCAAGCAGCATCATGATCGATGTACCTCCTTGACCGCCGCCGTAGCCGCCGCCTCCTCCACGGTAACCACCGCCGCCGCCTCCTCCGTAACCGCCACGGCCTCCGCCGCCACCGCCGCCACCTCCAGCGCGGTCAGAGGCCTTGTCGACGCGGATCCTACGTCCGTCGAACCTGGGATAGTCAGTACTGTTCTGAGGTTTGATAGCCGTAGCTTCGTAAGCACAGTGAGATTTCTGATGCTTCGATCGACTAAGGTTGCGTTGCGCAGAAGCATTACGACGTACTCCTCGTTGTTCAGAGCCTGCATGGCAGAGTCGGCGTCTGCGTCATTGGCGAAGCGGACGAAGCCAAAGCCTCTGCTGCGACCAGTGTCGCGGTCCTTGACGACAACCTGGTAACAAGTGAGCATTTATCATCCTTTCCAGGCGGAACTCGCCAGAAGATGTGTTACTGACGGCTTCTTCGACTTGGCCGAACTCCTCGAACTTCTGGCGGAGGGTGCCGTCGTCGGTGTGCCAGGCAAGGCCTCTGTGCATGATTAGCGGCAATCGTGAGGTGCAGGAGAGGAGACTTACCCAATGAACAGCTTTGACATGGTGAAGGCTGATTCGAACACTGAACGGTCTCAATACAAGCACTCGGATCTCAAAACGATGCGCGCAATACACAGAAGCTCAGAACAGGACGGCGAAAGGGAGCGGACAGGTTTTAGGGAAACGCGGGCTGGAGGCGCACGAGGAAGCCATCGCGGCTCTCGTGCAAGTAACAGGTAGCAACGTGCGGAACGAACATTTAGTCTTGTGCGCACCAGGCTGTATTGGTGTAGATGGCGCAGATGATCTCTCTAAAGCGTGAGAGAAGGAATAGATCGCCTGTATGGTGGTTGTGTCGTGACAAAACCGGTTGGGGGCAGAGATAGTGAGTAGAAGGTTGGAGGTTGGCGGGGCAAGAGCACGAACAAGTAGTAAAGTTGAGTACCCCTCCAAGAGATAAAGAACGCTAGCTGCGTTTGTCGCAAACGCACTGAGATGGGCAGCTGAGTTTTTATCAAGGAAAAGCTGGCAAGGCAGGTCTAGGTGTCCTCTCACTCAGTAATATGCGGGCCCGCGCAGATCGGACAGCACCAGAGGCGTTTTCGCGAGTGCGCTGTCTTGAACCGGCGCCTGATGATGGCAGCGAGTGTATGCGGTTCTTTCCCACCCATACAACGTCGTATCAGCACGCTGCTGTCATTAGTCTGTCCCGTGTCTGCTTCCTCATGCTGGGTATTATGCAGCCATGTTAGCTTGGGGCTAACCAGACCCAATGACAGGGTGTACTGTCTGAGCCCTGCTAAAAGCGAGAGCTCGAATTATCTGATAGGTGCTTCGACACCTCGACTAGACCAAGGGTGCCGGCATATGCGTGGACGCATTATTGGACAGCGCCAAATGTGTCCATTGAAAGTCCTGCAGATGGCGAGTTGCGGACTCGCAGGGCGAAGAGCATCCAAACGCCGCCAGCATGAGCAGCTGCGAAAGTCCAATGGCGGACAGGTATTGGATGGTGAAGAGTAGTTCAAAGAAGCTTATCAAAAGGCCCCGTCATGTGGTGTGGGGAACTTGGGACCGGGGCCGAACCTTGGAACGATAGGTCGCTACTTCCAGAAAATGGCTCGTGCGTATTGACGAAACTCACGTCAAGCGAGACGACGAGGAGTGAAAGTGAGTCTCCTCGTCTAAGGCTGAGCACAATCTCAAAGGTGGTACAGATTCACAATGCAATCGGGCTGATAGATTGTCGAATGCATTGCGCGGTACCGGTTCTACAACGGCATCACCTTCACCTCGCCGTCTTGCCTATGTGCTTGCACACTTCGCTTGCAATTGTTGTTTACTAGCACACCATGTGGTAGCTTTTATGTACCGAGGATAACCATGGATAGAGACATCTGACATTGTCGTCCTCAAGTCGTTTCATATCGTCGGGCTCCCACGCACTCTCATGTGTTATCACTTTGTTCATGGCCACGAAAGCAAAGCTCCTTGGGCCTCATCATTCGGGCAGCAGACCATCATACTGCGTGTAAGAAAAAGGTCGATTTGACTGCGCAGGCGGAGACTACCATGCCGCCGCTTGTGGAAGGCCATTCCACCAATCACACCAACATCAATCCAAGCCTCGATGCACTCGACGCACATCCATGCCATGTCACCGCTCTTCGGCAGTGGCATGTAATGACAAGGCCTTTTCCGAGATGTAGTGCGAGGTGTAGGTGTGAACGGTAGCGAGCTCACCTGCCGGCGTCACGGTTCGCGCCTTCCTCTCCAAAGGCTGGCGGCGAAGAACCTCAACACGACGGCGTCGTGCCTTGCTTTTCAGCAGACATGAAAGATTTGCCCTCCACTCCACCACCACACCCGTCCTGCGGCATCAAACATTGTGCGCTACCATCCGTCCTATCCTCCAACGTTACACGAAACCATCCTTTGACAACCGACTTTGCTGCCTGACGCACCTAGCCCGATGCCGTACGACAATTAGCAGCTGTGTATGCTTGGGCGCACTACGCAAGTAGCCAGCGCTTTCTATCCAGAACGGAACGGCTCGCTGGTGGATGCCCGCTCTGCCACCCTAGCTCTATACAACACTGAGCTATCTCGGGCCCACAATGGATATTCACAAATGGCTAGAAGAAATTAAGGATGCGGAAGCCCCTCACAATCCGGAACAGACTGCAGGCGCCACCTTCTTTCAACGTACGGAACACTCAAGACCTGTTTTCAAGGAGAAGCGTACAGCAAAGCGAAGCAGATCCGACAGCTCTCTCCTCGAACCCCGACCCCACACCCAGATGACGCCACCGAAAAAGCCGAAGCTCGCTACTAAAGGCAAATCGGTCGCCAGTGCACTCAGCGAAGCCTCTGAACCAGACCAGAGCGATTCTGCCGAGAGCGAATCATCCAGCGATCGATATGCACGCAAACCTCGCCGTAAGACGCGACCCGAGCGCTACCAACCAAAGCCTGTCGTTCAGCGGGTAAAGCATGTTCACAAAAGTGGAAAGGGCGAATCAAAGAAAACGAGGCGCAAGTCCAGACGCAAGAAAGGGGAGCAATCGTGCAGCGGTGTCGCAGAAAGTTTCCAGGCCAAGAATGTCTCCAAGGATCGGCTGACTGTAATTTGCCCGGCATGCAGAACGGAGAATGACTGCTGATGATTGGTGGTAGCTGAAGCCGCGAGATCAATTGGGTATCTTCAACAAGGGCAAAACATCTTCGGCGGTACGGGGCCGTGGATGTAAGCTTTACTTCATGCAGCGCCCCACATACTCGATTGGCAGCTGACACTTTGCAGTACCCGATCTTGTCTTCTCTGAGATGAAGTTTCTCCAGAGAGAGAAAGAGCAGCCCATGTCTGTTATTCAGCAAGATGTCTCGAAAAAAAAGCGCAAAAAAGACCATGCACATTCAAGAGAGGGAGAGATCTCGGCATTCTTCACCTCGGTACGACCGACACTGGCAGAGAAGGACGGTAATGCAGCCGCCGTTGACAGACGTCCCGAAAGAGAACGATCGACAAAGTCCAGTGGCGTCATGCCCACGACCGAAGTATCTGATAAGGGACCATACTTGGGCTTTGGCACCAGAGGTCCTCGCCATGAGAGCACGAGTTACGTGTCTTGGTCAGACTCCGTTCGAGACCCGAATATTGCACCTGGACATCCTGAACAGGTACCCGTTGTCGCGAAGGACGACGGCCACATAACGAAGCATCAAGTGACCAGTACTACAAGTGGCGAAGACAGTACAATATTCGAATGTCCCGCGCCACCTGCTGCCGAGCGCGGAACACATGTTAGCTCTGAGCAGTTCAAAGTCTCCTCCGTAATCGTTTCCGGACCCCACCAGAGAGTATCTAGGTCGTGCTCGCTACCACAGCATACGTCCTCACCACAGAGAATGAACCTCGTTGACCGTGCCGCGAAAACTTACATGGCCGAAGCTATCCAATCTCCATTTTCAATGCCACCGTCAGTACCTGTGCGCGCCAATCGCGAGACTCACCACTACCGTCCTACCGTCGAGACAAGACGAAACATCTCGACACTTTCTCAGGCACGAGCTCAAGGCACGCCCGTGCGCAGGCACATGATCGCAGACCAACGAAACGATGCTGCTGATGTTGAGCCGCAGACCTCCTCGGATCTCGATGCCGTGATAGAGGAATGCAACTACACGTTTGATAAGAGACGACGAGTGAGTGGGCAACAACGGAGACACACCGTTCAGCCCGAGCAAACCTTTGAGCGGTTTGCAATGGAGAATGTCGGTGAACCTCGCTCAAATATCGAAAGACTTGTCCGTTTTTCAGGTTTGGAACGACCGTCGCGCATTGTGCCAAACTTCCCAGGTACAAGTATATACGAACAACAAGCCCAGCGTCAGTCGTCCCCATTGCTATCTCCTCGCTACGAAGACGGAGCTGCGGCTTATTCGCGTTCAGGTGCAGCAGACTTTGGAGACGGTGATGACATGCTGTACAGCGAAGGGTACTGGGAGGAGTATCCCGAGGAACAAGCATCACACGCAGTAGACCTAGAAATAGTAGACTATGGGACGGAGGGAAGCATTGCGGCTGAGGAGCATGTCCAGCGATTGGCATCTGATAACGGTGTGGTGGCGCGTGGGTTCTGGCGACCTAACAGACTGTACTGAAGACGTCAGAAACGCCAAAAGTCAACTTGTGTTCCAAATGTCCGTGCGTAGTGTTTTTGGACATGACCTCCGCAACGCCCGTACTGACATCCTCGGTTTGAGGCTTGACACACGCGATCCGATTGCTCTGCCTAGCCGGCGACTGGTCATATAGTTCCGCTTGCCCTACAGACGAATGCTGCGGCTCTTGCGTGCGCGACGACTTGCTTCCCAATTGCAGTCTCCTTTTCCCCTTTCGTCGTCCGTTGCATGCAGACGGTCGGCCTTGTCGTTCGTCACAGTGGCGCCTCCCCCCACTAAGCCCCGCGAGAAAATCAGCTCCCGGGTGCAACAGCTTGCAGGCCATTTCCCATCAACACCACCTGCTGCCTCCACCCACACCGCTAGAAACACACCATCCAGCATGTCATACACCACCCGCAAGATTGGCGCGGCCAATACCCTCGAGCACCGCATCTTCATCGAGAAGGACGGCCAGCTCGTGTCGCCATGGCACGACATTCCGCTGTATGCCAACGAGCAGCAAACCATCCTCAACATGGTCGTCGAGGTGCCCCGCTGGACCAATGCGAAGATGGAGGTGCGTGCCGTCCAATTGCCTACCTGGGCAACCTCGTCTCGAGGCATTGGCTTCCTACTGACGACGCCCGCAGATCTCCAAGGAGGAGACGCTCAACCCCATCAAGCAGGACATCAAGAAGGGCAAGCTGCGCTACGTGAGGAACTGCTTCCCCCACAAGGGCTATCTCTGGAACTACGGTGCCTTCCCTCAGGTGCGATGACGCGAGCCCGATATCGGCCGACAAGATAGATACTGACTGCTGTGGCAGACGTGGGAAGATCCCAACGTGGTGCACCAGGAGACCAAAGCGGCCGGCGACAACGACCCGCTTGATGTTTGCGAGATCGGCGAGCTGGTCTCCAAGCCCGGCGAGGTCATCCAGGTCAAGGTGCTCGGCGTCATGGCTCTGCTCGACGAGGGCGAGACGGACTGGAAGATCATGGTCATCAACGTGAACGACCCGTTGGCGCCCAAGCTCAACGACGTCGAGGACGTCGAGCGCCACCTGCCCGGTCTGCTGCGCGCCACCAACGAGTGGTTCCGCATCTACAAGATCCCGGACGGCAAGCCCGAGAACCAGTTCGCCTTCTCCGGCGAGTGCAAGAACAAGAAGTACGCCATGGACATTGTGCGCGAGTGCGCCGAGGCCTGGGAGAAGCTTGCCACTGGCAAGACCCCCAAGGAGGACCTCAGCCTGTACGTTTACTGCACTTTGGGTTGACTGAGCTAGACTAACAGGACGCAGCGTCAACACCACCGTGTCTCACTCGCCCGAGCGCACCGACCCCAGCCAGCTCAACATCCCCAAGGGCGAGAACCAGGCGCCCGCGCCCATCGACCCCAGCATCGACAAGTGGTTCTACATCTCTGGAGCCCCGTCCAACTAGTAGTGCAGGTGCAGATGCTGGGACATACTCTTTTGCGCATTGGTGCAGCTCAGAGGCAGGCTCAGCATAGTCATACTACACAAATGTGCATGTGGAGGAACGACCATTACATAGACTCATCAAAAGTACAGTTGACCACATTCCGTATGAACTTAACGCCGGGTGATGCTCCGAATACAATCCGCGACGTGAATTATGTATCATCGTATGAGCCTCCTCAGTTGCCTGTCAACTCCTCTTTCCGTGCTAATTGTCTCGAATGTCGATCCACCTCCTCCATGACCTCTGGTATCCGCATCTTGCTCAGATCAAGGTTGATTTCTTTGCCGTCCTCTGCGCGCACATGTTAGCCCACACTCTTCCACTAACCAACATTCCCCCCTGATAAAGACGTTGCCACGATATAACACAAGCATCGTCCTCACTACCCTAGTGTGGAATTGTACGTACTAAACTTGACAGCCAGCGTCGCGGGATCCTTGCTGGTGCGCGGCAGCATCTTGGACTCGATCTTCATGCCTTCCATGCGGGCATTTGGCGGTATCAGGGACAGGAAGAGGCGGGCGGGCTTGGAGCGCATGGAGAAGGGGTTGAAGGTTACGCGCACGTCGGTGAGGAATCGAGTGATCATGATGGGCGGGACGGTTGGGGGATGGTGTGCGGAGCCGCTGTAGTGTGTTAACGAGTGAACGATACAAGTAGAACTAGCTTACGATTGAAAACACCAATTGATCTCAACGAGGCTATTGATGCTGCTGGATCGCGGCGATGATGTTCACTTTCGAGAATTTGGTCTGTGCTTCTCTGCATATTGCGCAACATGTCTAATCCGCCAGCCGTAAAAGCCCACCGCGGCTTCGTCATTGTCGTGGCCCATTCAAGCCAACTTGCAACTGCTTCACACCATGCCGCCAGTCGGCCTCACCACACAAGCGCTGACCACACGTCTTACTGCGCTCTCCGATTCGAACAAGGCTATCGGACAGCTTATACACCGGCTAGCGAAACTCGACTTCCAGCCTGGATCGCTGCCTGCGGACTCTGAGGAGGGGGACGTGCGATTGGAGCTCAGCGCGGAGATACATGAGAGTCTGAAGGGCATTGAGGAGGATCTTGAGCTTCTGAGACAGGAAGTCGAAGACGTTGTAGGGACAGGGAACGGCTTTGGGAGGAGGAGAGACAGCAAGACTGAGAGCGAGAGGAGTAGACTTGCGGTATTGCAGGCCAGATTGACAGAGGATTTGAAAGCGTATGTCTACTTCACTACTACTACTACCGTCTTATATGAATGGTGCGCTGACTCCACTACCACACAGATCACGATCCCAATTCCGCAAGGCCCAACTCGCCGCCAAACACAACGCCGACCGCGCAAAGCTCAAAGAGCGCGAACTCCTCTTCTCCAACCTCCAATCCGGCACATCGACCCCCACATCCACCTACCGCCAGCGCAGACAAGCCCAGCCCAACTCCGAAGCCGAAATCGTCGCCCAGGCCTCGTCCGACGTGAGTTCCGCCCTGCGCCGCACCCACCAGTTGATGCAAGACGAGCTGTCGCGCTCCCGCTTCGCCCAAGAAACACTCGAGCAATCCACCGCCGCGCTTGCAGACCTTGGCGAGAAGTACTCGGACCTTAATACGCTGCTGTCCAGCACCAAGACACTCGTGACCACGCTGCTCAAGAGCACGAAGAGCGATACGTGGTATCTCGAGACGACGTTTTACATTCTCATCACTACTTGCATCTGGCTCTTCTTTCGCCGCTGGCTGTACGGACCGTTGACGTGGTTCGTTATCCGCCCGATCGCGTGGTTCGTTATCTGGCCGCTTAGAATCCTATCCCGCAATATTGCGAGAGTGTTAACGGCGTCTGCTTCTGTCGCTGCGACATCTGCATCCACCAGCCTCATCGTCAAGCCCAGCGCTACCGGCGGTTCGCCCAGACACGTTCCCAACGCGCAACCGTACTTTCGCGTCGGCGGCGGAGGACGAGCTGGTGGGAGCGGCGATCCTAGTCCGCCGGACTCATACTCGCAGAAAGTAGGAAAGATGGCAGAGAAGAAACAGGAGGAGGAGGTGCCGGATCATCCGCAGTTCAGGGAGCAGAGGAAGGAAGAGGATGAGGGGCCGGTTCGCAGGGGCGATGGCACGATTCTGAAGGAGAGTGATAGGCCGCGGAATCCGAAGAAGAAGATGTGGGACGAGGATGTTGAGAGTGCGAAGGTGGAGGCGGGGAAGGAGGGGGAGAAAGTGGCCGCAGGGGATGGGAGTGGGAGTAGGGGGAAGGATAAGGATGAGCTTTGAGTTGTTGGACAGCGATGAGGCACGATCCGAAATGACGTTATATGAAGCATGACTTTACCTTTTCACTCGCCAAAATCTTGCCATGCAGGTATCTATGTCCCGCCATGAAAGTCATCCCTTTTTTTTTCGTCTCCCAGACATATATAAACTCTTCTCCATGCGCACAAGTGCTTTTCCCTTCCTCAAATCACTTTCTTATAGGTACATCTTGTCAAAGCTCTGATATGGAAGACCATGTCCTGCGTCTTTTTCCAAAATCAAGCAAATACCGTGGCCATGTCTTGTGCGCCAATAACCGGGAAACCCATGCTTCTATGTTCCGTCTCTCTTGTTCCAAAGCAACTCTGCACTATAACATGTCTTGTATCTCGTGCGCCCAAAACAACGACCGTTATGGCGTGAGTTTCTTCTCTTTGTCGATCCTGTGCTTTCCCAAAACTCCGAATCGAGATACGTTATGACTGCCTCTTTTTCGGCACACCAAAAGCAGTGCCGAGTACCTTCATGCTGTGCTGCCCCCTCGCTAGCTAGCCGGGCGTCGGACAAACTTGGTACAGAGTGTGTTATAGCTTTTCTGGAAGGTCTGGCGGCCCTGGCTCGAAAGAAAATTTACTCAAGGTATTTGTTATGTAAAATTGGACTTCCTCCCTCATATGTTTGTCTCGTGTGCTGAAACCACGTCAACACAGTTAGAACGTCCTTTTCTCTTTGTGAAAAAGCAGAAACTAACCCAGCAATGGCTGGTCCTCTTTGCGCAGCAAGGAACTACAGAGAGAAAGACAGTACATGGTGTTGCTGCTCGTGCTGGTGACGAGTAAGCCACTTAAAAGATAACGCATGCCTTGTATAAAGTCTAGAAGTCCCTGAACAGCAGCCCACCGAACCTTCCTTCCCATCATCGATCCCGAATCTTCGAACCGAAATACAGGGCAGAATGCGCTAATGTCTGTCTTGTGCGCTAAAAATTTCGCAACAACCTGCACATGTCTCTTCCTTCCTGGAAAATATGATCGCGTTACCGCCATAATTGGATTGTTCGGCGGCGAGAATTAGGTACTATGCCTCCTAGCAGCGAGGAAAAAAAGGATCAAAAGTTCAGCGGCCTATAATCTTGCTTCCCTTCCAATGTTATCAATTAAATTTGCCGCAGACTAAGCTAGTCCACCGCTTTTCTACGGATACATATAGCCCTGCCCGGCTTTCCATCTTCCCTCAAGCTCCCTAATCGCCAAATCGATTCTCTAAAATTCTGACACTTCCTCTTTTATGCTTCTGGCCGCCAAAACGCATCATGGACGAGCTGATGGTCCTCGTCTCTGAGTCTCGCCTTGGAAGTTTTACGCCGTCTTCTCATGGCGGCGTCTAAGATGAACGATCAATATGTCGTATGGTGTGCTGCTCGCTGGCGGCGACAAAAGTTTATATCACGACCTTTATGTATTGTGTTTATGATGGAAGTAAGTCCTCAAACGCACACGTACCCAATGCATGTTTGTTTTGTTCTTCTCTTCTTTTTTTCGAAACCTCGATACGCACTATGTATGCAGCGAACATCCGACAGTACAAAACTCACGAGGACGAGCTTAATAAGTAAACACAGCTGCACTACATGTTTGGACTCCGGGTCGAAACAAGTAATTATGTCACTCGCATATGACAACTACCTTAGACTTTAAAACCAATGGAAAGTCTACATCATGTCTGCGGTTTCGCTATCTTCTAGAAAACAACACGCATCATAGCTGCTAATGTGTTCTTCTGTGCTTCCCGGCTCTCGAGATTGTCTTACTTCTACAATCTTCACAATTCTCTCGCCATGGCACTTCTGCGCTTAGCGCGAACAAACAAGTAGCAGCAACATGTCTTATGAGCCTGAAAAGCAGATTGACAATGACTAATATACGCTCTACCCTTCTTTCTTCTTTTAAAACAAGTAGAAAACCAAACGTTCCTGCTGGAAACCCGAGCGAATATAGCTCGAACATGTCAAAATGAGTGGCTATGCTGTGAGCGGTGATAGTTCATCTAGATGGGCGGCGGCCCTAGCCATTGACCACCAGCAAAATTATGTTGTCATTCAACATATAGCACGAGGTTGAAGGCTCGCTAGAAATGTGCAGTAGGTCTGACCATTCATGTACTATAATCAGTCTTTGTTTCTACCAGAAACGCCTCTCTTTCCAGCTGCCATAACCAAACCTGTGAAGAATTAGCGAGTGCCATGTATATCTCAAAATCCGCTCCGCAACCCCGTTCCACATATGCTCTTTCATCCCCAGCCCAGTTCCATCATCAAGCTTGTCCACCGAAATCTTCAACCTCAAACACCCGCAAACAAGACCCCTAATTCGTCCAATACCAGCTCACACCCTTTTTCTTATCCTTCTCCTTCCCCCACCCATCCCCAAACAATCCACCCTTCAACCACGCACCCACACCCTCCTCCCCCTCAACCCCAACCCGCACCCCCTCCAAAACCCCATCAACCCACCCCACTACCTCCCCAACAACCTTCTCCTTCGCCCACTTCGACATACACCCCCTCGGCCCCTCAATCACCAACTCCTCCAAACCCGTCAGCATACCGAACGCAGTCTCAGAGTTATTGAACGATGTGTTTTTCAGCGCGGCTTCATTGAGTACAGATCGAGCGGTGTGCCAGCGGATTTTAAGAGTCTTGATTGCGCTGCGCTGGGCGGGGCTCATGCGGCGTAGGATTTGGCGGAGATCCCAGGTGTTGGTGCAGTAGAAGGTGTTGTTGGTGAAGGGGAGGAGGGATGTGTGTTTGTGGAGGGCACGGCTGGTGAGGAGGGTGGGCAAGATGGGGGAAGGGGTGGGGGCAGGCGCGTCGAGCATGATGAAGTCGTCGCTGGCGGTGGTGGATATAGGGACGTCATTGTTGTTTTGAGACGCGGTGAGCATGTCGGTGTCGGCTTGAGGCGCGGTGAGGACGTCGCAGGTATCTTGAACCACAGCGATGGGATCCGGCATGCGCGAGCGGAATTCAATGACTTCGTCCGTCGAACACGCATACGTGAGGATCTTCTTTAGAACCTTATCATCGAGGCGGAGAAGTGGCGACTCAGTCGCGTTCTTGGCCGCAATGTCCAGCATAGCTTGATCCGATACAATCGCCATGAAATTCGCAGTAGACGCGCACTTCGCAGGCACGAAGATGATCCGCGGCGCATCTTTCAGCGGCGCAGACGGCTCCGGCGGCGCAGGCTTCCACCGCTCAGGCTCGAAAGCGTC
>Ga0265798_10001772_pt1 | contig 32799 bp, 29 predicted proteins | sample P3T30metagenome_FD_192430 | JGI IMG/M metagenome (GOLD analysis project Ga0265798, IMG submission 192430) | Plant litter microbial communities from East Loma Ridge, Irvine, California - P3 T30 | ecosystem: Environmental > Terrestrial > Plant litter > Unclassified | place: USA: California... | reverse complement strand
CGGGGATCGGTGCCATGCTGCTTCAGTTCGCGGTCAGCATCCGCGATCGTGAGAAGCTGCGCGACACCACCGGTGACCCGTGGAACGGCCGTACGCTCGAATGGGCTACCTCGTCGCCGCCGCCAGACTATAACTTCGCCTTCACCCCGGTCATCCACCAGGGCGATGCGTGGGCGGACATGAAGACGCGCGCCTATGAGCGTCCGATCACGGGTTTCAAGGACATCCACATGCCCTCGAATACCGGCTCGGGTGTCATCCTCGCTGGTCTGTGCGTCGCCTTCGGCGTCGGAATGATCTGGTACGTCTGGTGGCTCGCCGCGGTCAGCTTCGTCGCCATCCTCGGCGTCTCGATCGGTCACACGTTCATCTACAAGCGTGACTATTACATCCCGAAGGCGATCGTCGCCGCAAAGGAGGACGCCCGTACGGCGGCCCTCGCGGAGGCAAAGGCATGAGCGCGTCCACGTCCGATTACGATATCGACACGTTCCACCTGGCGGAGGAGCCGCATCATCCGGAGGGGTCGAGCACGATGCTCGGCTTCTGGCTCTACCTGATGAGCGACTGCCTGATCTTCGCGATGCTGTTCGCGACCTACGGCGTGCTCGGCACCAGCTATGCGGGGGGCCCCGGCCCCAAGCAGCTGTTCGAGCTGCCGCTGGTCGCGGTCAACACGGCGATGCTGCTGTTCTCCTCGATCACCTACGGTTTCGCGATGCTCGCGATGACCAACGGGAAGGTGCGTTCGACCCAGCTGTGGCTGTTCGTCACCGCGCTGTTCGGCATGGCCTTCATCAGCATCGAGCTCTACGAGTTCGCCAACCTGATCCATGAAGGCGCGACCCCGCAGAAGAGTGCGTTCCTGTCGTCCTTCTTCACGCTGGTCGCGACGCACGGGCTCCACGTCACTTTCGGGCTGATCTGGCTGTTCACGTTGATGGTGCAGATCCAGGTCAAGGGCCTGATCCCTGCCAACCAACGCCGCCTGATGTGCCTCAGCCTGTTCTGGCACTTCCTCGACGTCATCTGGATCGGCGTCTTCACCTTTGTCTATCTGCTGGGAATGCTGCGATGAGCGCTGACCTCCACCACGCCGCGCACGATCACGCAGGCCATGGCCACGACGATCACGACGCACATTTGCACGAAGAGTCGCACGGCTCGTACAAGAGCTACTTCATCGGCTTCGGCCTGTCGGTGGTGCTGACCGCAATCCCGTTCTGGCTGGTGATGACGCGGACACTGACCAACCAGGCGACCGCGATGATCATCATGGCGTTTGCTGCGGTGCAGATGGTCGTACACATGATCTTCTTCCTGCACATGAACCGGCGGGCCGAAGGCGGTTGGTCGATCATGGCGCTGATCTTCACGATCGTGATCGTCGGGATTGCACTCAGTGGCTCGCTGTGGGTGATGTACCACATGAACGCGAACATGATGCCGACCGAAGACATGAGCCAGATGGGGTGACCACGTCCGGGCAGCGGATCCGACGCGGCGCGGTCATCATCGCGTGGCTGTTCGTGATCGTGGCGCTGCTCGGGCTCGGTACGTGGCAGGTCCAGCGGCGCAGCTGGAAGCTGGACCTGATCGCGCGGGTCGAGGCCCGCGTCCATGCTCCGCCGGTCGCTGCGCCGGATACCGCGGGCAAGGATGACGCCTATCTGCGGATTAAGGCGACGGGCACCTATCTGAGCGGCAAGGACACGTTCGTTCAGGCATCGACGGTGCGAGGGCCGGGATATTGGGCGATGAGCCCGCTACGGCGTGCCGACGGGTCGATCCTGCTCATCAATCGTGGCTACGTCCCTGCGCGCACCGCACTGCCGCCCCCCGGGGGGGCAGTCACCGTTACCGGTCTGCTGCGGTTGAGCGAGCCGAAGGGCGGTTTTCTCCGCAACAATGATCCAGCGGCCGACCGCTGGTATTCGCGCGACACCAGTGCAATCGCCACGCACCGTGGCATTGCGCCGACGCTCGGCTATTTCATCGATGCTGACGCGAGCGACGGCCGCGCCGGCGCACCGGTCGGCGGGCTGACCGTGGTCCGCTTTCCCAACAGCCACCTTGTGTATGCGGTGACATGGTTCATTCTGGCTCTCATGTGCGGCGCCGGGTTCGTCTATTGGATACGTCAGGGACGGCACCAGTCGGACGATCGCGCGGCATGAGCGCGACCGTGGCGAACTGGCGGGGCGTGCCGGTCTCGCAGACCGCGGGCCATGCCAACATGCTGCAACTCGTCGAGCTGCGCTGGATGGCGGTGGCGGGACAATTGGCGACGATCCTGTTGACGCACCTGGTGTTCGGCATCCGCCTGCCGATGATGCCGATGCTCAGCGTGCTGACCGGGCTGGTCATCCTCAATGCCGCGAGCCTGCTCCGGCTCCGACGCGAATCCCCGATCACCAACGGCGCCTTGTTCGGCGGTCTGCTGCTTGATGTCCTCGGGCTCACCGCTCAGCTGTATTTCAGCGGTGGCGCGACCAACCCGTTCGTCTCGTTGTTCCTGTTGCAGGTCGTGCTGGGGTCAGTGCTGCTGGCAAGCTGGTCCGCCTGGACGATCGTTGCGGCGACGAGCCTGTCGTTCATTTTCCTGACGGCATTCTATCGGCCGATCACCCTGCCCCACGACTTCGACCGGTCGTTGTTCGCGTTGCACGTCCAGGGCATGTGGGTCTGCTTCGCGCTCGTTGCCGTGCTGCTGGTGGCCTTCGTCGGCCGGATCAACACCAACCTGCGAGCGCAGGACAGTCGGCTGGCGGATATCGAGCGGCAAGCGGTCGAGGAAGAGCATATCGTCCGAATCGGGATGCTCGCGTCCGGGGCCGCGCATGAGCTGGGAACGCCCCTCTCCTCGCTGTCGGTGATCCTCGGCGACTGGCGCCGCAATCCGACCGTTGCACGCGATGCCGAACTGATGCGCGACATCGAGGAAATGCAGGCCGAGGTCCATCGCTGCAAGGCGATCGTAACGAGCATCCTGCTATCGTCGGGCGATGCCCGCGGGGAGCAATCCGCCGCGACGACGGTGCGCGCCTTTGTCGACCGCGTGGTTGCCGACTGGATTGCGGCGCGCGGCTTCGCCCACGCCATCTATGACGACCGCTTCGGCGCGGACGTTCCGATCGTATCGGATCTCGTCCTCCAGCAGGCGGTGTTCAACATGCTCGACAATGCCGCGGAATATTCCCCACAGCGGATCGACATCGCGCTCGGGCGGGACGATGACGACGTCGTGCTGACGGTCCGCGACGCCGGCCCCGGTTTCGCGGCCGAACAACTCGCCAACATCGGCAAACCGTACAACAGCACCAAGCCCGAGCTCGGCCGCGGCATGGGCCTGTTCCTCGCCAGCAACGTCGCGCGCAAACTCGACGGCGCGCTGACGGCGCGCAACCAGCCGCGCAGTGGGGCCGAGGTCACGTTCCGGCTGCCGCTGGCCGCAATCGCCCTGGGAAGAGACTGACATGTCCGGCAATCCGCTGTTGCTCATCATCGAGGACGACGCCGCATTCGCGCGCACGTTGCAGCGATCGTTCCAGCGTCGCGACTATGAGGTCGTCGTGGCGGAGGGCCCCGCCGAACTCGCCGATGTGCTGGCATCGCGCACACCCGATTACGCTGTCGTCGACCTGAAGCTTGCCAGCAGTTCAGGCCTCGCCTGCGTCGAGACGTTGCGTGCGCATGATCCCGACACCGTCATCGTCGTCCTGACCGGCTATGCGAGCATCTCGACCGCGGTCCAGGCGATCAAGCTCGGCGCGACATCGTACCTCGCCAAGCCAGCCAACACCGACGACATCGAACGCGCGTTCGGCATGACGGTCGGCGATGCGGACGTTCCGATCAGCAATCGACAGACGTCGATCAAAACGATCGAATGGGAAAGGATCAACGAAACGCTCGAGGCCACCGGCTTCAACGTGTCGGAAACCGCGCGCCGTCTGGGAATGCACCGACGCACCCTGGCGAGAAAACTGGAAAAACGCCGGGTCGTCTAGCGCCCGCGCGCCTCGACAAACAAAGGCTCGAAACTAACAAATGTACAGGACGGGCCAGTTGTCGCCTCGTTCTTAACCAAACCTACACGACTCAGGCCCCATCAATACCGCGATGGCAATTACTGCCACGGGTATTTGTTACCCTGTCCCGATACGTAAATCGGACAACCATCAAAATCCTAATAGTCACAACGTGCCTGTCCATCTGGGAGCGGCGCGTCCGGCGGTTGTCCGACTTGTATGAGGGCGTGCGTATGAAATTTCGGTATTTGACGCTGACTTTGGCAGCGAGCGCTGCATCGTTGCAGGCGCAACGGGTCCCGACGGTCGGGGGCCAACTTCAACAGATTCCACCAGCCCCCGTCACCCCCCGCAGCGACCCGGGTCTGTTGGTCGTCCCGCCCGCCAAACCGGCCCCCGCCGATCCGGCCGGCACCCGCATCCGCGTCGCGCAGCTTCGTATCAGCGGGCAGACACTCTACGACGAAGCGACACTTGTCCGCGCGAGCGGCATCGCGACGGGGTCCGACCTCAACCTTGCCGATCTACGCGCCGCTGCAGCGCGCATCGCCGCGTTCTACAAGGCGCACGGCTATTTCCTCGCGCAAGCCTATCTGCCCGCACAGGACGTGCAGGGCGGATCGGTGACGATCGCGGTGCTGGAGGGACGCTACGGCGCGATATCGGTCGACAATGCGACCAACCTCAACGCCGGAGTCCCGCGCCGCATCCTGCGCGGCATCGATACGGGCGATGTCGTTGCCGCAGCACCGCTGGAACGGCGCTTGCTCCTGCTGTCCGATATTCCGGGCGTGGCGGTCCAGTCGACACTCTCCCCCGGTACCGACTTCGGCGCATCCAACCTCAACGTTGCGATCGCTCCGGGCCGGCGCATCACCGGGGACGTGTCGGTCGATAACGCCGGGAACCGCTACACCGGCGCGTATCGCGGCGGTGGCTCGGTCAACCTCAACAACGCGACCGGGCTTGGCGACACGCTCGGCGTGCGGTTGCTCGCATCGACCGAGGGCATGGCCTATGGTCGCGCATCCTGGCAGGTGCCGGTCGGCAATCTGACCGTAGGCGCGGCCTATGCGCATTTCCGCTACGATCTCAGCCACGAGTTCGAAAGCCTCGACGCGCACGGCACCGCCGACATTGCCGCGCTATACGCGAGCTACCCGCTGATCCGGACTCGCGCGGCCAATCTCTACGCGGTCGGCGAGCTCGATGCGAAATGGTACGACGATCGCATCGACCTCACCGATGCCCGTTCGCAACGGATGAGCAAGACCGCGACGCTCGGCCTCAACGGCAACAGCCGCGATGGGCTGGGCGGCGGCGGCGTCAACGTCGCTTCGATCGGCTGGACGATCGGCCATCTCGACTTGCGCACCCCGCTCGATCGCGCAGCGGATGCGCTGGGCGCGCGCAGCGAAGGCACGTTCAACAAGTTCAACTTCAGCGTAGCACGGTTGCAGAGCGTGTCCGGACCGCTGTCGTTGTACGGTGCGGTGCGCGGACAGGTCGCACTCGACAATCTCGATCCGTCGGAGAAGATGGAATTGGGCGGTGCCTATAACGTTCGCGCCTATCCCGAGGGGCAGGCGTTCGGCGACCAGGGTTATGTCGCGACTGCGGAAGCGCGCCTGATGCTGGACCAATGGACGCGCGGTGTGCCGGGCCAGTTCCAGCTGATCGGCTTCGTCGACACCGGGCACGTCCAGAACGCCCGGAACAAGTGGTTCCCCGGCCGCAACCACCGGCAACGCAGCGGCTACGGTGCCGGCCTCGCGTGGATGGGGCCGCAGAACATCACGCTGCGCGGCACCTATGCGCGCAAGATCGGCGATATCGCGGCCACCTCCGCACCCGATCGCGACGGCCAGTTCTGGTTCCAGGTCGCCAAGACCTTCTGACGTGCGCGCGTCCTCGCGGCGCCGTCTGCTCCTTCTTTCCGGGATTTCGATCATGACCAATATCGGACATGCTTTCACCACACGCCCCTGCCGCCAACGCCTGCTCGAGACGACGGGCCTGCGCGGCATCCTTCGCGTGACCCTGCTGGGTTTCGCCGCCACGATCGGTCTGGCCGCGGAAGCCCATGCGCAAGCGCAACCGCTCCCCACCGGGGGAACCGTCACAGCGGGCAGCGCCGCGATCGCGACGGGGACGAACGCCGTCACCGTCACCCAGTCGAGCAATGCTGCCGCGATCAACTGGCAGAGCTTTGATATCGCCGCGGGCAACACCGTCACCTTCGTCCAGCCGTCCAGCAATGCCGTCGCGCTCAACCGTGTCACGGGGCCCGACGCCTCGCAGATCCTCGGCAACCTGACCGCCAACGGCAAAGTGTTCCTGATCAATCCGAACGGCGTGCTGTTCGGCGTGGGATCACAAGTCAACGTCGCGGGGCTGGTCGCCTCGACGCTCAACATCTCGTACGCAGATTTCATGGCGGGCCGCTATGCCTTTAGCGGATCGGGCAAGGGCTCGGTGCTCAATCAGGGGACGATCACCGCCGGCGATGGCGGCTATGTCGCCTTGCTGGGCGGGAACGTCGGTAATGACGGCACGATCAGCGCGCGCCTGGGCACGGTCGCGCTGGCGGGGGGCGAAGCGATCACGCTCGACGTCGCTGGCGACGGCCTGCTCAACGTCGTGGTCGACGCCGGAACCGTCGGCGCACTGGTCCGCAACGGCGGGTTGATCCGCGCGAACGGCGGGACCGTGCTGATGACCGCGCAAGGGACGGGCACGCTGCTCGGCACGGTCGTCAACAACAGCGGGGTCGTTGAGGCGCGCACCATCGACACGCGCGGCGGTACGATCAAGCTGCTCGGCGACATGCAGAACGGCTCGCTGGCGTTGACCGGAACGCTCGACGCGAGCGCACCCGACGGCGGCAATGGCGGCTTCATCGAAACGTCCGCCGCGACCGTGACCATCGCCGACTCCGCGCGGGTCACCACCGCGGCGCCGTCGGGCACCACGGGGCTGTGGCTGATCGATCCGCAGGACTTCATCATCGGCGCGGGCGGCAACATTTCCGGATCCACGCTATCGGCGTTGCTGGTGACCAACAGCGTCACGATCAGCACGCTGCCTACTGGAACGGTGACCACCCCGGGTACGCCCCCGACGACCGAGATCGGCACGACCGCCCCCGGCAACGGCGACATCATCGTCAACGATGCGATCGCCTGGACGGCCACGCCCAGCACGACGACGCTGCGGCTCAACGCGGAACGCGACGTCGTCTTCAACAATTCGGTCTCGGCAACGAACGGCAACATCGTGGCGTGTTGCGGACGCGACGTCGTCGTCAACGCCGCGCTTACGACGACCAACGGCAGCATCCTGCTGAATGCCGGACGCAACGTGAACGTGCTCGCGGCGATCACCACGACCGACGGTAACATCGCGCTGTGCGCTGGCGTCGACGCGTTCATCGCGGCATCCATAACGCTGACACGCGGCACCACCGTTCCTTCGCAGAGCCTCGGGCTGGATCCGGGGTTGCTCATCATCGCGGGCGCATCGGGTACGGGTCCCGGCGTGGGCGGCGGCACTTTGAGCTTTGCTCCGGGTACGGCGCCGGTCACCGTCACCGGACCCAACGCCGCGGTCGCGATCAACTACAACCCGGTCTCCTATGCGGCACCGACCGACTATTCGGGCTTCTTCACGCTCAGCCTCGGCGCGTCGGTAACGCAACGGATGCTCGTCTTCCCCGGCAGCACCAAGGTTGCCGACGGCACCACCGCCACCACCCTCGCCGGGTTCAACGGCACGACGGTGACCGGCTTGCCGGATGGGATCACCCTGCTTGCAGGACCCGATTCGAGTGCGGTCTATGACAGTGCCGATGCCGCCAGCAACATCGGCATAACCTTCTCCGGCTATGCGCTGGGCGGCGCCAATGCCGCACAATATGCGCTTGCGGGATCCTGCTGCGTGTCGACGTTCCGAACGTCGGGAACGATCACGCCAGCTGCAGTGGTGATACCGCCGGTCGAAACGCCCCCCGTCATCGTCGCCCCGCCAGTCGTCGAAACGCCGCCCGTTGTCGTCGTCCCGCCGGTCGTCGAGACACCTCCCGTCGTCGTCGTCCCGCCAGTCGTCGAAACGCCACCCGTCATCGTCGTCCCGCCGGTCGTCGAAACGCCACCAGTCGTCGTCGTCCCTCCGGTCGTGGAAACCCCGCCCGTCGTCGTCGTCCCCCCAGTCGTGGAAACCCCGCCCGTCGTCGTCGTCCCGCCAGTCGTGGAAACCCCGCCAGTCATCGTCGTCCCCCCGGTCGTCGAGACGCCACCCGTCACCTTCGTCCCGCCGGTCGTCGAAACGCCCCCGCTCAATGTGCCGCCTGTTGTCCTACCGCGCCTCCCGAACGAGCCTCCGGTCCTGCTGCAGCCGGTCCAGCCCCCCGAGCGGCCGTATGTCCCGATCGTACCGACCGTGATCATTCCCCAGCCGCTTCCCCCCACGCTGGAGACGCTGTTGCCGCCGGTCCCGGTCGCGCCGCAGCCACCGATTGCGCCGCTGTTGCCGGTGCCTGCACCGCGATCGGCGGTCGTGCTGCCGGCCAAGCAGGCGCGCAACTGACATGCGATGGGGTCGATCCTGCCGCCATGCGACGCTCGCCGCCGCGCTGCTTGGCGCGGCGGCCGGCAGCGCCGGGGCGGATCCGGTTTCGCCCCCCCTCGAGACGTCTGCAATACGGGCGCTCGCCACGCAGATTATCGCGGCCGGTGATACGCATGGCCGCCCCTTCCTGATCGTCGACAAGATGGCGGCGCAAGTGGTCGCGTTCGATGCGGACGGCACCGTTCGCGGCGGCACGCCCGCGCTGCTGGGCGCGGCGCTCGGCGATGTGCCACCGGCGGGCATCGGATCACGGACCCTCGCGCAGATCGGCCCAGCCGACCGGATCACCCAGGCGGGCCGGTTCGATGCGCGGATCGGGCGGGACCTGCACGAGGATGTGCTGTGGATCGACTATGACACCGGCCTGTCGTTGCACCGCGTCGTCACGACGAGCCGCGTCGAGCATCGCCTGACACGGCTTGCGACACCCACACCCGACGACAATCGCGTGTCGTTCGGCTGCATCAACGTACCGCGCATCTTCTATGAGACCGTCGTCGCGCCCTTGTTCAGGCCAGCCGATGGCATCGTCTACATCCTTCCCGAACAGCATACCCCCGGCGAAACCTTCCCGACCCTCGGATCGCCATCCATACCTCCCGGCTGACTGGCACTTTCGGGATGACCGCGGTATCGGCATCCCGTCTCAACCGTACCGGACCAGAACACCGCCACCATGCCCGCCCGCATCAAGATCTTCTTCGATGGCGGGTGCCGACCAAACCCCGGGCAGATGGAAATTGCGGTCGTCGCGCGGGGGCAGACGCACATGCACCGCGATCTCGGCGAGGGATCGAGCATGACGGCGGAATGGCTCGCGCTCATCGCCGCAGAACGGCTTGCCCGCGCGCTGCAGCTTGGACGCGGCGACTACGTCCTGCTCGGCGATGCAGCCTCCGTCATCGCACAGGCGTCGGAAGCGCAACGCTGCCGCGGTTCCGCCGCCGGGCATCGCGCCGCACTGATCGAACTGGCGGGTGGCACCCTGCCGCCGATCCGCTACGTCAAGCGCACACAGAACCTCGCGGGCATCGCGCTTGCCCGACTTCACGAACGATGACGGTGGACGACACGCTCTACACCTTCCGGCGCTGCCCCTATGCGATGCGGGCGCGGCTTGCGATTGCGGTGAGCGGCGTGCAGGTCGCGGTGCGCGAGGTCAGGCTCCGCGCCAAGCCGGAGGCGATGCTCGCGGCCTCCCCCAAGGGAACCGTACCTGTGCTCGTCCTCGCGGGAGGCAGCGTGATCGACCAGAGCATCCAGATCATGCGCTGGGCGCTGCAGCGCCATGATCCCGAAGCTTGGCTCGATGGCGACGACCACACGCTGATCGCGGATTGCGACGATCGGTTCAAACACCATCTCGACCGCACCAAATATCCCGAACGCCACGGGTCCGACCCCGCAGTGCATCGCCTGGCGGCACTCGAATGGCTCGGTCTGCTCGAGCAGCGCCTCGCGCGGCACGACAATCTGTGCGGCGTCCGACGCTCCCTGACCGATGCCGCGATAATGCCGTTCGTCCGGCAATTTGCCGCGATCGATCCGGACTGGTTCGCGCAACAGGACGTGCCGAGGGTACAGGACTGGCTCGCGCGGCACCTGCAATCCGCCTTGTTCGAGGCGATCATGGTCCGTTTCGATCCGTGGTCCCCGAACGACGCCCCGATCCTGTGGCCGTGATCCGCCGCTCAGGCTTTGCGCTATCGCCCCGTCCTGTGTAGCGGCACGCACCATGTCCGATCCGCGCTCCTCCCCCGCCCCCTTTACGCTCGGCCTCGATTTCGGGACGACCAACTCGGTCGCCGCGATCGCGCGCGGCGGGGTGTCCGACCTGCTCCCGCTCGAAGCACCGGAAGGGCCGGATGCCGCCTTCCGGTCTGCGCTGTGCTTCTGGGAAGACGATACGGTCAAAGGCGGGATCGCCGCCGAAGCCGGGCCGTGGGCGATCGCGGAATATCTGGAATATCCGCAAGGCAGCCGTTTCCTGCAATCGTTCAAGTCGGTGGCGGCCAACCCGACGTTCGAGCACGCGACGATCTTCGATCGGCGGTATCGGTTCGAGGATCTCGGCCAGACGTTCCTCGGCAAGATGGCGGCGCGGTCGAACGGGATGCTGGATCGCGCAACACGGATCGTGGTCGGACGCCCGGTCGAATATGCCGGATACCGGCCCGATGCAGCCCTCGCACGCCAACGCTATGACCTGATGTTCGGCAAGCTCGGCGCGGAGGTACATTACGTCTACGAACCGCTCGGCGCAGCGTTCAGCTACGCGTCCCGGATCAGCGACCCCGCGACGATCCTGGTCGCGGACTTCGGTGGCGGCACGAGCGATTTCTCGGTGGTGCGGATCGAAGCCCCGGGCGCAGCACGCCGCTGCGTGCCGCTCGGCCATGCCGGCGTCGGAATTGCAGGTGACCGCTTCGACGCGCGGATCGTCGACCAGCTCGTCATGCCATTGCTTGGCAAGGGCGGATCCTATCGCTCGTTCGACAAGATCCTCGAAATCCCGCGCGGGTATTTCGCCGATTTCGCGGATTGGTCACGCCTCGCGCTGATGCGCAACCGCCGCACGATCGCCGAACTCGAGAAGCTGCGCAAATCCGCGCTCGACCCGGATGCGATCGGCCGGATGATCGCGGTGATCGAGGAAGAGCTCGGCTTCCAGCTGCACGAAGCGGTCGGCAAGGTGAAGCGCGACCTGTCCCGCGACGAACACGCCCATTTCCACTTCGAGGGCGGCGGGCTGTCGATCGAGGCGGACGTCTCCCGCGCCGCGTTCGAGACGTGGATCGCCCCCGACATCGCGCGGATCGAAACGGCGGTCGACCGCGTGCTCGAAATGTCGGCGACCACTGCGGCCACCATCGATCGCGTATTCCTCACCGGTGGCTCGTCGCTGACGCCGCGCGTGCGCCGCATGTTCACCGAACGCTTCGGCGACGATCGCATCGCGAGCGGCGGCGAACTGACGTCGATCGCGCACGGCCTTGCGCTGATCGGCGAGCAGGACGATCTGGCGGCCTGGGCCGCCTGACGGCAGGATACGGTCAATAAGGCGGATCGCGCCGTTCGCGTTGGGCGCGGGCGGCCTCGGTCCACCAGGCGAGATCGTCGGCGAAGCGCGGGAACGCCTTGGCCGCAGCAGCACCGCCCTCCCCGACCGGATTGCCCTCGGCATCGAACGCCTTGCCGATCCCGCCGACCGCGAGCGGGGTAGAGGTGACCACCATGCCCATCTCGGACAGGATCCCGTGCCATGCCGTCGCCGCGCGGGCACCCGCCAGCCGTCCCGCCGAATAGCTCGCGATCGCCGCCGGGCGCCAATACCATTCCTCGAGGAAATGGTCGGTGAGGTTCTTGAGACCCGGCTGGACACTCCAGTTATACTCCCCCGCCACGAACACGAACGCGTCCGCGGTCCGGATCTTGGCGGCAAGCGCTTCCATCGCCGTGGGTGCGGTCCCGGTCGGATATTCCTTGTACATGCGGTCGAGCATCGGAAGGTCGACCGCCTTGGCATCGATCAGCTCCGGGCTTGCACCACGCGCCTTAAAGGCCGTGACGAGGTACTCGGCCAGACGAATGCCGAGGCGATCCGACCGGTAGGAGCCGTAGAAGATCAGGATGCGGTCGCTCATGCGTCAGTCCTCCGGGAAACATCGATACACATACAAAACGCGCGGGTGTTGTCACACCACGCGCGTTCGTACCCGGCTTTCGCCGATCTGTCAGAAGCGTGTCAGAAAGCTGCCGAGATCGAGAACAGGATTTTCCCGTTCGCGATCGATTCGCCGTTCTTGGTCCGCGAGAAATTCGGCTGGAGGTAAGCGGCCTCCCGGTTGCTGATGTCGGTGTCGACATAGGCTGCACCGAAGGTCAGCGGCCCGACGACATAATCGAGCCCGAGCAACCAGTCCCAATATTTGCCCGTCGGCGCGACGCTCGTCCCGTTCGGACCGAGACCGGGGTTACCCTTGGAATAGCCGATATGCGCCTTGGCGGTCATTTTCGTCGACGGAATGCCGACGCTGGTGTCGCCCCAAAGATACAGGTTATCTTGGCTCTGGCCGCGGCTCTCGGGCGTGTTCGAGAAGTTGCCCAGCGCGCGCTGCTTGGGCGCATAGGCGATCCCCGCCAGCAGCGTAGCCGGACCAAGCGTGCCACTCAGTTTGGCATAGGGTTCGGCAAAGTCGGTATTCGCCGCCCCGCCCGGATACATGTACCAGGTAAGCCCGACGTCGACGGTGCCGTTACCGATCGTGCGCTTGTAACCGCCGATCAGGTCGAGTTCGATATTGGCGCCACCGAACGTGCCCCAGCCGGAAAGGTTCGATCCCCAGAAGCCGCCGTAGAGGCCGCTCTCATGCGAGATCGTGACACCGCCCTGGACGGCAATCTCTTCATCCGATTGGGAAACGCCGCGGAAGCGATAGTCCGATACCAGCGCGACACTACCGGTGACGGTCACCGGCGGCGGTGGTGCGGTTTCCTGCGCGGCAGCCGGAACGGCGGCGAGACAGATCGTCGTGGCAATACAATAACGAAACATGGGATACCCTTCTGATTCAAGGAAAGGTTCCCGCCTGGGGCAGAGTTGCCGTTCCTCTCATCCCCGCAAGGGTAATGGTGAACGGTCAACCTCCACTAGCATATACTGTCATCCGAATGTCAACGACGTGTTGTTACGGCCGCGCGAATTTTTCCGAAGTCGCGCGTCCTCAGGCCATCATTGCCGCGAGCTTGGGCGATGCTCCCATAAGCTCGACCGGGTTGCCACCGGCCTGACGCCGCGACATGAACTCCTTGAGCAACTCCGCGCACGTATGGTCGACCTTGGTCAGACCCGACACGTCCATCCGCACCACGCCGTGATCGGACCCGCGCAGCGGAAGCGATTCCAGCGTGTCGGACAGTTTGGGCAGGGTCACGAAGGTCGCGCTGCCCGACAACGCCATGTCGGTTCCGTTCTCCGCATTGGCCCGGTCAACGTTGAGACCAAGCCGTCGTGCATGCGGCACCAGCTCCAGCACCGACAGTGCGATGCCGATCAGCACCCCGGTCAACAGGTCCTGCGTCACCACGGTCACCAGCGTCACGAACCAGATCAGCGCCGGCAGAACGCCATAGCTGTGGAACAGATGCTTGACGTGCGCCAGGCTGACCAGCCGAACGCCGGTGATGACCAGCACGGCACCCAGCGCCGCCATCGGAATCTCGCGCAGCAACCACGGCAGCAACGCGACGAAGCCGAGGATCCAGACACCGTGCAGCATCGTCGACAGGCGCGACGTCGCCCCCGCCTGGACGTTCGCCGAACTGCGGACGATCACGCCCGTCATCGGCAAGGCGCCTGCGACGCCGCACAGCAAATTGCCGATGCCCTGCGCGCGCAGTTCCTTGTTATAATCGGTCCGTACGCCGTCATGCATCCGGTCGACCGCCGCCGCCGACAGAAGCGTCTCCGCGCTGGCAATGAACGCGATCGCGATCGCGGCTACGATGATCGAAGGATCGACCCATTTGGCAAGGAATTCAGGCCCAGGCAGCGCGATCGCCGAGACAATCGACTGGGGCACGTCGACGCGGTTGATCTGCAACCCAAGCGCAAAGGCCGTCAGCGTACCGATCAACACGCCGATCAACGCAGCGGGCACCTGCTTCAGCGCCGCCGGACGGAAGCGTTCCCATCCAAGCATGACCAGGATGGTGAGGACGCCGATCATGAACGCATGCTCGACGTTGGAAATGTTGAGCGGCGACAGGCCCATCAACCGCTCGGGCGCAGCAACGAGGTTCTGCAATCCGCTCGGCAACGGCCGCGCGTCGAAGAGAACGTGGAACTGCCCCACGACGATCAGCACACCGATGCCGGCCAACATGCCATGCACGACGGCTGGCGAGATCGCGCGGAACCATCCGCCCAGCCTGGCGATGCCCGCGATCAGCTGAATCAAACCAGCGAGAATGAGGATCGGGCCAAGCGCCGAAAGACCCTTGTCGCGAACGAGTTCGAACACGACGACGGCAAGACCCGCCGCCGGTCCGGAGACCTGCAGCGGGGAGCCCGAGAATGCACCGACGACAATGCCGCCGATGATACCGGTGATCAGCCCCTTTTCCGGCGGGACGCCAGACGCCACCGCGATGCCCATACATAGCGGCATCGCCACGAGAAACACGACGATCGAAGCCGTGAAATCGCGCGTTGCTACCGCCATCGTGGGGAGCTTCACACCGAATTTGGTCATTCCGCAGCCTCCAGAACGGGCTCACCAGCGGCGAACCGCTTTTGGGCGGCCAGGGCGACCGGCATCGGGTTGGCTTCGCTGATCTCCTCGAAGCGCCCGCTGACGCCATCGAGGGCAAGCACGACGCCGTGATGGATGTCGAAGAACCAGCCGTGCAACGCGATCTCGCCGCGCGCGATCCCCGATGCCACCGACGGATGCGTCCGCAGATGCGCAAGCTGCACCACGACGTTTTCGAGCGCGGCCGCACGTGCCTGCTCCGGTCCCGACAGTTCCGGATAGCCATCGCGCACGACGCTGAACGCCGCATCGCTATGGCGCAGCCAGGCCGCGACGTTGGGCATGGATTCAAGCGAACCGGGCTTCATCAGCGCCTTCATCGCGCCGCAGTCGGAATGGCCGCAGATGATGATGTCGCGCACGCCCAGCACCATGACCGCGAACTCGACCGTCGATGTGACGCCGCCATTGGCATTACTGAACGGCGGGACGATGTTGCCCGCGTTACGGCAGACGAACAGGTCGCCCGGCGCTGCCTGGAGAATTTCCTCCGGAACGACGCGCGAGTCCGAGCAGGAGATGATCAGCGCTTTGGGGCTTTGTCCATTGGCAGCAAGGTTCTGGTAGAGCGCGCTCTTCTGGGGGAAGACGTTCTTCTGAAAGTCGAAGACGCGACCGATGAGCTCGTTCATGCACTGTGCTCCTGCTGTTGTCTCCACGATATGGATTTCGCGGATTTCACAGGATACCGTATCCGTCGCGCCTTGCTGCAACGCGGCACGATTGTAAAAAAGGATTGCCGCTCAGCGACAAGCGCGTTGCTAGGGAACCGTTTCGTCAGCGCGTGCGTGGCAGCTGTATCTCTGCGCGCAATCCACCTTCGTTGCGGTTGCTCAGGGTCAGGCTGCCCTTTTCGAGTTCGACCGCACGACACACGATCGCCAGGCCCAACCCGAGTCCAAGCGTATCGCGCCGCCGGGCGGTATCGAGCCGAACAAACGGTTCGAGCACGCTGCGAAGCTGTTCCTCGGGAATGCCGGGGCCGTCATCCTCGACGCGGACGACCACCGCATCGGGCTCAAGACCGAGCGCGATCGTGACATGCTCGCCATGATGCAACCCGTTCTCGACCAGGTTGGACAACGCCCGCTTGACCCCAAGCTGCCGGAAGACGTGCTCGAGATGATCGGGCCCGAGATAGGTCACCGCACGACCATGATCGGCCGCGTCGTCGGCAAGCGTCGCACACAACACGGCAAGATCCGCCAGCACCGGCTTCTCCGGATCGTCCTCGCCCCCCAGAAAAGCGAGCAGCGACCCGACCATCGCATCCATCTCCGCGACGTCCTCGAGGATCTCGTCGCGGACCGGCTCGGTCGGGATGCTCTCCGCGCGCAATCGCAGCCGCGCCAGCGGGGTCCGGATGTCATGGCCGACCGCCGCCAGTGCCTGCGTGCGATCGGTAATGAGTTGCTGGATGCGCGCTTGCATCCGGTTGAACGCGGTGATGACGCGGCGAACTTCGGTCGGCCCCTCCTCCGAAAGCGGCGCGGCCTCCGCGGTCCCGAACCGATCCGCCGCTGCCGCCAGCAGCCGCATCGGTCGCAACGTCCGTCCGATCAGCCCGCCGCCGAGCGCCATCACGACGCCGGCGATCCCGAGTGCGATCAGGATGCGGTTGCGCGACTGATCGAGACTGTCGATCGCCTCGGCCGTGCGGAAGTACAGCCAGCTGCCATCGGGCAACCCCGCCGCCCCCGCAACATAGGATCCGGTCACCGCAGGCTCGAGCCGCATCCGCAGCGGTGAGGATTGCAGCACGGGTTCCCAGGCAAGCACCTTCGTGCGCATTTCGGACAATGCCGGATCGGTCGGCGGCGGGCCCTCGGTGTGCCACGCCATCGCATAATGCGCGGTCGAGACCGAGCGCGCCATCGCCGCGCGGCCCTCCCGCGGATGCTCCGCCATCAGACGCCGCGCGATCACCAGATGTTCGGCGAGCCGCCGCCCCTCGTCGTCGCGCACCGAAAACTGGCTTGCGCGCTCATACAACACGGTACTCAAGCCGAACTCGACCAGCGTCGCGAACAGCAGGATCGCGACGACCCGCCCGATCAACCCGAGCGAGGGTCGCGTGAAGGTCATTACGACCGCTCGACGGTCGCGTTGAACATGTACCCGACGCCGCGCACCGTCACGATCGGCGGCGGCTGATCACCGACCGACAGCTTGCGCCGCAACCGGCTGACCAGCACGTCGACGCTGCGATCGGTGCTGTCCCCCATGCGGGTGCGCGACAGTTCGATCAGTCGCTCTCGCGCGATCACGCGGCCGGCGTGATCGAGCAGGCTGGTCAGCAGGTCGAATTCCGCCCCCGTCAGATCGACCACCGCACCGCTCGGCGCGCGCAGTTCGCGGCGCGGCAGGTTCACCGTCCAGCCGTCGAACGCGATGAGCCCCTGCTCGCGGTCCTTCATCTCGCGCGGCGCATCGACCCGACGCAGCACGGCGCGGATCCGCGCGGTCAGTTCGCGCGTGCCGAACGGCTTGGCGAGATAGTCGTCCGCCCCCAGTTCGAGCCCCACCACCCGGTCGGTCTCGCTGCCGCGCGCACTGACGAAGATGATCGGCACGTTGCTTTGCTGGCGCAGCTTGCGACACAGCTCGATCCCGTCGGTGCCGGGCAGCATGATGTCGAGCAGCACCAGATCGACCGGCCCCGCCTCCATCGCCAGCCACATCTCCGGCGCCGAAGCCGCGGGCCTGACGAGATAGCCATGCTCCTGCAACGCGCGGGTCGTCAGCGTGCGCAGGGCGGGGTCATCCTCGACGAGCACGATGGTGGGGGGAGTTGTCATAAGCGGTACGTCTAACCGTTTGGGGTTGGAAGGGCCTCGGTACGGATGCCGGCCTGTGCGGTCAACGCGCCACCATAGCGTGCCGTAGGGGCACCCGGAGAGCAACGTTTCATCACAGTCGGGCGAAGGGACGGACAATTGCCCTTCGTATCTGCATGAACGTCGAACGCCAACGGAGGCTGCATTCATGTCGAATTCTGCTTTCACAGCCGCCGTAACCCTCGCGCCGGTCCTTGGCACCGCTCCTGCTTTTGGCATGGAGACGATGCCCCGGGTCGCACGACGCGTGATCGCGCAGCGCCGACGCCACCAACCCTTTCTGCAGTCCGACACGGGCTCGATCTTCAGGCCGCAGCATCGCCGCCAGATCGCCCGCGCCAAGACTGCCATGCATTCGCCGAAGCTACCCCTGGCTTCGCGCGAAGTCGGGATCGACTGAGCGACGCTCAGCGACCCGAAGGACCGCCGGCCCCCCACCCTGATCTTCGGCGGTCCACTTACACACTCGAAAGCCCCGGGAAACCGGGGCTTTTTTTTGGACGGCGATGGCGAGTACGTGGCGCGGACTGCGTAACTCTACGGATGGCGATCGTTGCACGGTGGCGCGTAAACTCAGCAAATCCACGGCGTTACCGGAGATTTCTGATGGTTCAGTTCAACACCGCGACCCATCCGCTCCGGCACGTGGTCATCCTCGGCCACCCCGCCGAGAACAGCTTCAACCATGCGATCGCCGACCATTATTGCACGGCAGTCCGCGCGTGCGGGCAGGAAGCGGTCGTGCGCGACCTGTACGCGCTCGATTTCGATCCGCGCCTGCGCGCAGCGCATCGTCCCGGCACTCCCGGCCATCATCTGTCGGCCGACGTGTCGCGCGAACTCGGCTTCCTGCGCGAAGCGGATGTCGTCGTGTTCGTCTATCCTTTGTGGTTCGGCATGCCCCCGGCGATCATCAAGGGCTATGTCGATCGCGTGCTGGGGGCCGCGCTGACGCCGGGTTCGATCGTCCGCAACGTTCCCGACGCGGTCCTCGACGGCCGGACCTTCGCGACCTTCTCGACCTCGGCGACGACCCGCGCCTGGCTCGAGCAACAGGGCCAGTGGGTGTCGCTGCAGCAGGCGTTCGATCGCTACCTGTTGTCGATCTTCGGGATGCAGGACGGCGGGCACACCCATTTCGAGGCGGTCGTGGAGGATCTCGACCCGCAATATGCGCGCGAGATGCTCCAGAAGGTCGAGCAATCCGCGCGGAGATTGTGCAGCACCCTCTCCGCCGCCCGCCACGCGACGACTGCGAAAGAGGCGCTCGGGACTTATGCGATCACGGAATGAGCGTTCGCGCGGGCATTCCGCGGTGAACTCCTAAGGCCGGTGAAAAGCGGACGAGCAGTTCATGGAAAGGCTGATGCCGATAGACGACATTGCGTCGCGCTCGCCTTTCTTAAAAACGATGGTGAAACTGGACTGCCGGATCAACCCGCCTGCATGATCGCCAACTCAAGCCCGTTGGGATCAAGAAAATGAAAACGTCGGCCGCCGGGAAAGGAGAAGATCGGCTTGCTGATAGCCCCACCGGCTTCGATGACAGCAGTTTGCGCCGCTTCGATGTCGTCCACTAGCACCACCGGCAAAGGCGCCCTCGGGGCTTCGGCCATGTCACCCTGTAACCCCAGGTCGACATTCCCGGTCGTGGTGCACGCGTAGCTAGGCCCGAAGTCGGTCAGTTCCCATCCGAACACCGTCGAGTAAAAGGTCCGCGCCGCGCCAAGGTCGCTTGCGGGAAGTTCGATGAAATTGATGCGAGCCATAAGCCAACTCCTAAGTTTTGCTACAAACTCGCTTGCTGACTAAGCCCGAGGCCTTGCGGATCACCGCTTTGCGCCACCCGCTCGCGTCAGCGTCAACGCTGCAAGCCGGGAGAGCTTGCCGGCGCTATCCTCGTCAATGGTCCAAACCCAACCCTTCGATGCGGGGTTATAGGTCATCGTTGTTCGCGTAAAGCTGCCATCCGGGTTAGTGAAGACGAAGGGAAGCTGGTCGCTTGCTTTAGTCGCAAGCCCGATAGATTGGGTAGACAGTCCGCCAAAGTCATCCAGCCAGACAATGCCGTATTTAGCGGTTGGTTGGTTCCATCCAATGTAGACCGTCGCCTCATACCGTGGCCGTCCATTCGGCCTCTTATGGCGTGAAACCTCGTGCTAACGAAGATACTGGTGCTGGTTTACCCACTCAACCGTAAGGTCATCGGTCGTTTCCTCACCCGCTATCGTTCCAGTGATGACCCAAGCACCCTGCAACTTATCAAGTAGCGCGTCCTGAAAAGTGGGCTGCTCTGCCGCGATTGGACTGGCAAAAGCAAGCATCGCCACGGTCAAGCAAAGTAGTTTCCCAGCTTTGACGTTCATCGACGTCGATCCCCCCTCATAGTGCTTCCACAATGTGTAGCCGGTGAGAACGGCGGAACGAAAGACTTTGATGGTGGTACTTGCCGCAATAGGGTGTGTGCTGGCACTCGCGAACGACTTACCTGCCCAGCAAGGTTAGATTCCGGGATCCCGAAATGAACGTAGAGCGGAAACCTGTCGCGCCAATCGAGCATTTCCGGTCCGTCCGCTCTACCGCCCGAAAGCTGCCAGTCGGCTTCTACGAACGGTCGGTATGCCAGCAGCGTCTGAACGTCGCGACCTGGTGGAAAGCCGCCGGTCCGCTTCTAGGCGGCGACCGGCGGCAGAACCACGGCATTACATGTTGATGGCGCGGACCAGCCGGACGCCCCAATCCTCGTCGGGATTGGTAGTGCCGTCACCCAACCGCTCCTGCATCACGGCAACACCGAGGTCGCGCCGCTTCGGTAGCCGATCGCGCTCTGCCGCATTCAAAGCGGCCTTGATGTCGCTGAGAGTAAGATCGGTGCAATAAGCAGGTGCGCCCGGCTGCTGGCGCCAAGAGTCCGCTAGCGTGCCAGCGTTATAGGCATCCAAGCCCGTATCGTTGACCAGCGACATGGCGACCTCAAGATCGTGCTCGCGATCCGCGGCAACGGGTATAGCGATGCGGTCCGCTGCCCCTGCGGGCTTCGCCTTGTGCGCGAGCGAGGCCGACCCAATGGCATTCCAAGCCTTGGCGATCGGCCGTCCAAGCTGCTCCGTAACCCAAAGGCTCTCGGCCTCTCCGCTTTCGATGGCAGCGATCTTCTCATCCCGGAATGGGTAATAATTCGAGGTGTCGATAACGACCGTCTCTTCGGGAAGACTGGCGACCAGCGCAGCGACGCCGGGGATCCGGTTGAGCGGGATCGAGAGGATAACCGCTTCCACGTCGACGAACGCTTCTTCGGTTCTGACAGCACGAGCCCCCGCTGACAAAAGCCGCTTGTCGATCGTTTCAGGGCCTCGTGAATTGGCGACTTTGACAACGTGCCCAGCCTCACTCAATCGCGTGACCAGGGTCTTCCCGATGTTGCCCGTTCCCAAAATGCCGATTTTCATACGTTGGTCTCTGGATTGTTGCGTCGCCTTCAGAACTATGGGTACACCTCGTTATCGACAAGAACCCACCAAAAAGTGGGTACCCCACCAGAAGGTAAGTGCGTGACAGCTCGTTACTGGCAATGTGAGGATCCGAAGCAGCAACTCGTATGGGCGGCTGCCACGAGCGAAGCGCTGCGAGTTCTCGAAGGAAAGTGGAAAATCGTCATCATCTTCCAGCTTTTCGCAGCCAAGCAGCCGCTTCGTTTCTCGGAGCTCGAGCGCCGGGTAGAGGGCGTCAATCAGAAGATGCTCATTCAGCAACTCAAAGAGTTGGAAAGGGACGGAATCGTCACCCGAACGATCTATCCGCAAGTTCCACCGCGGGTTGAGTATGCGCTTGGCGACATGGGGCTGGCGCTCGGCCCTTCTATTGAAAGCCTGATCGACTGGACGTTCATGCGGCGAGCGGTTCTCGACGGGATCGGATGTAAGCCGATACCTAAATGAACGAATGACCGGTTTATGGCGTCGAAGAGGATGCCTGAACGGCCGACTTTGGGCGAAAGCGGAACGCCCGCCTGATAAGTCCACAACCTAGAGGAAAAGCTTGCGGATCGACAGGCGCACCGTCCGCCCCAACGGGTTGAGATACCCCGGCTGATAAGCAACCGGCGTGGTTCCGGCCGCGTCGGTCACGCGCTGCCGCGTGTCGAACAGATTGTCGACCGACACCGCGACGCGCATCCCGCGCATCCATGGGTGCGCCTTGACCAGCTCTAGCCGCTGCCCGAGATCCCCGAACAGCCGCACGCCGACCGTCCCCAGCCCCGAGAAGCGCAAAGATTGCGGATTGCCGATCGTCCCGCCATTGACGTCGGTGGCGCTCTGCCAATTGGCGGAGAAGCGCAGGCCGATGCCATTGTTGTTGTACCCCGCCTGCCCCTCGAGCTCGTGCCGCGGCTGCCCGCCGTTCGACCCGATCGCATCGCCGTTGAGCAAGTCGAGCGCGGGGCCGTTCTGCTGGACGAGCACGCGGTTGGTGAAATGCCAGGTGTGATACAAGGCGAACTGCAACCGCCCGCCGGCATTGCCGCGCCCCCCGAAGCCGCGACCACCGCCGCCGGGACCACCCCCGCCACCCGGGCCGCCACGACCGGCACCTGCACCAGGACCACCCGCGCCGCCCTGCTGATCCGGTCGCGCACCGCCCGGCGGCCGCAACCCGGCGAACGGGTTGGGTCCGGTCCCTGCGCGGAATGCCTCGATCTGCTTCTGGATCTTGGACTTGAGGGGCGCCGAGAAGTTCACGCCCCAGCGCAGTTCCGATCGGCTCGTTTCCGCGAAGTTTATCGGCCTGGTATCAAGGCGTTGGAGGACACCACCGGCATCGCGTGTGAACCGGTCCGGAAACGCCTCCTCGATCGCGGCGGTCGCGGTCGGGAAGGCGACGATCGGGTTTTCTACCCGTGCCTGAACGTAATTTGCGGAAAGCACGAATTGCTTCGCGTTCCACGGCTTCAGCGTCACGCCGACCTTGACGGTGTGGCTGCTGCTCGCGCGCAGATTGGGGTTGCCGCCCGACAGCGACGTGACGACCGCATTCTGGCCGAGCACATAGTCGAACACCGCGATGTTGGGCGTCGTGATCTGCGGGTTGCCGAGTTGCTGCGGGGTTGGAGCGCCGTCCTGGTCGGTGACCGATGCGATGATCCGCAGTGGCACGACCGGCGACCAGTTGAGCCCATAGCCGATCGTCTTGAGCGTGCCGAAGTCCGACAATTGGTCGAGCGCAAGATTGCCGTTCACCGACAAGGTACCGACTGCCGCGAGCACGTCCTTGGTGCGGCTGGTGAGCGGGACATCGACGTTGAGCTGCCCGTTGGCGCTTTGGCGCGACACGTTGCCGCTCGACGCCAGTCCGGCGCGGAGCGACCGGCTGCTGAAATCGGTGAGGTCGCCGCCGATGCGGACGCTGGTCGTCACCTCGCCCGCCGGGAGCCGGAAGACGCTGCCAGTCAGCAGCAGGTCGAGCTCGCTCTCGTTCGACACGGAATAGCCGAAGTTCGACGGCAGCCCGCCGATCACCCCCGGGGTCAGCACCCCGAACGGGTTGGCGCTCGGGTCGTTGGCCAGCAATTTTGCCTGGAACGCGCCGGTATCGAGCCCGGTGTCGGTAAACGTCTTCGCCTCGCTATGATCGTAGGCGCCCGTGACGGACCATTGCCACCCGCCGAGCGCGCCGTTCAGCACCGTGCCCAGATGCGTGGCGACGGTCGATCCGTGCTGCGCGATCGGCAGATAGTCGCCGGTCAGTGCGCGATTGACCACGACGGTATTGGCGAACGGCGAGAACGGGTTGCCCGCAGGCAAGGTCAGCGCAACCGTCGGCAACCCGAGCGTTGCGTCGCTGCTCGTCGTGCCGAGCGTGGCGTTGACCGTCGCGGAGACCTTGCCAAACGTGCGGGCATAGGTCGTGTTGGCGTTGAACGTCCGGGTCTGCGGCAACAGCGTGCGATACGGCGTCACGTCGGTAACGTTCGCCGTTCCCGCGGTCCCGACGAAATCGCCGAGCGTCGGGTTGGTGCCGGTCACCCCCGCGATCGTCGCGCCGCCCAGCGCCGGGTCGATCGCCGCGCCATTCACGCCGACGACATTGCCGCCGATCGCAAAGGGCGTCGGCGTCCGCACGATCCCGCGCTGGTCCTCGGTGAGCGCAGCCGCGGACTGATATTGCAGATGGAGGTTGAGCCGCCCCCCCTTGGCAATCTGGAGCAGGTCGAGTTCCGCTTGCGGCTGGTTGCGCCCGCCCGCGGTCGCGACGCGATCGGCCAGCTCGACCGTCGCGGCCTTGAAACGGCGCCGCAGCACGAAATTGACGACCTTCTGGTCCGCGCGATAGCCGTATTTGAGCGCGACCTCCTCGGGCAGGATCTCGACCCGCTGGATCGCCTCGGTCGGCAAGTCGCGGATTTCCTGGAAGCCCGAGATGCGCTTGCCGTCGATCAGCACGACCGGCGCGCCGCCGCTGCCGCGATCGCTGCGGATCTGCGGGCTGAGTTCCGCGAGCAATTCGGTCACCGACCCAACGCCGTAGGAGCGGATGTCGGCGGGGCTCAACTGCTGTTCGGGCGGAATGTCGCCAACCACCGACCCTTGCGGTCGCGACCCCTGCACGACGATGTCGGGGCCATCCTCGCCGATGTCGCTGCCGCCGTCACCGCCCTCGGTCGCTGCCGGGTCGGGCTGTGGCGCAGGCGTCTGCGGTTGCGCGGGCGACGCCTGTTGCGCCGCCGCAAGGCTGGGGGTCGCGGCAAGAGCAAGCGTGAACAGGACAGTCGATCGCGTCATCAAGGTTCCGGTCTGTAACGATTTATGCAACAGCCGTAACGCGCAAGTGTCGCAAGACTATGCCGATCCGCGACCGAAATTATGCGGCCGCCCGGTCGATCCGCACCAGCACCGTGCCCTCGCTCACTTGCCCGCCGCTTGCTGCCGACAGTTCTGCGACGATGCCGTCGAACGGCGCGGTCAGGCTGTGCTCCATCTTCATCGCCTCGAGCGTGACGAGCTTCTGCCCCTTGGTCACGACATCCCCCGCCGCGACATCGACCGCGATGATCCGCCCCGGCATCGGGGACAGGATCGCCCCGTCGCCCGCCGCGCCCGCAGCAGTCCCATAAGGCCGCCACAACCGATACGCCCGCGCCTCGCCCAAAGCGAACAGCGTGATCTCCTCCTCGGCCTGATCGTCGTCGGGTGTCACGTCTTCGATCGCGTGCACAGTGCCCGCCTGGTCGACGATCCGCACGGTCCGCCGCGCCGCCCCGTTCAGCCGAAACCCACTCCCCGCCGTCCACGGCGCATCATCGTCGGCGGCCACCAGAGCGGCAGCGATCGCCTGCAACGCCGCCGGCTCGGTCTCCGGCGGTTGCGTCAACTCATCCCCGCGCCGGGCAATCAACCCGGTGTCGACCGCGCCCGAACGGAAATCGGGATCGCCGCACAACCGCCCGAGGAACCCCGCATTGGTCTGGACCGGCCACACCTCGACATCGGTGGTCGCGTCCCACAGCCGGTCGATCGCCGCGACGCGCGTGGGCGCGTGGACGATCAGCTTGGCGATCATCGGATCGTAGAACGGCGACACCGCCCCGCCCTGCTCGACCCCGGTCTCGACCCGTGCCTCCTCGGGGAGCACGAGATGATCCAAGGGGCCGGTAGAAGGCAGGAACCCGGTCGACGGATTCTCGGCATAGAGCCGCGCTTCCATCGCCCAGCCGTTGATGCTCAGCTCGTCCTGCTGCCGCGGCAACGGCTCGCCACTGGCGACGAGAAGCTGCCATTCGACCAGATCGACCCCGGTAATTTCCTCGGTGACGGGATGCTCGACCTGCAGCCGCGTGTTCATTTCCATGAACCAGATGCGGTCGGCGCGAAGCCCCTCGCTCGCGTCCGCGATGAACTCGATCGTGCCTGCGCCGACATAATCGACCGCCTTCGCAGCCCGCACCGCGGCGGCACAGATCGCGTCACGCGTTGCCGGCGTCATGCCGGGGGCCGGCGCTTCCTCAATCACCTTCTGGTGCCGGCGCTGGAGCGAACAATCCCGCTCGAACAGATGGACGACATTGCCGTGGCGGTCACCGAACACCTGCACCTCGAGGTGGCGCGGCGACAGGATGTACTTCTCGATCAGCACGCGTGCATCGCCGAACGACGACGCCGCCTCGCGCTGGCACGACAGCAGCCCGTCGGCGAACTCGTCGGCAGCATCAACTCGGCGCATCCCCTTGCCGCCGCCGCCCGCGACCGCCTTGATCAGCACCGGATAGCCGATCGCATCCGCCTCGGCGCGCAGCCGTTCGGGCGACTGGTCCTCGCCGAGATAGCCCGGCGTCACCGGCACCCCCGCTTCGATCATCCGCGCCTTGGCGGCATCCTTCAGTCCCATCGCGCGGATGCTGTCGGGGTTGGGGCCGACCCAGATCAGCCCCGCGTCGATCACGCTTTGCGCGAAGTCGGCATTCTCCGAGAGGAAGCCATAGCCCGGATGGATTGCCTCCGCGCCGGTCTTGCGTGCCGCCGCGATGATCTTGTCGCCGACCAGATAGCTTTCGCGCGCCGGGCTCGGCCCGATGTGGGCGGCTTCGTCCGCCTCGCGCACGTGAAATGCGCCCACGTCGGCGTCGGAATAGACCGCGATCGTCCGCACGCCCATGTGGCGCGCGGTGCGGATGATGCGGCAGGCGATCTCGCCGCGATTGGCGATGAGTAGCGATTGGATCACGTCAGTTCTCGCAACCCGTCGTCCGTGACGACCAGGTGATGTTTTGGACCAGCCAGCGTCCGTTCTCGCGGACCAGATCGAAATGATCGTAGCCGCAGTGATGGAGCGTGCCGTTGATGCTGAAGGTATAGGGCGCCCACACCATCGCGATGTCGCCGTCGATCTCGATCGCGGGGGTGGCGATCTTTTCCTCGTACCGCTCCGCGCCGGGGGCGAAGCGCGCGAGCAGTTCGGCGCGGGTCATGTGCTTGACGGTGCGGGTGCCGTCGGCGTTCTCGGTCGCCGCGGTAGCGGTCGCATCGGGGCGCATCGCCTCCCCGATCCGCGCAGCATCGCGCGCGCCGATCCCGGCGAGCAGCGCGGTGACGGGGGCGAGGACCTGCCCTTCCTCGGAGGCGGGGGGCGGGAGGCCGGTGCCCTTGGGCATCGGTTGCACCGGGGTGACTTGCGACGACATTTGCGCGGCGAGCGCGAGCAGCATTGGCGCGATCATCATGATGTTTCCTTCGTCCTAATCAACTAACCCGCCGTCATGCTGAACTTGTTCCAGCATCCACCGTGCCGCGTATTCATGCTATGGTATTGTACGATGCCTAAGCAGCCATGCGTCTACATTCTGGCAAGCAGCCGGATCGGCACGCTGTACATCGGCGTAACGTCCGATTTGCTTGCGCGCCTCTACCAACATCGCAACACCGACGGGCCGGGCTTCGCCAGACGATACGGCGTAATGCGCCTCGTCCGATACGAGTTCCTCGCCGACATGCCCACCGCCATCGCGCGCGAGAAGCAACTCAAACGCTGGCACCGGGAATGGAAAATGAACCTGATCGAGCAAGACAATCCCGACTGGCTGGATTTGGCACCGGGGTTGGGCCTGCCTCCGGCGACCGTCCCCGGCGGCACGGTGAATGCTGAACCGAGTTCAGCATGACGGCAGGGGGCAAAGGCAAAGCCCATGTTTCTCGACCACTGCCCTCTCACCACCACACCCCGTCATCCTGAACTCGTTTCAGGATCCAGCCCTCAACACGTCCGGACTGAGCCCGTTGCACGGTGGATGCTGAAACAAGTTCAGCATGACGGTAGGCTAAACGAGCCACCCCCATCACATCCGGAACACCCCGAACGCCGGCCGCTCCGGAATCGGCGCGTTCAGCGTCGCCGCGAACGCCAGCCCGAGCACATCGCGCGTTTGCGCCGGATCGATGATCCCGTCGTCCCACAACCGCGCGGTCGCATACCAGGGATTACCCTCATCCTCGTATTTCTGCCGGATCGGCGCCTTGAACGCCTCCGCTTCCTCCGCCGACCAGCCCTCCGCATCGCGGTGCACGGTCGCCAGCACCGACGCCGCCTGTTCCCCACCCATCACCGAGATCCGGCTATTGGGCCAGCTGAACAGGAAGCGCGGCGAATAGGCCCGCCCGCACATCCCGTAATTCCCCGCCCCGAAGCTCCCACCGATCAGCACCGTGATCTTGGGCACCGTAGCCGTCGCCACCGCCGTCACCAGCTTCGCGCCATGCTTGGCGATCCCCTCCGCCTCATACCGCCCGCCGACCATGAACCCCGAGATGTTCTGCAAAAACAGCAAAGGAATCTTCCGCTGACACGCCAGCTCGATGAAATGCGCCCCCTTCTGCGCGCTTTCCGAAAACAGCACGCCGTTGTTCGCGAGGATCGCGACTGGGATGCCCCAGATGTGCGCGAACCCGCACACCAGCGACGTCCCGTACAACGCCTTGAACTCGTGGAACTCCGACCCGTCGACCAGCCGCGCGATGATCTCGTGTACGTCATACGGCGCGCGCACGTCGGCGGGCACGATCCCGTACAATTCCTCGGGCGCGAACTTCGGCAAACGCGGCTCGGCGTAATTGACCGCACCGTCTGTCTGCGGCGGCAGCATCGAAACGATGTCGCGCACGATCGTCAAAGCATGATCGTCATCCTCCGCGACATGATCGACCACGCCCGACTTGCGTCCATGCGTATCCGCGCCGCCAAGCTCCTCGGCCGAAATCACCTCGCCCGTCGCGGCCTTCACCAGCGGCGGCCCGGCAAGGAAGATCGTCCCCTGCCCGCGCACGATGATCGTCTCGTCCGACATCGCGGGCACATACGCGCCCCCCGCGGTGCAGCTCCCCATCACGCAGGCGATCTGCGGAATGCCCTTCGCCGACATGTTCGCCTGATTGAAAAAGATCCGCCCGAAATGATCGCGATCCGGGAACACCTCCGCCTGATGCGGTAGGTTCGCCCCGCCGCTATCGACCAGATAGATACACGGCAGATGGTTCGCCTCTGCGATCTCCTGCGCGCGCAGATGCTTCTTTACGGTCAGCGGGTAATAGGTCCCGCCCTTCACGGTCGCATCGTTGCACAGGATCATGCACTGCCGCCCCGACACGCGCCCGATCCCGGCGATCACGCCAGCCCCCGGCACCTCGTCATCGTACAGGCCATTCGCCGCAAGCTGGCCGATCTCGAGGAACGGCGACCCCGGATCGAGCAACCGCTCGACCCGGTCGCGCGGGAGCAATTTGCCACGCGCGGTATGGCGCTCGCGGCTTTTAGAGTTGCCCCCCAGCGCAGCGGTCGCGACGTCGGCCTCAAGCCGTTCCACGAGCGCGCGATTATGGGCGGCATTGGCGTGGAACGTGTCGCTGTCGACGCTGATCTTCGAGTCTAGGACGGGGGCGCTCAAGGGCGGTTTCCTGCTTGCAGTATCCGTTGCATTTGAAACTGCCTAGCGGCCCCGGACGGCGAAGGAAAGCCGATTGGCAGAAGCACGGCGCGGGTATATCGCGGCACCAAAGCGATAGTTACCGAGGATACTTGTCGATGAAACGCCTGACCGTATTTTCCATCGCGCTGCTCGCGACCTCGGCGATCGGCACCGGGCTGGCCGCGCAGGCGATCGGCTCTCAATCGGGCGTCGACAAGGCGCTGGTCGACCAGAGCGTCAAGCCCGGCGACAATTTCGACGATTACGCAAACGGCACATGGCGCAAGACCGCCGAGATCGAGCCTGCACGCTCCTCGACCGGCGTCGGCGTCGAAGTCTCGAAGGTCGCCGAAATGCGTAACGCGACGATCATCCAGGATGCCGCCAAGGCGAACGCCGCGCCGGGGAGCAGCCAGCGCCTGATCGCGGATTATTATGCCGCCTATAACGACACCGCAGCGATCGAAGCACGTGGCACCACGCCGCTCAAGACGCTGATCGCGCCCTATTACGCGCTGCGCGATAAGGCGGCGCTGGCGAAGGTGATGGGGGCGCAGATGCGCGCCGATACCGACCCGTTCAACATCAACAACTACGCCAGCACGACCAACCTGTTCGGCCTGTTCGTGTCGCAGGATCTCAACCAGCCAAAGCGCAACGTCCCCTATCTGATGCAAGGCGGGCTCGGCCTGCCAAGCCGGGATTTCTATTTGTCGCCGGCACCGCAGATGGCGGAGTTGCGCGAGGGGTATCAGGCGTATTTGCAGCAGGTCTTCACGCTTGCCGGACTGAGCGACCCCGCCGCCCGCGCCGCCCGCGTGTTCGCGCTTGAAATGAAGATCGCCGCCGCGCAGGCCGACATCGAGGCGAGCCAGGACGCGAGCAAGGGTGACAACCCGTGGACCCGGGCAGACTTCACGCGCAAGGCACCGGGGATCGACTGGGCGACCTATTGGACCGCAGCGGGCATCTCCGCCGGGCAACAGGACTTCATTGCATGGCAGCCCGACGCGATCACCAAACTCTCCGCGCTCGTCGCGAGCGAACCGCTCGACGCGTGGCAGGACTGGCTGACCGCGCACCGCATCTCGGCGGTTGCTTCGGTATTGCCCAAGGCGTTCGATGACGCGCGCTTCGCCTTCTTCGGCAAGCAACTGACCGGCACGACCGCGCAACAGACCCGCGACAAGCGCAGCATCGCGGCGGTCAACGCAGCCCTCGGCGACGAGGTCGGGCGGCTCTACGCATCGCGCTATTTTTCGGCGCAGTCCAAGGCCGAGATCCAGACGATGGTCAAGAACATCGTCGGCGCGTTCGACCAGCGGATCAGCAAGCTCGACTGGATGGCCCCCGCGACCAAGGCGGAGGCGCGGCGCAAGCTGTCGGTGCTGTACGTCGGCGTGGGCTATCCGGATCACTGGCGCGCCTTCCCCAAGTTCGCGGTCGATGCGAAGGATCCGATCGGCAATCTCGAGCGCGCCGATCTCGCGATCTACCGCTATCAGGTCGGCAAGCTCGGCAAGGCCCCCGACCGGACCGAATGGTGGATGACCCCGCAGACCGTCAACGCGGTCAACCTCCCGCTGCAGAACGCGCTCAACTTCCCCGCCGCGATCCTCCAGGCGCCCTATTTCGACGCGAAGTACGACGCGGCGGCGAATTACGGCGCGATCGGCGCGGTGATCGGGCACGAGATCAGCCACAGTTTCGACAATCTCGGCGCGGATTTCGATTCGACCGGCAAGTATCGCAACTGGTGGACGCCTGCCGATCTGAAGCGGTTCGAACAGGCCGGCGCGGCGCTGATCGCGCAATACGACGCGTATGAGGCGCTTCCTGGCCTCAAGCTCAAGGGCCGCCAGGAACTCGGCGAGAATATCGCAGATACCGCAGGCCTTACAGCGGCTTACGAGGCGTATCGTGCATCCTATGGCGGCAAGGAGCCACCGGTGATTGACGGCATGACCGGCGACCAGCGCTTCTTCCTCGCGTTCGCGCAGAGCTGGCGCACCAAGATGCGCGACAAGGCGCTGCGCGCGCGCATCGCGACCGACGTTCATGCGCCGGCGATGTTCCGCGTGCTGACGGTGCGCAACCTCGATGCGTGGTATCCGGCGTACAAGGTGCAGCCCGGTGACAAGCTGTACCTCGCGCCGGCAGACCGCGTCCACGTCTGGTAAGAAGGACGCGCCCCCTTCTCCTCCTGAAACACTTCCCCGGCGCAGGCCGGGGCCCAGTCGAGGGCGGGTCGTGGCGAGGACTGCGCCCAATGCCATTGGACATCACGACTGGGCCCCGGCCTTCGCCGGGGAAGCGCAACAGGTTTAGAGAAGTATATTACTGCGCGTTCGGCGCGTCGTGCCCGATCAGCTCGCGCCCGATCAGCATCCGGCGGATCTCGTTCGTCCCCGCCCCGATGTCGAGCAGCTTCGCGTCCCGATAGAACCGCTCGACCGGCCAGTCCTTGGTATAGCCAGCCCCCCCTAGAGCCTGCACCGCCTCGTTCGCCACCCGCACCGCATTCTCGCTCGCCAGCAGGATCGCCCCCGCCGCATCGAACCGCGTCGTCTTCCCCGCATCGCACGACCGCGCGACCGCATAGACATACGCCCGCGCAGAATTGAGCGCGACGTACATGTCGGCGATCTTCCCCTGCATCAGCTGGAACGCGCCGATCGGCTTGCCGAACTGCCGCCGCTCGCGAACGTAAGGCACCACCACGTCGAGGCATGCCTGCATGATCCCCAGCTGGATCCCCGCAAGCACGGTCCGCTCATAATCAAGCCCCGACATCAGCACGCCGACGCCACCGTTGACCGGCCCCATGATGTTCTCTTCGGGCACCTCGCAGTCGGTAAAGACGAGCTCGGCGGTCGGTGAGCCGCGCATTCCCATCTTGTCGATCTTCTGCCCGATCGCAAAGCCGGGCATGCCCTTCTCGATCAGGAAGGTCGTGATCCCGCGCGAGCCCTCGCCGGTCTTGGCATAGACGACGAGCGTATCGGCATAAGCCGCGTTGGTGATCCAGAACTTGGTGCCGTTGAGGACATAGCCCCCCTGCACCTTCTCCGCCTTGAGCTTCATGCCCACGACGTCGGACCCTGCGCCCGCCTCGGACATCGCCAGGCTGCCGACATGCTCGCCCGAAATCAGCTTGGGGAGATACTTCGCCTTCTGCTCAGGCGACGCCCAGCGCGCGATCTGGTTGACGCACAAATTCGAATGCGCTCCATAGCTCAAGCCCACCGACGCCGACGCCCGCGACACTTCCTCGCACGCGATGACATGGTCGAGGTACCCGAGCCCGAGCCCGCCATCTTCCTCGGCCACGGTAATCCCGTGCAACCCGAGTTCGCCCATCTCCGGCCACAGCTGTTGCGGGAACCAGTCCTCGGCATCGACCTTCGCCGCCAGCGGTGCGATCCGGTCGGTGGCGAAGCGTTGCGTGGTATCGCGAATCATGTCCGCGGTCTCGCCCAGCGCGAAGTCCATTTCGGCGATCATATCCTGCTCCTTTTGCGCCCCGCCTAAACGTCGCATCG
>Ga0265798_10001771_pt1 | contig 32808 bp, 29 predicted proteins | sample P3T30metagenome_FD_192430 | JGI IMG/M metagenome (GOLD analysis project Ga0265798, IMG submission 192430) | Plant litter microbial communities from East Loma Ridge, Irvine, California - P3 T30 | ecosystem: Environmental > Terrestrial > Plant litter > Unclassified | place: USA: California... | reverse complement strand
CATCACCTGCGCGGTGCTGTGGGTGGCCGGTCTTGTGACTGCGGGCTATTTCTTCGGCAACATCCCGGTGGTGCGCGACCACCTGACCGCCATCGTGCTGGTCGGCGTCGGCGCGGCGATCGTGCCGCTGGCGCTGGGCGGCATCTACAAGTTTGGCCGCCGTGTGATGAGCCGCTGACATTCCTGCGTTATCACTCTGCCAGCGCGCCGCAATTGTCGGCGCGCTGTGCGTTTACGGGCTCAAGTTTTCGTACGGCAACGCCGATAAGGTAGGGGACAGCAACACTACCTTATTCCCATGCGTAACCTGATCGCCCTGTTCGCTTGCTGCTGCGTTGTCATGAGCGCAAGCGCGAACGATCCTGCCGCCGCGGCAGCCAAACTCGCGGCCTCCCTATCGAAACCCGCCTCGGCTGCCCAGCCTGCGAGCGCCAAGCCGGCGAGCGCCAAGCCGCCTTCCGCCGACGCCGTCAAGAAACTGGTGGCGGCCGCCGACGCCCAGGTGGCCGCGCATGCCGCGCCGGCCACGGCTGCGCCCGCGCCCGCTGCGAGCGAGAAGGAAGACGATGCCGAAGTCGCCCTCTCGGCCAAGATCGCCGAGCGCCTGACCGAGTTGCGCGAACGCCAGCAGGCCCGCGCCAGCGCGGCCGCGCGCGCCAGAAAAGCGTCGGATGCGAAACGCAAGCAGGAAGAGCAGGCGGCAGCCACCGCGGCCGCGGCGGCGATCGCGGCCGCGAATGCGCCGAAGCGCGGCACGGCCTGGTCGTACGAAGGCGAACTGGGCCCGGCCAACTGGTCGAAGATCAACGACGGCTGGGCCAAGTGCGGCACCGGCAACCGCCAGTCGCCGATCGACCTGCGCGACGGCATCAAGGTCAACCTGGAACAGATCACCTTCGATTACCACCCCACCTCGTTCAGCGAGGTCAACAACGGCCACACGATTTCGGTGACGGTGGGCGGCGGCAATTTCATCACGGTCGGCAACTCGACCTATGAACTGCAGGAATTCCACTTCCACCGTCCGTCCGAGGAAAAGATCAACGGCAAGGGCACGGAGATGGTGATCCACATGGTGCACAAGAACGTCGAGGGCAAGATCGCGATCGTCGCCGTCCTGCTCGAGCGCGGCCAGCCGCACAGCCTGGTCCAGACGATCTGGGACAACCTGCCGCTGGAAAAGAACGACACCGTGTCGCCGTCTATCGTGATCGACCCGATCGATGCGCTGCCGGAAAAGCGCGACTACTTCACCTACATGGGCTCGCTGACCGAGCCGCCGTGCAGCGAGGGCGTGCTGTGGATGGTGTTCAAGCAGCCGCGCCAGGCGTCGCCGGCGCAGATGGCCTTGTTCTCGCGGCTGTATCCGCTGAATGCGCGGCCGGTGCAGTCGACTGGGGGGCGGATGATCAAGGAGTCGAATTGAGTCGCTGATCAGGCAGTATGTTGACGGTACTGAGTTAATTCGCGTCGCCCCTGCGCAGGCAGGGGTCCAAGTTTGTCAGAGTTTCGATAGCGCAAGAAGAACTTGGGCCCCCGCCTTCGCGGGGGCGACGGCTCAAAGGCTAGCGAAGCAATCAAGCTGAAACAGTCACCCGCTGCTCCCCGCGCCAACTCCCGCCCGGCTCCAGCACATGCGGCGCCAGCAAGGCCGGCTCGATGCACACGAAACGCCGGTATTCCTCGTCCTCCATGTCCGCCAGCGCCGCCGCATCGGCCGCGCCCGGGTTCCACACGACCGCATCGGTAAAGCCGGTCTGCTGCAGGCCCAGCGTGTCCGCGCCGGTGTCGAAGGTGATGTGGCCGGGGATGCGCTCGAACACCTGGTCCAGCTTGTCCACGATCGCCAGCGTCTCCGCCTGCACGCCGTCGATGCGTACACCTTCGACGTCTTCCACCAGGTAATAGCTGTGCAGCGCCGCCGAGAAGGGGAAGGCTTCGGTCCCCGTGTTGCGCACCTCGAGCGCCAGCGCCAGTTCGCGCGCGCGCAGGCTCACGCGCAGCCGCAGTTCGAAGGCGTGCGGCCAGTTCGAGGCGAGGTGGGGCGCGAGCTCGGCCTGGCTCAAGGCCAGCAGCGCGAAGGCGGTGCCGTCCTGCACGCCGGAATCGACCAGGCGCCAGGTGCTGACGCGGGCGAAGCCGTGGCGCATGCCATTGCCGCGTTCGGCGAACTGGGGAAAGATGACGGGCACGCCGCCGCGGATGGCGCGGCTGCCGTCGAGGCTGGACAGGGTGCTGAGGAACAGGCGTTCCTGGGGAACCGCGTTGGCGGCGCTGGCGTCCGGGCTGGGTGCATCCTTCCAGGACACCAGGTGGGCACCGTACAGCGTGATGGTCGCTTCGGCGCCGTCGGGCGCGCGAAGTTGAACAGCGGGCAATTGCCCAAATTGGGTGGTCGTTGCGCTCACGAAATTCTCCTCAGCTAGGTCCCGAGAAGCGCCGCCAGCGCAACGCCCGCCCGGGTCAAGTCATGCGGCTCTTCGCCAGCGGCGGATTGTACGCGAAGTAGCGCTTGATGCCCTTGGTGATCGCATCGGCGAGTTGATTTTGATAAGCGTCGTCCTTCAACCTGGCTTCTTCTTCCGGGTTCGAGATGAACGCGGTCTCGACCAGGATCGACGGGATGTCCGGCGCCTTCAGCACGGCAAAGCCGGCCTGCTCGACCGAGCCCTTGTGCAGGCGGTTGATGCCGCCGATCTCGGACAGCACGGCCTTGCCCAGCTTCAGGCTGTCGTTGATCTGGGCCGTGGTCGAAAGATCGAACAGCACGCTGGCGATTTCCTTGTCGTGCGACGCGAAGTTGGCGCCGCCGATCAGGTCGGCCTTGTTCTGGTCGTTGGCCAGCCAGCGCGCCGCGCTCGAGCTGGCGCCTTTTTCCGACAGCACGAACACCGAGGAGCCGCGCGCGCTCGGCTGCACGAAGGCGTCGGCGTGGATCGAGACGAACAGATCGGCCCCCACCTTCCTCGCCTTTTCGACGCGCTGGCCGAGCGGCACGAAGAAGTCGGCGTCGCGCGTCAGCATCACGCGCGTGTTCGGCAATTCTTCCAGCTTGGCCTTCAGGCGCTTGGCGACCGACAGCACGATGTCCTTCTCGTGCACGCCGGTGGCGCCGGTCGCGCCGGGGTCTTCGCCGCCATGGCCGGGGTCGAGCGCGATGGTCATCATGCGCGCCACTTTCTGGCCCGGCGTGCTCTTGGCCTGGGCCTGGGCCTGGGCTTTCGCGGCGGCCGGCGATTGCGGCGCGGCCGGCTGCGGCGCGGCGGGCGTGGTGCCGGCGCGGGCTGCGTCGGCTTCCAGCTTGGCGATGGCGTCGGGACCCGCCTGGCCCACGGTCGGGCTGCCCGGCTGGGGCGCCGGCGCCGGGGTCGCGGCGGCGGTGCCTTCGTCGGTCCAGTTTTCCTTGGCGATCATGCTGGACAGCGGATCGACCGGCTTGACCGGATACAAATCGAAGATCAGGCGGTGCCGGTAGCCGGCCACCGGCGCCAGCGTGAACACCTGCGGCTTGACGGTTTCCTTCAGGTCGAATACCAGGCGCACCACGTTCGGGCGGTTCTGGGCGACGCGGACCTGCTTGATGTAAGGGTCGTTCGATTCGACCTTGGCGACCAGGCTTTTGAGGGTATCGCTCAGCGCCAGGCCGTCGATGTCGACCACCAGGCGCGGCGGGTCCGGCACCATGAAATGGTTGGTCTTGAGTTCGCTGTCGTTTTCCAGCGTGACGCGCGTGTACTCGTCCGCCGGCCAGACGCGCACGGCCATGATCTGGGCGGCGCCGGCGGGCAGGGGGGACAGGACGGACAACAGGAGTGTCCCGCCGGCCTTCAGCACCGCGCGCCGCTTGGGCGAACCGGGGATCAGGGCGTCGGGGGGTAGTGCAGGCGTTCGAGGCATAGCTGGCCCAATTCAGACAACGCCTTCAATTCTACCTTACGGCCGGGGCCGCTGACTTCCAGCAACACGTTGACGTCGGGTGGCGGCAACACCGGTTCGCCTTTTTCGGGCCATTCGACGATGCAGATGTTCTTGCCGTCGAAGTCTTCGCGGAAGCCCGCGTCGAGGAATTCCTCGGGGCTGGACATGCGGTACAGGTCGTAGTGGATCAGGCCGGCCTGTTGTCCGTCGAGGGTGATGCGGTAGGGTTCGGACAGGGTGTAGGTCGGGCTCTTCACCGCGCCCTTGTGGCCGGCCGCGTGCAGCAGCGCGCGCGTGAGGGCGGTCTTGCCGGCGCCGAGGTCGCCGTGCAGGTAGATCACCAGGCCGGGCCGCAAGGCGCGGGCGAGGGCGGCGCCCAGGGCCTGTGTGGCGGATTCGTCCGGAAGATAAGTCGTGAAGGGCTGCATCGAATAGAATGTCGTGTTGTGTCTCGTTCCCGCCATGTCCGCCACTACTCCTGACCTCGATCAACTCGCGCTGACCATCAAGACCTGGGGCGCGGAGCTCGGCTTTGCCGACGTCCGCATCACGGACGTTGATCTCGCGCATACGGAAGCGGGACTGCAGGCCTGGCTGGATGCCGGCCATCATGGCGAGATGGATTATATGGCAAGCCACGGCATGAAGCGCGCCCGGCCGGCCGAACTGGTCCCGGGCACGGTGCGCGTGATCAGCGCGCGCATGGACTATCTGCCCATCCGGACGCCGGACGACTGGCGCGCCCGCGAACGCCTGCGCCAGGACGATCCGCAGGCGGCCGTGGTCTCGATCTATGCGCGCGGCCGCGATTATCACAAGGTGCTGCGCAATCGCCTGGCGCAACTGGCCGAGCGCATTCGCGGCGCGGTCGGCGACTACGGCTACCGGGTGTTCACCGACTCGGCGCCGGTGATGGAGTTGCCGCTCGCGCAAAAGGCCGGACTCGGCTGGCGCGGCAAGCACACGCTGCTCCTGTCGCGGGAAGCCGGCTCGACCTTCTTCATCGGCGAGATCCTGGTCGACCTGCCGTTGTCGGTGGACGCGCCCACCGGCGCCCATTGCGGCGCGTGCCAGGCCTGCATCACGGCCTGCCCGACGAATGCGATCCTCGGCCCGGGCCGGCTGGACGCGCGCCGCTGCATTTCCTACCTGACGATCGAACTCAAGGGCAGCATTCCGGAAGAATTCCGGCCGCTGATCGGCAACCGCATCTATGGCTGCGACGATTGCCAGCTGGTTTGTCCATGGAATAAGTTTGCCCAGCGCGCACCCGTGCCGGATTTCGACGAGCGCAACGGCTTGGGGTCGAGTAGCTTGGTGGAATTGTTCAGCTGGGAAGAGGAGGAATTCAACCGCCGCATGGAGGGCAGTCCGATCCGCCGCATCGGCCACGAGCGCTGGCTGCGCAACCTGGCGGTGGGGCTGGGCAATGCGGCTGGCCAGGCACCCGGCGATGCCCGCATCGTGGCCGCCTTGCACGAACGCGCCACACATCCTTCAGCGCTGGTGCGTGAGCATGTGGCGTGGGCGCTGGCGCGCCACGGCATCGTCTTATAGTTCGATACGCTTCATGCGCAGGGCCGACCAGTCGCCGTCGATCGAGATCATGGCGACGCCTGTGATACCGTTTTCCTTCGCATAGGCATTGATTGAGTCGCGATTGATATCAGTGGCCTTGGACGCGGTCTGCTTCAGGTAAGCGACCCACAGCGAGCCCTTGTCATTCATGCGTTCCTTGGCCGTCGGGAAATACTGTTCCAGTTCCTTGCGGTTCATCGCGAACAGCAGGACGACGTCGACCTTGTCCTGTTCGTTCTTGACCAGGGCGGGCGGCATCTGCGACACCATGCCCGGGTGAACGTTCCTGTTCAGGATCAGCATCGATTTCGCAGTCCTCAAGAACATCTTGTCTGCAATTGTCTTTTCGCTCATCTGCATTCCCTAAAGAATTTTCAAGCGTGGTCAGTTCGACCACGTGGTGCTCCGATTGATTTTACAAGCGAACCCGCGAAATCCCGGGCACAAAACCTGCGGTGCGTGCGGGCCTGGAACCGGAAGTGCAGGGCGCCGCCAGGCCGGATTGGCAGGCGGCGTTAAAGCTGTGCAGTGGTAGAAAACTGACGGTCCGGTCGGGGGAATCGAGGGCGGGCCACGGAGGTGGCAGCAGAAATCAGTTAGGGATGAGACCGGTGGTTTGCAAGGGCATTATTTGAGCAGGCCCGCCAGCTCGACGGCGGTCTTGACCTGCATCTTGTCGAAGATATGCGCCCGGTGTACCTCCACCGTGCGCATGGAAATGCCGAGCTTGTCGGCCACGACCTTGTTCATGTTCCCGGCCAGGATCAGGTCGAGCACTTCGCGTTCGCGCGCCGACAGCGTGGCCAGGCGCGCATGCACCTGCGCGGCTTCCGCGGCCTTGCGCGAGGCGGCCATGGCTTCCTCGACGCGGTCCATCAGCTGGTTGTCGTTGAAGGGTTTTTCGAAAAAGTCGAAGGCGCCGCGCTTGAGCGAATCGACCGCCATCGGCACGTCGCCGTGGCCGGTCAGGAAGATCACCGGCAGGCGCGCCAGCAGGCCGCGCGCCACCAGCTGGTCGAACACGGCGATGCCGTTCATGCCGGGCATGCGCACGTCGAGCAGGACGCAATGGCCTTCTTCCGCGCCGCCATCGTCGGGCTGCTCGGCCAGGGCGTCGAGGAAGGCCTGGCCGCCGGCATGGCCGCGCGTGGCCAGGGCGCGCGATTGCGCCAGCCATTCGAGGGCGTCGCGGATGACGTCTTCGTCGTCGACGATATGCAGCATGTGGGTCGGTCTCCTTTGGTTGGCGCGTATTTTAGCTCACGCTCTGCAGGGTGAACGTAAATACGGTGCCGCCGCCGGGGTTGTCGGCATGGGTCAGGGTGCCGCCGTGGAATTCGATCGCGGTGCGGCAGATCGACAGGCCCATGCCCATGCCTTCGGCCTTGGTCGAGAAGAAGGGCGAGAACAGGCGCTCGGCCACTTCCGGCGGGATGCCGTGGCCGTTGTCGATGACCGATACCGCCACCTGGCCGTCGCTGCTGCGCGCCGCGATGCGCAGCAGGCGCCGCTCGGGCGCGATGTCCTGCATCGCCTCGATCGCGTTGCGGGTCAGGTTCAGCAGGACCTGTTCCAGCAGCACGCGGTCGGCCAGCACCGGCGGCAGCTCGGGCGGCACCTCGACCTGCAGCGTGACGTAGCTCTGGCGCGCCTGCAGCTCGACCAGCGCGCGGATGCCGTCGACCACCTGCTGCATGGCCACGCTTTCGCGCCGCGGTTCGCGCTTCTTGACGAATTCGTGCACGCTGCGGATCACCTGGCCGGCGCGCCGCGCCTGGCTGTTGGCCTGCTCCAGCGCGCGGCGCAGCATGCCGATGTCGAGCGGCGGCGCCTGGTCGGATCCATCGCCTGCGCCGGCCTTGTTCAGCACGTTCAGGGCGCCGGCCGTGTAGCTCGAGATCGCCGCCAGCGGCTGGTTCAGCTCGTGCGCCAGCATCGACGAGATCTCGCCCATGGTGGCCAGGCGCGCGCTGGTCTCCAGCTTTTCCTGCTGCTGGCGGTTGAGCTCCTCGGCGCGCTTGCGGTCGGTGATGTCGAGGATGGAACTCATCCAGCCGGTATGGCGGCCATGGCTGTCGACCAGCGGCGCCTCGAACACCAGCACCGGCACGCGCACGCCGTCGGAGCGCTGGAACACGGTCTCGAACTGCGGCGTGGCCTGGCCCGCGAGCACCTTCCTGAAGCGCTGCTCGTACTCGGCCATCGCCTCCGGCGCCCAATAGGGCATGGGCGGCTTCTTGCCCAGCAGCTCGCCGGCGGGCAGCCCGAGCATGCGGCAGAAGGCCGGGTTGACGTAGGTGACGCGGCCTTCCAGGTCGCGCGCGCGCAGGCCGGTCAGCAGCGAATCCTCCATCGCGGTGCGGAAGGCCATCTGCTGGCGCAGCGCGTTCTCGGCGGCGATGGTGCGCGCGATGTGGCGCCACAGCGCGGCCAGCGACAGCACCAGGCCCAGCGCCAGCACGATCACCGAGCCGACCAGCAGGTTGGGCAGCAGCTTGGGCGCGCCCTTGACGCTGTCGGTGGCCAGCACGATCTGCGAGCCCGGCAGGTCGAGCGCGCGCTTGTGGGTGTAGATGCCCCGGCCCGGCCCGCCGGCGGCGCGCTGGGCCACGATGTGGTCGTCGCGGTCGAGCAGGGACAGGGCATTGTCCTGGGCAAACCACCAGGGCACGTTCTCGTCGAGCAGCACCTGCAGGTTGTAGGTGGCGACCAGGCTGCCGACGTAGCTGCCGGCGCGGTACAGCGGCAGGTGGAAGTCGATCAGGCCGTGCAGCAGCGCGGTGGCGCCATAGGGTTCGCTGTAGCGCCCGGCGCGCGTGGTGCGCGCCAGCATGCCGGCCTCGCGCGAGGAATCGGTCAGGCCGGCGGCCGGCAGTTCCATCCCGCGCAGCGCCTGGGCCCGGCCGTCGGCGTCGAACCAGACCACGCGGCGCAGTTCGTGGCCGTTCTTGAACATCTGCGCCAGGCGCGCCTGCAGAACCTCGGGCGCCGGCGGCTTGACGGCCAGGTCGGCGCCCAGCGTGGCCAGCGCTTCCTCGGAACGTGCCAGTTCGAAGCGCAGGGTCTGCTCGACCCAGAGCGTGTCTGCAATCAACTGCTCCTGGCGTTCGTTGCTTTCCATCTGGCGCGCCTGCCATGGCAGCCACAGCAGCACGAGCAGGAACAGCAGCACCAGCAGGACGGGCACCAGCCAGCGCCAGGGGCTTTCCGGGACGGGGCGGGGCAGGGTGAATGGATTCTTCATGTGTTACCGTGTTTTGTTGCCGAGCCGGTCTCGTGGATATCCACGATGGCGGCTGGGCGCCGGACGCGGCACACTGGGTTCTGTCCTGCCAGGACAGTTTTGTGCAGCTCCAACATATATATACCTGTATTTACCGGGAAGAGGAACATCATGCGGATCAAAGCCATGCCGGCTGCATTGGCCCAGTTGGCCTTCCTTGTCATCGGCCTGGGCATACACGGCGGCGCATGGGCCCAGGACCCCATCGTCATCAAGTTCAGCCATGTCGTCGCGCCCGACGCCCCGAAGGGACTGGCGGCCGAGCGCTTTCGGGTGCTGGCTGAACAATTGACCCGGGGCCGGGTCAAGGTCGAAGTCTACCCGAACAGCCAGCTCTACAAGGACAAGGAAGAGCTGGAAGCGCTGCAGCTAGGGGCCGTGCAGATGCTGGCGCCCTCGCTGGCCAAGTTCGGGCCGCTGGGCGTGAAGGAATTCGAAGCCTTCGACTTGCCGTATATATTTCCCACCAAGGCGGCATTGTACGCGGTGACCGAAGGCCCGATCGGCAAGAGTCTGCTGCAAAAGCTGGAGCCCAAGGGCATCACCGGGCTGGCGTACTGGGACAATGGTTTCAAGGTCATGTCCGCCAACCGGCCGCTGCACACGCCGGCCGATTTCCGCGGCTTGCGCATGCGCATCCAGGGCTCCAAGGTGCTCGACGCCCAGATGCGCGCGCTGGGCGCGATCCCGCAGGTGCTGGCGTTTTCGGAAGCCTACCCGGCGCTGCAATCGGGCCTGGTCGACGGCACCGAAAATCCGCCAACGAATATGTATACGCAAAAAATGCATGAAGTGCAGAAGCATTTGACCGTGTCCAACCACGGCTACCTCGGCTACGTGGTGATCGTCAACAAGAAATTCTGGGAAGGCCTGCCGCGCGACATCCGCTTCCAGCTCGAGCAGGCGATGCGCCAGGCCACTGCCTACGAGAAGACCATCGCCCAGCGCGACAACGACCGGGCGCTGGACGCGATCCGCAAGACCGGCAAGACCACGATCTACACGCTCACCCCGCAGGAACAGGCGGCGTGGCGGCGGGCGCTGTTGCCGGTGCAGCAGCAGATGAGCGTACGCATCGGCAAGGACCTCATCGATTCCATTAACCAAGCCACGGCACGCGTTGCGGCGCCGGCGCATTGACACTTTAAATTGTCAAATTTCTTGCAAGTAAGTAAACGCCCGCTGAGCCTGCTTTATGGTTGGTTTTGTTAGCTTATAGCTGAAATATATTTCGTGAATGTATATTAAAAACTACGTTTTTCTTATGCGAATGCGTTATGATGGGGCACCTTCAGCACTACTATGGTGCGTTAAAGGAGCTGGACCGGATACATGTTGGGGAGAGGTAGAAAAAAGCGGTAAGGGCAAGTACCACAAGTACATCGCATACATTTACCGGAAAAAAGTTTGGAGGAGACACACGTTTTACATGATGCTGCCGGCAAGACCGAGTGGCCGGGAACGTGAACCAAATTGAAGCGCACCCAAGGGTGCGCTTTTTTTTCGCCTACGCTTTTTGCAATGACTTTGCCGTTTTATCCAGACCTTGCCGCCTCGGTCCCGGCGTCATACACTGTATGGATGAACATACCTCAAGGCAGTGAGCTCTTCAGCGCCATCGTCGCGGCACCGTTCGGGGCCGTCGGCATCCGCACCGAACAGGACCTGGTCCGTGAGCTGGTCTACCTGCCGCCGCACTACCAGGAAAAGGCGCCGCTCGATGCAGTGGCCGAGCAGGCCGCCACCCAGGTGGCGCGTTACCTGGAGGACGCCGATTTCCGCTTCGACCTGCCGCGGCTCGAAGCCGGCAGCGCCTTCCAGCGCCGCGTGTGGGACGCCATCGACGCCATCCCGCGCGGCAGCGTGCGCACTTATGGCCAGGTCGCCAAGCTGCTGGCATCGCATCCGCGCGCGGTGGGGCAGGCTTGCGGCGCCAACTGGTTCCCGCTGGTGATTCCCTGCCACCGCGTGACCGCGGCCGGCGGCCTGGGCGGCTTTGCCAGCCACGACGATGAACACGGCTTCCACCTCGGTGTGAAGCGCTGGCTGCTGCGCCACGAAGGCGCGCTGGCCACCGACATGCCATGGCAGCAGCAAGCAATCTTTCCCTGATCGACGCGTTCTGCGACGCGCTCTGGCTCGAGCACGGTCTCTCGAAGAACTCCCTGGACGCCTACCGCCGCGACCTGCGCCTGTTCGCGCGCTGGCTCGAAGTCAAGCGTCCCGAGCGCCTTGACCTGCACGCGGTCGAGCCGCAGGACATCGCCGCGTATTTCGCCGACCGCCATGCCGAGTCCAAGCCGAGTTCGGCCAACCGGCGCCTGTCGGTGCTCAAGCGCTTTTATCAGTTGGCGCTGCGCGAACGCCGCGTCGCGGCCGACCCTTGCCTCAAGATGGCCTCGGCCAAGCAGCCGCTGCGCTTCGTGCACACGCTGAGCGAAGCCCAGGTCGAGGCGCTCCTGCAAGCGCCCGACGTCGGCACGCCGCTGGGCCTGCGCGAACGCACCATGCTCGAACTGATGTATGCGAGCGGCTTGCGCGTGTCGGAGCTGGTCACGCTGAAGGTGGTCGAGCTGAGCCTGAACGACGGCGTGCTGCGCATCACCGGCAAGGGCAGCAAGACGCGCCTGGTGCCCTTCGGCGAGCAGGCGCGCCACTGGCTGGAGCGCTACATGAAGGAAGCGCGCGGCGTCATCCTGAACGGGCAGGTCGACGATGCCCTGTTCGTGACCGCACGCGGCGGTCCGATGACGCGCCAGATGTTCTGGATCGTGATCAAGAAGCATGCTGTGAAAGCCGGGATCACGGCGCCGCTGTCGCCGCACACGCTGCGCCATGCCTTTGCCACCCATTTGCTGAACCACGGCGCCGACCTGCGCGTGGTGCAACTGCTGCTGGGCCACGCCGACATTTCCACCACCCAGATCTACACCCATGTGGCCCGCGAGCGCTTGAAGCATCTACATGCGCAACACCACCCGCGTGGCTAAACCTCAAGACTCGTGCGCTCTCCTGGTCCATAATGGCTGGGTAGGATTTTTCCCATCGACAAGATCGAGGTGACTCATGGCCAAGACGAATTTCCAGTACGAGAAGCGGCAGCGGGAGTTGGAAAAGAAACGCAAGACGGAGGAAAAGGCGCGGCGCAAGCAGGAGGCCAAGCAGGGCAAGGCCCAGGGCGAGGAAGCGCCGCCGGCGGACGAACAGATGGGAACGGCGCAAGAGGGCGAGCGCAACACCGCGTGAGCCCAGCGTCAAGCCAGGCGCATCGCCACTGCCCCGCATGCGATCAGGCAGGCCGCCGCGATGCGCACCCGGCCCACCCGCTCACCCAGCACGAAGGCCGCGATGGCCGTCGCGAACAGGATCGAGGTTTCGCGCAAGGCGGCAATCGCCGCCACCGGCGCCAGCGTCATCGCCCACAAGGCGATCCCGTACGAGCCCGCGGACGCCAATCCGCCCAGCGGCGCCACCAGTGGGTTGGCACGCGCATAAGCGAACAAGGCGCGCCGCCGGCCGCGCAGCGCGAGCGCCCCCACGGCCAGCCCCGTGAACAGGAAAATCCACAGCGTATAGGCGGCCGGCGCCCCCGAGCGCCGCACGCCGATCCCGTCGACCAGCGTGTAAGCCGCGATCACGCAGGCCGTCAGCAGGGCGAAGCCGGTGGCGCCGCCTTTGCCGCCGCGCCCGCCCAGCCACAGTGCCAGCACGCCGCCGCAGATCAGCAGCAGCGCCAGCCACTGCGCGGCGCTCAGGAATTCCCCGGTCAGCAATCCATTCGCCAGCGCCACCAGCAAGGGCGCGCTGCCGCGCATCAGCGGGTAGGCATGGCTGACGTCGGCGGCGCGGTAGGTCGCGATCAAGAGCAGGTAGTACACGGTCTGCAGGACGCTGGACGCGGCGATGAAGGGCCAGCTGGCCCGCTCCGGCAGCGCAAGGAAGGGCAGCGCGACGGCTGCCGCCAGCGCGGCGCCGGTGGTGACCAGCACGGTGGCGAGCAAGGGTTCGCCGCGCCGCTTGAGCAGCGCATTCCACCCGGCGTGCAGCAGGGCCGCGCCCAGCACCGCGCCGATCACACAGGGTGGGATCGCCGCGGCCGCCTGGCTCAAGTCGACGCCGCCTGCTCGTCCGCCACCGGCGCCGCCTCCGCCTCGTGCCCGCGCCGGAACCAGCGCACCGCCCGCTTGCCGAGCGCATCCAGGTAGGTGTAGGCGACCGGCACCACCACCAGCGTCAGCAGGGTCGAGGTGATCACCCCGCCGATCACCGCCCGCCCCATCGGCGCCTGGGTCTCGCCGCCTTCGCCCATGCCGATCGCCATCGGCAGCATGCCGAAGATCATGGCCAGGGTCGTCATCAGGATCGGGCGCAGGCGCACCTGGCCGGCCTCCATCAGGGCCGTGAACTGCGATTTGCCTTCCCTTTGCCCGTGGTTGGCAAAATCGACCAGCAGGATCGCGTTCTTGGTCACGAGCCCCATCAGCATCACCACGCCGATCACCGAGAAGATGTTCAGGGTCGTCCCGGTTACCAGCAGCGCCACCAGCACACCAATGAGGGACAGCGGCAGCGACACCATGATCGCGATCGGCTGCAGGAAGCTGCCGAACTGCGAAGCCAGCACCAGGTAGATGAAGATGACGGCGATGCCGAGCGCCACGCCGAAGCCGGCCATGGTCTCGTCCATCTGCTGGGCGTCGCCGCCGACGTCGAAGCGGATGCCGTCGGGCAGCTCGATCGCTTTCATGGCCGCGTTCACTTCCTTCATCACGTCGCCCAGCGGACGGCCTTCCAGCCCGGCCATCACCGCCACCCGGCGCTGCAGGGCCTGGCGCTTCAGGACCTGCGGGCTGGTCGAGGGCACGAATTCGACCACCTGGCGCAGCAGCACCATGACCGGGTTGCCGGCGGCGTCGCGGCGGCTGGAGGCAACGGCCAGGTCGCCCAGGTCGGCCACCTTTTCGCGGCCGGTCTTCGGCAGCTGGACGTTGACCTCGTAGTTCTGGCCGTCCGGCGCCAGCCAGCGGTTGGTCTGGTCGCCGGCCACGAAGGGGCGCAGCGCGGTGCCGATCTGCTGCACCGACAGGCCCAAGTCGCTGGCCAGCTCGTGGTTGATCTTTACCAGCGTGGCCGGGTTCGCGCCTACCTGGCTGTATTCGATGTCGGCCACGCCTTTGATCCCCTTCATCTTGTCCATCAGGCGGTGCGCGACGGCGTCCAGCTTGGCCTCGTCGGTGCCGAGGATGGCGATGAAGATCGGGCGCCCGCCGACGGTAAGCGTGACGCCGGGAATCGAGGACAGGCGCTCGCGGATCACCTTTTCCATCTCCTGCTGCGAGCGGCGACCGGTCTCGTGCACGTTGCTCAGCTTGAGGTTGACCTGCGAGTAATTGCGGCCTTCCCAGGCGCCGACCACGGTCGACATGCTCTCGATTTCCTTGAAATCCTTGAGCGCCGCCTCGATCTGGCGCAGCTTGGCGTCCGAATAGTCCAGGCTGGAGCCGACCGGGGTCTTGAATTTCAACTGGATGAAGCCGTCGTCGACCTGGGGCGCGAACTCGCCGCCGATCTTCGGCACCAGCAGCAGGCTGCCGGCGAACAGCGCCACGGCCAGCAGCAGCGTCGCCTTGCGCCAGGCCAGCGCCAGGCCCAGCACCTTCGCATACATGCCGTGGACCCACTCGATGCCATGCTCGATGCGCGCCATCAGGCGGCCCAGCCAGGGCAGGTACTTGAAGCGGTCCTTGTCCGGGTCCGGCCACACGGAAGAGAGCATCGGGTCCAGGGTGAAGCTGACGAACAGCGAGACCATCACCGCCACCGCCACCGTGATCCCGAACTGCAGGAAGAAGCGCCCGATGATGCCCTGCATGAAGGCGATCGGCACGAACACGGCGACGATGGCGAAGGTCGTGGCCATCACCGCCAGGCCGATCTCGCTCGTCCCATCCTCGGCGGCGCGCACGTGGTTCTTGCCCATGCCGAGGTGGCGCACGATGTTCTCGCGCACCACGATGGCGTCATCGATCAGGAGGCCGATGCACAGCGACAGCGCCATCAGGGTCAGGAAGTTCAGCGTGAAGCCGAAGTACTTCATGGCGATGAAGCTGGCCAGCACCGAGATCGGCAGGGTCAGGCCGGTGATGACGGTGCTGCGCCAGGAGTGCAGGAAGAAGAACACGATCACCATGGTCAGGATCGCGCCCTCGACGATGGTGCGCTTGACGTTGTCGAGCTGGCCCTGCACGTTCCTGGCCTTGTCGTCGAGGATGCGGAATTGTACGTCCTTGGGCAGGCTGGCCTTCATCGCCTCGATCGCGGCCTTGACGCCGTTGCCGACGGCGACCGTGTTGGCGTCCTGGATCTTGGCCACTTCCAGCGAGATGGCGCGCTCGCCGTTCACGCGCGAGATCGAGTCCTCTTCGGCGGCGCCGTCCGAGATCTCGGCCACCTGCGAGAGATACACCGGGCCGCTGGCGCGCTGGGCCACGATGATGCGCTTGAAGTCGGCCGCTTCCTTCATCTTGCCTTCGATGCGCACCAGGTTCTCGCGCTCGCCGTGGCTGATGCGGCCGGCCGGCAGGTTGGCGTTGGTGGCGCTGATCGCGGTCATGACTTCGTCGATGCCGACGTTAAGGCTGCGCAGCTGGTCCGGGCGGATGTCGACCAGCACCTGCCGGTTCTGCTTGCCGTTGACGCGGATCTGGCCGACCCCGGCCACCGCCTGCAGGCGCTTGACGATCACCTGGTCGGTCAGCATGGTCAGGTCGCGCAGGCTGCGCTCGTGCGAGGTCAGGGACAGCAGGATCACCGGCTGCGTGTTCTCGCCTTCCTCACGGTAGACGATGGGTTCGCGCACCTCGCGCGGGAAGCCGCCGCGCACGGTGCCGATGCGGTCGCGCAGGTCCTGCACGGCGCGGTCCATGTCCACCGTCAGCTGGAATTCGATGCCGACGCCGGAGCGGCCTTCCCAGGAACTGCTGCGGATGGTCTTGATGCCGCCGACGGTGTTCGCGGCTTCCTCGATCGGCCGGGTGACGTCGTTCTCGACCTGCTCGGGCGAGGCGCCCGGGTACTGGGTCTCGATGAAGACGGCCGGGATGTCGACGTTGGGCATGCTCTCCACGCCCAGGCCGCGGTAGGAGAACAGGCCGAGCACCATCAGGCCGACCATCACCATGGTCGCGAACACCGGGTGCTTGATGCTGACGCGGGTCATCCACATGGCATCAGCCTTTCTTCAGGTCGGGCAGCTTGACCGCGCTGCCCGGCTTGATGCCGTCCAGCGGCAGCGCCAGCACGGTGGCGCCGGCTTCTATCCCTTCGACCGCCTCGACCAGGCCCTCGTCCTGGTTGCGCAGGCCGAGTTTCACGGGCTGGGCCACGATCTTGCCGTCAACGATGCGGTAGACGACATCGCTGTCCTTCTCCTTGCGCACGGCGGTGATCGGCAGCAGCGGGCGCACGGCCGACTTCTCGGTCGTCACCTCACCCTTGGCGAACATCCCGGCACGCAGCAGCCCGTCCGGGTTGTCGACGCCGATATATACCAGCATGGCGCGCGAGCCGGCCTCGGTGGCCGGGTTGATGCGCACCACCTTGCCGTCGAATGCGCGTTCGCCGAAGCCGTCGACGCGGAAACGGACGTCCTGGCCGACCTTCACGCGCGGGATGTCGGAGGCCGGCACCTGGGCGTCGAGCGTCAGCTGCTTCAGGTCGACGATGGAAAACACCGGGCTGTCCGGCGCCAGCTTTTCGCCGGCCTGCACGTGGCGCTTGCTGACCACGCCCGACAGCGGCGCGCGGATCACGGTGTCCAGCAAGGCGATGCGCGCCAGGTCCAGCTGGGCGCGCGCGGCGTCGACCGCGGCCTGGGCCAGGTCGACCGCGTTGGAGGTGGTGTCGTAGGCATTCTGGGCGATGTAGTTCTGCTTGAGCAGGGCGGCGCTGTTGGCCTGGTTCTTTTTCGCCAGCGCCAGGCGCGCATTGGCGTCGGCCAGCATCGCCCCCTGCTGGGCGACGCGGGCGCGCGCCTCGAGGTCATCCATGCGCGCGATGACCTGGCCGGCCGCCACCTGCATCCCTTCCTGCACCGTGGTCGCCAGCACCACGCCCGAGACCTTCGACTTGACGGTGGCCTGGGCCAGCGGCGTCAGGGATCCGGACAGCGGCAGCGTCAGCGCCAGCGGGCGCGCCTCGACCACGGCGACGTCGCGCGGCGACAGTTCGAACACGGGCGCCTTTTCGGTCTTGGCGGCGGTGGCGGCATCGGGCTTGGCGGGCACCGCGTCCTGGCGGGTCAGGACGTAGCCGCCGCCGGCGGCAGCCAGCACCAGCACGGCCAGGGCGATGGCGCCGGTGCGGCGCTTGCGCGCGGCGGGCTTGGCCGGCGCCAGGGGAAGGGTCTCGATTTTCATGGTTGTTCTTTTATGCAGGAATGCCGGCATGGTAAGAAAGACCATGATAGAGCGCTATCGGAATGCGACAGGCGGTGAAATCGGGACGATGAAAGGTGAAAAGGGTGGGGCGGGCGTGTCACCCATCGCCGGGCGGCTCGCGGCGCCCGTCATCGAACAAACGCAGCCGCGCCAGCACCTGGCCGTGGTCGGAGGCTTCCGGCAAGCCCAGGTCCAGGTGGTCGTTCAGGTAGACCACGTCGGCGACCTCGCCCAGCGCGCCGGGCAGGTCGGCATTGAAGTCGGCGGACACCAGGATGTGGTCGATGGTCGTGTACTGGCCCTCGTGCAGGTTGGAAAAGCCGACGTGGCGCAGGCGGTCCTGGCGCCGCTGCAGCGAGCAGGCGTCGTACAGGCGGTCGCCCGCCGGGCCGCCGATGCCGAGCACGATGCCGGTGGTGACGGCGTCGGCGACGTCGTTGAAGTCGCCCAGCACCACGCGCGGCCGATGGTGCTCCCGGCCGAGCTGGGACAGGATCACGCGCAGCGCCGCCGCCTCGGTGCCGCGCCGGATCAGCGAGCGCAGCGAGGCCATGGCAAACAATTGCGGGTCGTCGCCGGTGTCGCCGGTGCGGTAGTCGGGGCGGCGCGACTTCAGGTGGATCACCATCACGTCGATCACCAGCCCGGGCGCGACCTCGATGGCGGCGTGCAGCGGCGCGCGGGTGAAGCGTTCCGGGTCGCGGTTCCCGGGCGGCATCGCGATCCCGGGCGGGAAATAGGGCATGGTCACGGGGGCGTCCGCCAGCGGCAGGCGCGAGACCAGGGCCACGCTGGGGGTCAGCTTGTCGGCGCCCGGGTCCGGATCGAAGCCGATGTGCAGCGCATCGCGGTAGCGCCGGGTGCGCGACAGCGCCTCGGCCAGGGTCGCCTGCGAAAACACCTCCTGGAAGCCGATGACGTCGGCATTGAGCGTGTCGAGCTGGCGCGCAGTCCAGTCGATCTTCGCTTCGGCCTCGGCCGGCGTGGTCGGCGCCAGGTTGTCGTACAGCCGGGCGCCCGCCGGGGCCAGGTTGAAGACATTGAAGGTGGCAAAGCGAATTTCTTGCTGCATAATAAGCAACTCCTCCGTTTGCTTTTAGCGTAACACGCATGGCCAAGAAAGAGCACATCTCCGAAACGCCCGCCACCCAGTTCCTGCGCAAGCACGGCGTGGCCTTCACCGAGCATCCGTATGACTATGAAGAACACGGCGGCACCGCGGTCTCGTCGGACAAGCTCGGCGTGCCCGAGCACGAGGTGGTCAAGACCCTCGTCATGCAGGACGAGGCGGCGCGCCCACTGATCGTGCTGATGCACGGCGACCGCAAGGTGTCGACCAAGAACCTGGCGCGCGCCATCCCCTGCAAGTCGGTCGAGCCCTGCAAGCCCGAGGTGGCGCAGCGCCATTCGGGCTACCTGGTGGGCGGGACCTCGCCGTTCGGGATCCGCAAGGCGATGCCGGTGTACGTCGAGGAAACCATCCTCGCGCTCGCCAGGATCTACATCAACGGCGGGCGGCGCGGCTTCCTGGTCGGGATCGATCCCGCCGTGCTGGTCGATGTGCTGAAGGCGCGGCCCGTGCATTGCGCGCTGGCGGAGTGAGCGGCGGCTATCGCCACGCCATATCGATGGTGTATATTCACGCGCCGGCTGGACCGGTCCAGGGATAAAGAAAGAGAACCATGTACACAACCATTTTCACCATCGCAGCCTACCTGATCGGCTCGATTTCCTTTGCCGTCGTGGCCAGCCGCGCCTTCGGCCTGTCCGACCCGCGCACCTACGGCTCGAAGAACCCGGGCGCCACCAACGTGCTGCGCAGCGGCAGCAAGAAGGCCGCGATCGCGACCCTGGTCGGCGATTGCGCCAAGGGCTGGCTGGCGGTGTGGCTGGCGATCCATTACGCCGACCGGTTCGACCTCGGCGACGGCAGCATCGCGCTGGTGGCGATCGCCGTGTTCCTGGGCCACCTGTGGCCGGTGTTCTTCCGCTTCGTCGGCGGCAAGGGCGTGGCGACCGCGCTCGGCGTGCTGCTCGGCCTGAACCCCTGGCTGGGCCTGGCGACCCTGGCCACTTGGCTGATCGTGGCCTATGCCTCGCGCTACTCCTCGCTGGCGGCGCTGGTGGCCGCCGTGTTGGCTCCCATTTATTACGGCATTGGAATCGGCGCCGACGAAAAGCTGTTCGCCGTCGTCGTCATGAGCGCGCTGCTGCTGTACCGCCACGCCGGCAACATCTCGAACCTGCTGGCCGGGAAGGAATCCCGCATCGGCAGCAAGTCCGCCGCCGCCAAGGCCGCGCCCAGGAAAAAATAAGCCGAAACTTCCGTCCCCGCTTCGGGGTCAGAGCACACTCGCCAAAAAATTCGGGGTCAGAGCACTTTTTGGAGCAAGGGCTTCACGGCACGTTTTTGGCCGGGCTGAGGTGGTTGCAGTCGCCACGATTGGGGCGCATCGTTTGAAACCTGCCCTTAAACTATTGATTATTAATTTGCTCTGACCCCGAATCGCGGCCGCCTTATGCTCTGACCCCGAAGCCGGCCGCGATGGCGGGATCCCGCCCTTTCGGCAGTCGCGCTGCGGACTTGTGGTCAATTGTGTCACCATAGGCCATCGTGTGAAATAAATCAGGAAGGTGGTGATCGTGAGTCAGCAGATGAAAATCGATTTTGTATCGGATGTATCGTGCCCGTGGTGCGTGATCGGCCTGAAGTCGCTGGAAAAGGCGCTTGCCAACCTGCGGGACGAGATCGAGGTCGACATCCATTTCCAACCCTTCGAACTGAATCCGGGCATGAAGCCGGAAGGCCAGGACATCTTCGAGCACATCGCGGAAAAGTACGGCTCGACGCAGGAACAGCAGGACAAGTCGCGCGAGATGATCCGCCAGCGCGGCGCCGATCTCGGTTTCACCTTCGACATGAGCGCGCGCGGCCGCATCTACAACACCTTCGACGCGCACCGCCTGCTGCACTGGGCCGACACGCAGGGCGCCGGCCGCCAGAAGGCGCTCAAGGAAAAGCTGTTCGAGACCTATTTCACGAAGGGCGAGAACCCGGGCGACCATGAGGTGCTGGTGCGCGTGGCCGGGGAGGCCGGCCTGGACCAGGATGCCGCGCGCCAGGTGCTGGCATCGAACACCTACGCCGATGAGGTGCGCCAGCGCGAGTACTACTGGCAGCGCGCCGGCATCCGCTCGGTCCCGGCGATCATCATCAACGAGCGCCACCTGGTCTCGGGCGGCCAGCCGCCCGAGGTGTTCGAGCAGGTGCTGCGCAAGATCGCCACCGAGGAAGCAACCGTTTAAACCAGGTCCAGCACGATGGGCTGGTGGTCCGAGACCGAGGTCTCGGACTGCACGTTGACCTCGGCCACGCGCGCCGCCAGGTCTTCGGTGACGAAGAAGTAGTCGTAGCAATCCGGCTTGTCCGGCCACGGAAAGCCATGCAGGCCGGCGGTCGGGGCGCGCGCCATGTCGCCGTGGCGCACACGCCAGGCGTCCAGCAGGGCCGGCGTGTCCGCATCGAAGGGGGCGACCAGTTCCTGGTAATCCTCGGCGTCCGGGGCAAAATTGAAATCGCCGCAGAAGATCGCGCTGCCGGGACGGAAGCCGAACTGGAAGGGCGGATCGAGATCCGGCTCCGGCTGGTAGATGCGGGCGCGGTCGCAGGCTTCGCGGTGCAGCTCGCGGATACGGCGCACCTGGGCGCGGCGCTGGCGCGGCGAATAGTATTCCAGGTGGGTGGTCAGCACGCGCATCTTGCCGCCGGGCGCTTCCAGCACGGTTTCGATCATCCCGCGCGGCATGCCGGACGGGTGCTCGGGATCGGCCGGCCACGGCAGCACGTGGCGCTGGGCCTGGGTAATGCGGTATTTGGACAGCAGGATATTGCCGAACTGGCGGGGCAGGTTGTTCCGGTAGATCTCGCTCGGCGCCTGGTCGATCATGTGGTAGCCGCCGAAGGCCCCACCGAGCTGCTTGAACTGGCTGGCGGTGGCACTGCCTTCCAGTTCAGGATGGTTGGCTGCCACTTCCTGCAGGCAGATCACGTCGGGATTCAGCTTGCGCAGCACGTCGATGATAGCGTGGATACGGATGCGCTTGTCCTTTCCACAGCCCCAATGAATGTTCCAACTGACTACGCGCATGCAGCACCTCCGTAAAACTCAACTGCCCGATATTGCCATTCTTTGGCCGTCGGCGGTCACACGGTAGGATCGATGTCAGGCTAACAAGTTCACCAGCCTGGTATAGCAAGGAGCCCCGCAAAACCGTCGCGAGCGGCAGCGGTTTTGGTTGAGAAGCGCAGCTGTACGATCAGTACAGCGAGCATCGCAAGCCAAAAATGCAACGCGCAGCAGGTTTGGCGGGGCTCCGAATCAGGCCGGCTCGATCTCGTCCAGCGGCCAGCGCGGACGCACGTTGAAACCATAGTCGCGCTGGGCCGCATCCGGGTTGCGCTCCAGGCGCAGTGCGCCGGCAAAGGCGATCATCGCGCCATTGTCGGTGCAGAATTCCAGCTCCGGATAATAGACCTTGAACTTCTTCTTCGCGGCCGCCGCGTCCAGCGAGGCGCGCAACTGGCGGTTGGCGCCGACGCCGCCTGCGATCACCAGGCGCTTCAGGCCGGTGTGCTTCAAGGCCGACACGCATTTGGCGGTCAGCACGTCGACGATGGCATCGACGAAGCCGCGCGCGATGTTGGCCTTGTCCTGCTCGCAGATGTTGGCGATGTCCGACGCGTGGTTCTTCACCACGGTCAGCACCGCTGTCTTGAGGCCCGAGAAGCTGAAGTTGAAATCCTTCGAGTGCAGCATCGGGCGCGGCAGTTTATACGCTTCCGGATCGCCGAATTCGGCCAGGCGCGAGATGGCCGGCCCGCCCGGATAGCCCAGGCCGAGCAGCTTGGCCGACTTGTCGAAGGCTTCGCCGGCGGCGTCGTCGAGCGTCTCGCCCAGCAGCGTGTAGCGGCCGACGCCATCGACGCGCATCAGCTGGGTGTGGCCGCCCGAGACCAGCAGGGCGATGAAGGGGAATTCCGGACGCTCGCTGGCCAGCAGCGGCGACAGCAGGTGACCCTCCAGGTGGTGCACGCCCAGCACCGGCTTGTCCAGCGCCAGGCCCAGGCTGCAGGCGACCGAGGAACCCACCAGCAGCGCCCCGGCCAGGCCCGGGCCCTGGGTGTAGGCGATGGCGTCGATGTCCTGCTTGTCGATGCCGGCCTGGCTCAAGGCCTGCTCCAGCAGCGGCAGCGCGCGCCGGATGTGGTCGCGCGAGGCCAGTTCCGGCACCACGCCGCCGTACTCCTCATGCATCGCGACCTGCGAATGCAGGGCATGGGACAGCAGGCCGCGCTCGGTGTCGTACAGAGCCAGGCCGGTTTCATCGCAGGAGGATTCGACGCCGAGGACAATCATGGGAAAGTTAGGGAGGTAAAAGCGGAATCCGCCATTGTAAGCCAGCAGCGGCCCGGCTGCATGCGCCGCGGCGCGACAATCGGAGAGTTTTGAGGGCCCCTGGGCCAACTACAATACCCGCTGTACATGGAGAGGACCCGATGAAACGAACCATCACAAGAATACTGGCCCTGATCCTGCTGGCGAGCTTCGCGGCCTCGGTCTATTACAGCCCCTACTGGACGCTGTACCGGATGAAGGTGGCGATCGAGGACCAGGACGCGGACGGGCTGTCGCGGCGCGTCGACTATCCGGCGCTCAAGGCCAGCCTGAAAAGCCAGGTGAAGACCTCGTTGAACCGCCAGATGGCGCAGGTGGGCGAGCAGATGCGCGCCGCCGGGGCGACGGCGGAACAGGCCGACAGCGTCGGCAAGCTGATGCCGACCGGGCTGATGGACCCGATGATCGACGCGATGCTGTCGCCGCAGGCGGTCGCGGCGATGCTGTCCGGGACCGGCTCCAGCACCGGCACCGGCACCGATACGGGCACCAGCGCCGGCACCGCCGGCCAGTCCGGCGCCGCGAAAGGCGAGGGCAAGCCGCTCGACCTGGCCCTGCATTACCGCAGCTGGGACCAGGCGCTGTTCAGTGCCAGGGGTGAGGAAGGCGGCTTCCTGTTCCAGCGCGCCGGCCTGTGGAGCTGGAAGCTGGCCGGCATCGATCTCGGGCTGGCCCAGCTGGTCCAGCCCCAGCATTGAAGTTCAGGGACGCTGCAGCAATTCCCTGTGCGCGCTGCGCAGCATCTCCGCCGTATCGTCCCAGGCGATGCAGCCGTCGGTGACCGAGCAGCCATACTTCAGTTGCGACAGGTCGGCCGGGATCGGCTGGTTGCCGCTGACGATGTTCGACTCGATCATCACGCCGACCAGCGACTTGTTGCCATGTTTGATCTGCTGGATCACATCCGACATCACCAGCGGCTGCAGTTCCGGCTTTTTATAACTGTTCGCGTGCGAGCAGTCGACCACCAGGTTGGCCGGCAGCCTGGCTTTCGTCAGCGCCTGCTCGGCGATCGTGACCGACACCGAATCGTAGTTCGGACGCCCGCCGCCGCCGCGCAGCACCACGTGGCCGTAGGCATTGCCACTGGTGCGCACGATCGACACCGAGCCCTGGTCGTTGATGCCCAGGAAGGCGTGCGGGCTCGACGAGGACAGCACGGCGTTGATCGCGATCTCGACGTCGCCGTCGGTGCCGTTCTTGAAGCCGACCGGGGTCGACAGGCCCGAGGACATCTCGCGGTGGGTCTGGGATTCCGTGGTCCGCGCGCCGATGGCGGTCCAGGCGATCAAATCGCCCAGGTACTGCGGCGAGATCGGGTCCAGCGCCTCGGTCGCGGTCGGCAGGCCCAGTTCACACACGTCCAGCAGGAACTGCCGTGCGCGTTCCATGCCGACGTCGACGCGGAAGGAATCGTCCATGAACGGATCGTTGATATAGCCCTTCCAGCCGGTGGTGGTGCGCGGCTTCTCGAAATAGACGCGCATCACCAGCACCATCGTGTCCGCGACTTCGGCCTGCAGCGCCTTCAGGCGGCGCGCATAATCGAGGCCGGCGACCGGGTCGTGGATGGAGCAGGGACCGACCACGACGAACAGGCGCTTATCCTTTCGGTCGAGGATGTTGCGCAGGGTCTCGCGGCCCTTCATCACGGTGGTGAAGGCCTGGTCGGTCAGCGGCAGTTTCTTGTGCAGCTCGCTCGGGGTCGGCATGGCCGCGAACGAGGTGACATTGGTATTTTCGATATCGGGCGTGATCAGCATGGCAAGCAATTCTTTCCTGGAGGATTGACCAGTCTAGCCTGAAATCGGCGCCGGTGCAGCGGATTGCGCAAAAATCGCGCAGTTGATCAGTCGCTATTACGCATTTGATCACTCCTGCTAAAAGCGTCTAACAAAGCCTTCAGGGCAAGGCGCATCGCCGAAGACAGTACGAAAGTACGGCGAGACGATGCAACGCTGCCATGGAGGGTTTGTTAGGCGCTCTAAATGGTATGCTTTGTGCCATGCAAACGCTCATTCAAACCAATCAAGAACCCTTCCCGGCGGCCCGCTTCATCAAGGAGATCGGCCGCGGCGTCAAAGGTGCGCGCAGCATGTCGCGCGAAGATGCCCGCCTGCTCTACGGCGCCATGCTGGACGGACGCGTGTCCGACCTGGAACTGGGCGGCATCCTGCTGGCGATGCGCATCAAGGGCGAATCCGTCGACGAGATCGCCGGCTTCATGGACGCCGCCGAAGCCTCGTTCGCGCCGCTGCCGACGCCGCCGGGCGAGTTCGCGCCGGTCCTGATCCCGAGCTACAACGGCGCGCGCAAGCTCGCCAACCTGACGCCACTGCTGGCCCTGCTGCTGGCGCGCGAAGGCGTGCCGGTGCTGGTGCACGGCGTCCAGCAAGACCCGGGCCGCGTCACCACCTTCGAGATCTTCGCCGAACTCGGCATCGGCCCGACGGGTTCCACCGCCGACATGCTGGACGCCTTCGCGGCCGGCAAACCCTGCTTCATGCCGATCGAGCGCCTGGCGCCGCAGCTGGCGCACCAGCTGTCGCTGCGCCGCATCCTGGGCGTGCGCAACTCAACCCATACCCTGGTCAAAATCCTGCAGCCCTTCGAAGGTCCGGCGCTTCGCCTGGTGTCCTACACGCACCCGGAATACCTGGCGATGCTGAGCGAGTACTTCGGCAGCGCCGCCCCGCACGCGCGCGGCGACGCCTTCCTGATGCGCGGCACCGAGGGCGAGACGGTGGCCAACGCCAACCGCGCCCAGCAGATCGACTGGTTCCACGCCGGCGAGCAGCGCCTGCTGGTGGAGCGCGACGCCCCCGCCGACGCACTGGCCCCGGCCCCGGAAGGGCGCGACGCCGCCGCCACCGCCGACTGGATCACGCGCGCCCTGCGCGGCGAGCAGCCGGTGCCGCCGCCGATCGCGGCGCAGGTGGCGCAGTGTGTGCAGGTGGCGCGGTCGCTGCGTACCTGATCAGGCGAAGGGGCCGCCAAGGTCCCTGTCGTTCCGGCCCTCGAGCGGATCCGTGAACGACAAGTTCGCCACACGCAGGCCCTGATGGCGCAGCCAGGCTACGACATGCCTTGTACTTTGGATGGCTGGCAACTCGACGAAACGAAATGCCAGGCTGGATAGCGCGAGCAGTACGGGAACCAGCGCGGCGATCAGGCTCCAATACACTTGTGGACTCATTTGCCGGACCAGCTGTTCCCCGGCCGCGTAATGAATGAAGAGGAATAGCACCAGTCCATGGAGCAGATAAATGCCGTATGAAAGGTCGCCAAGCGCCTGCGATACGCTTGCGGACAAGATGCCAAACAGGTCCGCTCCCGCTGCAATCAGGATGAATGCGATCCCCAACAGCATGCGCTGCGGGAACCCGTAGGCAGTCGGGAACCAGAACACCAGCACGGCCAGGCAAGCCACGGCGGTGGCGGAGGCTGCCCATGTCCGGGCGAACTTCCGGAGCCCATCAAAGCGTACGAACACCGCAGCAATGATCCCGAATCCGAACACTTCGACCAGATCCGTACGCGTGGCATGGCCGAATGCGAAGACCATGGCAAGCAAACTCAGCAAGAGATATTGCCATTTACCGCGCTGTCCCGTGCTGAGCGCCAGGATCGGCATGCTCAGATAGAAATACCACTCATAGGGCAAGGACCAATTCACGCCAGCCAGAAACCGCTGGACGAAGACGCCATTGATCAAGGGCTCGTCAAACACCGTGAACAGGAACCAGTGGCCGATCACCTTGATGAGATGAGGTAAAGAGTCGACGCGTATTCCCTTCGACTCGACAAGGACCAGTGCCATGACCAGGCAAATCAACAGGAAATAAAGTGGAGCAAGACGTAAAGTCCGTCCCACAAAGAATGCCAGCCAGTCGGTCTCGCTTTTCTTATTGTCGAGCAGTTTTCCATAGAACAGGAACGCTGTAATCATGAAAAAGAAACTGACACTGGCTTCACCGAATTGAGTGAACAAGTGGGAGGGCGGTGCCTCCCATCGCCCTGTGCGCGTGAACAGATACCAGATCATGGAATGATGCAGGAAAACACAGAATGCCAGGTAGCCGCGCAGGCCATCGATGCTGCGGTAACGGCCGCCTGACTGCGGTGCTGCGCGAAACCTGGCAAGAACGACGCTGCAAAGGATTGCGACAGCCAAAGGCAGCAGCACAATGAGAGGATGAGCTGAGAACATATATATCGGCGCCATGACGGTCGCGCTAGACCCAAGGGACCATTATGTTACTCTTTGAACAATTTCCAGAGGGAATTAAGTGTTGAAAAATTCTTTTTTACAACACTACTTGTGTTTGATGCCAGCACCATGCAAGTGAGAAAGAAGATGCAGCAGACCGCCTACCCCTACGCTACAATCTCTCCCTTTATGCGCAGCAAAGACAGGGCAGGATGGCAAAACAATACGATGTCGCCGTGATCGGCGCCGGTGCCGCCGGCATGATGTGCGCCGCGACGGCAGCCGGACGCGGCAAGCGCGTGGTCCTGATCGACCACGCGCCCAAACTGGCCGAAAAGATCCGCATCTCCGGCGGCGGCCGCTGCAATTTCACCAACATCAACGCCGGCCCGCAGAACTTCCTGTCCGAGAACCCGCACTTCTGCCGCAGCGCGCTGTCGCGCTACACCGCGCAGGATTTCCTGGCACTGGTCAAGAAGCATCGCATCGCGTACCACGAAAAGCACCGCGGCCAGCTGTTCTGCGACGATTCCGCCGAACAAATCATCCGCATGCTGAAAGCCGAGTGCGACGCCGGCAGCGTCAGCTGGCGCATGCCGTGCAAGGTGAATGACGTGGAAAAGGACGGCGAGCTGTTCCGCATCGTTACCGACAGTGAACCCATCCTGGCCAGTAACGTGGTGGTGGCGACCGGTGGCCTGTCGATCCCGAAGATCGGTGCGACCGACCTCGGCTACCGCATCGCCAAACAGTTCGACCTGAAGATCATCGAGACCCGCCCGGGCCTGGTGCCGCTGACCTTCGACGGCCCCAGCTGGCAACCATTCGTGCCGCTGGCCGGCATCGCGCTCGAGGTCGACGTCGAGACCGGCTCCAAAAAAGGGAAGGGCAGCAAGTATGGCTACTTCCGCGAAGATCTTTTATTTACTCACCGCGGCCTGTCCGGTCCGGCCATCCTGCAGATTTCCAGCTACTGGCAGCCGGGCACGCCGATCGTGCTGAACCTGCTGCCGGAAATGGATGTGGCCGAGGAATTGATCGCCTCTAAAACCACGGTCAAGAAGCAGCTGGGCAATATCCTGTCGCAATGGATGCCGGCGCGCCTGGCCGAAGGCTTGCTGGTGGCGAACGGTTTTGCACCGGATGCACGCCTGGCGGACATGGCCGATGCGAAATTGCGCAAGCTCGGGGACGCGATCAACCGCTGGGCCATCGTGCCGAACGGTTCGGAAGGCTACCGCAAGGCCGAGGTGACGCTGGGCGGGGTCGACACGCGCGAACTGTCCCAGCAAACCATGATGGCAAACAAGGTGCCGGGCCTGTATTTCATCGGCGAGACAGTCGACGTGACCGGCTGGCTGGGCGGCTACAACTTCCAGTGGGCATGGGCTTCCGGCGTGGCGGCGGGCGGCAGTATCGAATGACGATGTGGCAAATATGCACATCCCTGCAAAATCTTCCACAAGCATTGAAAAGCTGTTAGAATTTCGTTCTTCCCTAAATCCAACGGTTTCATTTTTACATGACCACTATCCGCCTTAAAGAAAACGAGCCGTTCGAAGTCGCTATGCGTCGCTTCAAGCGCACTATCGAAAAAACCGGTCTGCTGACCGAACTGCGCGCACGCGAGTTCTACGAAAAGCCGACCGCAGAGCGCAAGCGCAAGCTGGCAGCTGCCGTGAAGCGTCACTACAAGCGCATCCGCAGCCAGCAACTGCCGAAGAAACTGTACTAATTCGGTTCAGACGCCGCACCGGCGACGGCCCTCGATGCCAGTCGCGGATTGCAGCCTGAATATGTCGAAGCCCGCTCCGGTTGTTGTAACCGCAGCGGGTTTTGCCTTTTGCCCTTCCAGAATTACACGGAGAAAGAATCCATGAGCTTGAAAGCCCAACTCACCGACGACATGAAAGCAGCGATGCGCGCCAAGGAAAGCGGCAAGCTGGCCACCATCCGCCTGATCCTCGCCGAAATCAAGCGCCGCGAAGTGGACGAGCGCATCGAACTGGATGACGCGCAAACCGTCGCCGTGGTCGAGAAGATGATCAAGCAGCGCAAGGATTCGATCACCCAATTCGAAGCGGGCGGCCGTGCCGACCTGGCGGACATCGAAAAGGCCGAGCTGGTCGTGCTGTCGGCCTACATGCCGGCCGGCCTGTCGGACGAGGAAGTCGCCGCCGAGGTGGCTGCCGCCGTGGCCGCATCGGGCGCTGCCGGTCCGCAGGACATGGGCAAGGTCATGGGCATCCTGAAGCCGAAACTGGCCGGCCGTGCCGACATGACGGCCGTGTCGGCCCAGGTCAAGAAAGCGCTGTCCGGCGCCTGATCCGCCGCAGCGTTGCTGGCGCCCCACGTTTTGTCGACTGCGGCGCCGGTGTTCCACAGGCTTGTCGTAAATCAACCTGTAACAAGCCCTGCGATATAGTCTGACTTTAGACAAGCACTGCCGAGGCTGTTTCAAACGTGATCCCGCAATCATTCATTACCGATCTGCTCAACCGCGTCGACATCGTCGACGTGGTCGGGCGTTACGTCCAGCTCAAGAAGGGCGGCGCCAACTACATGGGGCTGTGCCCCTTCCACAACGAAAAGTCGCCCAGTTTCACGGTCAGCCCGACCAAGCAGTTCTATCACTGCTTCGGCTGCGGCGCGCACGGCACCGCTATCGGCTTCCTGATCGAGTACTCGGGCATGGGGTTCGTGGACGCGGTCAAGGACCTGTCGCAAAGCGTCGGCATGATCGTGCCCGAAGCCGACGACAAGATCCCGCCGCAACAGCGCGCCGCCCAGCAGGCCCAATCGCTGGCCATGACCGACGCGCTGAACCAGGCCTGCGATTACTACCGCGCTCAGTTGCGCGCAGCGCCGGCCGCGATCGCCTACCTGAAAGGTCGCGGCCTGACCGGCGAAGTCGCCGCCCGCTTCGGCCTCGGCTATGCGCCGTCCGGCTGGGACAGCCTGCGCTCGGTGTTCAAGGACTACGATGCGCTGGCGCTGGTCGAGTCCGGCCTGGTGATCGACCGTGTCGACGAGGATGGCAGCAACAAGAAACGCTACGACCGCTTCCGCGAACGCGTGATGTTTCCGATCCGCAATACCAAGGGCCAGGTGATCGGCTTCGGCGGGCGCGTGATGGATGGCGGCGAACCGAAATACCTGAACTCGCCGGAAACCCCGTTGTTCAACAAGGGCCAGGAACTCTACGGCCTGTTCGAGGCGCGCCAGGCGATCCGCGACGAAGGCTACGTGCTGGTGACGGAAGGCTACATGGACGTCGTCGCGCTGGCCCAGCTCGGCTTCCCGCAGGCGGTGGCCACGCTCGGTACCGCCTGCACCAGCACCCACGTGCAAAAGCTGCTGCGCCAGACCGACAACGTCATCTTCAGCTTCGACGGCGACAAGGCCGGCCGCCGCGCCGCCCGCCGTGCGCTGGAGGCTTGCCTGCCGCAAGTGTCGGACAACAAGACCATCCGCTTCCTGTTCTTACCGCAAGAACATGACCCGGACAGCTATGTGCGCGAATTCGGTGCCGACGCCTTCGCCCAGGAAATCAACGAAGCGATGCCGCTGTCGCAATTCCTGCTGCGCGAAGTCAGCACCGAAAACGACCTCGACACGCCGGAAGGCCGCGCCCGCGCCCAGTTCGATGCCAAACCCATGCTGCAGGCGATGGCCCCCTCGGCCCTGCGTTTGCAGATCGTGCACGGCCTGGCCAGCATGACCCAGTCAACCCCGGCGGAGATCGAAGCGTTGTTCGAGTTGTCCAAGCCGGTGTCGGTCGCGCGCAAGGCGCCGCCGCGCCAGGGCCGGCCGGAACCGGTCGGGCTGGAACTGCAGATCATGCGCATCCTGGTGGCGCACCCGGCGCTGGCGCTGGACCTGGACGAAGCGGCGCTGCGCGCCTTCGACCACTTCGGCGGCGAGTCCGGCGAGCGGCTGCGCCAGCTGGTGGCGCTGGCCCAGTCGCTGGGAACGAACGGCACCTTCGCCGCCTTGTCCCAGCAACTGAAAGAGGGGAGCAACGAGTACGACCGGTTGATTTCCGAGATCGCATCCGAACCCGAATCGGACGTTGACCAGGACCGCGTTTGGATCACAAGCGCAGTGAGGCAAATCAAGATGGATGTCTTAAAACAGGAGTTGAACCAGTTGTTTTCTTCTGGACTGACCCCAGATCAGGTGAGTGCCCGCTATCGTGAAATCACGGCCCAGCAGGACCTCTTGGCCCGGGAAGCAGCAAACGACACCCCGGCGAAATTCGCATGATGGCCAGACGCCGCGCCTGTGGCGTTCTCAACTGGAAAGTGTTGGGGTGCGTGCTATAATAAAACGCTAACTATTGCAAGCTTTGAAACGAGTTTCCGTTCGATCCGGGCGTCGAGTTTTAGTTAGTGGGGCATCAGATTTGTGCCTGCAGCGTGATGTAAGGTAACAAAACTTTATCTTTAACCATCGTAAAGTCGTCGTTGTGACTTCGAAAGCGCCTGTGCCAACCAAGAATCCCGAAACCAAAGTGGCTACCAAATCCACCAGGATGTCCGCCAAGGCGGACAATTCACAAGACAAGGCGGAAGCCCGCGTCGCGGGTGTTGCGCCTGTCAGCCAAACGACCGACGCGGAAGCACTTGCCGCGATCGATACCTCGGGCTATGTCCTGCCGGCCGTCAAGGTACCGGGACGGCGCGGCCGCAAGCCCAAGGAATTCACGCCCGAGAACGACGAAGTCGCCGCCCTGAACGCGGTCGAGCGCGCCGAGCTCAAGGCGGTCGACAAGGCCAAGGCCAAGGACCGCAAGGCCAAGGAAAAGGCCCTGCTGAAAGACGCCTTCTCGTCCGATACCGAGGCCAGCGAGGAAGAACTCGAGATCCGCCGCAACAAGCTCAAGGCCCTGATCAAGTCGGGCAAGGAGCGCGGCTTCCTCACGTACTCCGAGATCAATGACCACCTGCCGGACAACGTCGTCGATCCGGAAGCGATCGAAGGCATCATCGGCACCTTCAACGACATGGGCATCGCCGTCTACGAGCATGCCCCGGATGCCGAAACCCTGCTGCTGTCGGACAACGTCCCGAACGTCACCAGCGACGACGAAGCCGAAGCCGCCGCCGAAGCGGCGCTCTCGACCGTCGACTCCGACTTCGGCCGCACCACCGACCCGGTCCGCATGTACATGCGCGAAATGGGCTCGGTCGAGCTGCTGACCCGCGAAGGCGAGATCGAAATCGCCAAACGCATCGAAGACGGCCTGCGCGACATGATCCAGGCGATCTCGGCCTGCCCGGTGACGATCGACGAAATCATCGACGCCGCCCGCCGCATCGAGAGCGACGAGATCAAGATCGACGAAATTGTTGACGGTCTGGTCGACGAAGATGGTGCCGAGGAAACCTCGCCCACCGCGGTCGCCCCGACCTCGACCGATGGCGACGACGACGAGGAAGACGACGAGGACGAGGAAGAAGAGGAAGAGGAAGAAGAGGGCGCCGCCAGCTCCGGCGCGGCCGGCTATTCCGCCGAGCAGCTCGAGCAGCTGAAAGTGTCCGCGCTGGAAAAATTCTCCTTCATCGGCCAGCAGTTCGACAAGATGCGCAAGGCCTACGAGAAGCAGGGTTACAACTCGAAGGATTACGTCAAGGCCCAGGAAGCGATCTCGAACGAACTGCTCGGCATCCGCTTCACGGCAAAGGTGGTCGAGAAGCTGTGCGACACCCTGCGCGGCCAGGTCGACGAAGTGCGCCACATCGAGAAGCAGATCCTGGACGTGGCCGTGAACCGCTGCGGCATGCCGCGCGCCCACTTCATCAAGGTCTTCCCGGGCAACGAGACGAACCTGAGCTGGGTCGACGGCGAAGTCAATGCCGGCCACGCCTACAGCGCCATCCTCGGCCGCAATATCCCGACGATCAAGGAGCTGCAGCAGCGTTT
>Ga0265798_10001769_pt1 | contig 32838 bp, 41 predicted proteins | sample P3T30metagenome_FD_192430 | JGI IMG/M metagenome (GOLD analysis project Ga0265798, IMG submission 192430) | Plant litter microbial communities from East Loma Ridge, Irvine, California - P3 T30 | ecosystem: Environmental > Terrestrial > Plant litter > Unclassified | place: USA: California... | reverse complement strand
CACGGTCGAGGAACAGTTAACTTACTCGAGCTTGACCCACTCCGGCAAAGCTTTTGTTCCCTCATCATCCTCCTCCATATGTTCTGAATGGTCAGTCAAGATCACGTGCCACGTATCAGCGATCAGAACCTACCGATGACATAGTGCAGTGCTTTCGACATGATGGCTATAGGTCTACAACTGAAAGCCGCATCAGAGATCAAGCAAGTGGAAATATTGAATTTGTCAGGCACGGTGGATCACTTGGAAGATAACGATTGTCCTCTGACGAGTCGACTCAAACCGCGACATGGAGGGCCAGGTCGACCTCGTGTTCCGCCAAGCCACGTCGGAAGACGCTGCCCATGTCTCTGCACTCATAGGCTCGACTTGGGCTAAATTCTTCGCTTACTCCGTCACTGAGTCGGATTTGGAGACGTACCTTACCCAAACGGTTTCCGAAGCTCAGATTCGGAAAGAGATCGAGGAAGAGTCGAAATATTACCTTCTAGCTGTCCGGCTAGCTCGGGCTTATAGCACAACAGAATCCACGACCAGCGGGACAGGCTCGACAATCGTAGGAGTGGCACAATTGAACCTCGACACCACCGAGGAAGGTCTCATCACTTCAAACCCGGTCGAGCTGAACCGACTATACATCCAGCCGACCGAGCAAGGAGGTGGTCTAGCGGCTAGACTACTACAGGCAGCCGAGGAGGAAGCGAAGAACAGGGGATATAACGGTCTATGGCTTGGAGTGTGGGAGAACAACGCTAGGGCTATGAGGTTTTATGAGAAGATGGGATTCGTTAGGCGGGGAGAGCATTTTTTCTGGGTTGGGGAGAGTAAGCGAAGAGACTGGATCATGGAGAAGAGCCTGTAGACGTTGGGGGGCAGGATACACTGTTTAAGAATATCAGGACAGCATTTCTGGGTTCGCGCATCTATGAAAGTCTGTATACTGCATATTGAAGTCTGAGAACCAGTCGCCTCACTCGAGTCCCAGTACCATATTCGGAACCGGATTCAATCGTCCATCGAATTGTATCCATGGTGACTAGCCCCACCTACCAAGCTGAAACAGACCCCCTTTTGTTCATTGTGATGATTATTCTCCGGTTCCTAATCAATTAGGAACAAATTCCTAATACCCTCTCATCCTCTTCCTAATGCCCTTACGCGTGTGACTTTCCATTTTTACCTTTCGCAGTATTGCCCTGAATGTCCTGCTGGGCGGTCATTGTCAACACTTTTGCCTGCCTAGCTTATAATTGCTTGCCATCGACTGTCTCTACTCATATACTATCATCTATACCAACTGCATACAACGACTAAACGATAAATAACCGACGTACTTTCCTTACGAAACAATAAGAGAGAACCGTTGATCGGTGATCTCAGAGAAACGCGTCGCGTCCGTGTGTTAATCAGGAGAAAGGGAGAGAAGGAGGTCATTTTACGTTTGTGAGCTTTGACAGAGGTACGTCTTGTGTGTTTCATATAGCTCAGGACCGGGCAAAGTGTATGAAGGATTCAAAGGAATCTATCAGTGCTATACAAGGCAAAGGCTGCGGAAAGAGAGTGTAGGAAAGGAATCAGGAAAGAACAGACACTCAATCTCCCTTTGTGAAAGCCGAGACGCACAGCTCGCTTTCGCCTGTCGCTGACCCCAAACAGGTCTCTTGACGACTTCGTTCTACTAAACCTTCATCCAATCCTATCAACACTTCATCCACCTTCACAACCACGTCTATTCCGACAGTCAACTCACGCTCTTTATCTACAGCTACACTACACATCAGGATTCGATCATCCTTTCATCCTCTCACCCTTGTTCACCCTTCTCGATATACACACCGGACGTCATACCTTTCACACCGAGCTCCTTGACAGGTATCATTGTGAAACGAAGCTCTTGGTGATTAGCTAGGGTACTTGCTCTCACTTCATTCGGTACGTGCGGATCATACATCTATCACAGACACACCTTCGCATCATCATAATCTCTACACGCTCTTTGCTTCAAGATAATAGGGAGTCAGTATTGACTCCTATAGACAGCAATCATCCAAATGTGCTATACTCTCATCAACCAATAAACAACAAACTACAAACAGACTTCGCGCCACCTTTTGGATACAGCGATTCATACTCGCCCATCCCCGGTGACGATGCGCCGCCGTGACCGTTTCTCGCTCTTGCCCTTGTTGGTGCTCGGACTCGCCTTTGTCCAGGTCGCCACTGCTCTTGGACATCAAGGAGGAAAAGGACATTTGAGATCAAGGCAAGGACATACCAATGGGATCAGGAAGGAAAAGAGACAGTTCGATCTGGACCTTGGTCGTAAGTCGTCGTAATGAGTCGACGTACATCGCTGACCTATAGTCGATTTGAGCGATATCATTGCCGCCGTCGGGCCACCTACTATCGTAACCTCCAGCGCAGAATCGTCAGCCTCTTCCACGGAATCTTTAACAGCTTCGTCGACCGCGTCTGCCTCGTCCTCCGTTACTACCGAACCGCCTACCTCGTCAGTCGAAGCCGTTGGATCTGCTGCGACAACTGTCGCCGGCTCAGATTCTGCCGATGCCGTGTCAGCAGAGGAATTTCAGGAATCTTCTTCCGCCAGCGAGGTTGCGCCTTCGACTTCCGCCGTCGTCGCTTCTTCCGAGTCCACTTCGTCCGCTGAAGAATCTACTTCACAGATGACTTCGACGTCTGAGCCTGCTACCTCCGAACCAGCTGCTTCTTCTGACGTGGCCGCTTCGACATCCGCTCCCGAGAGCGCAGTTGCCAGTACGGATGGATCCTCGACTTCTGACGCCGCTGCCTCCAGCGCATCCGTCGAATCGGTCGCACCAGCAACCAGTACTTCACCCGATGTCTCCTCCGCTGCTCAGACCGAGCCATCTCCTTCGCCATCCCAATCAGCTCAACCTACTGAAGAAGTATCCGCAACTGCAACAGAGGCAAGTGCAAGTGAAAGTGCATCAAGTAAGTCAAGATTCAAGTATTTCAAGCTTTCCTTCCTTAATTCCAATTTTCAATCTCTTTCTTCAAGTCTCTCAAGTTTCTTCTTTTCTTCTTTATCTTCTCCTTTACCAGAACAACGATATCCCGAACGAAACAGGCTTCATCGGCGTCAAAAGTCAGATCAAGCTCCTGACAACCCGACCGCAGCAGCACCCGATGGTCAACCTATCGATTCCTCCCCCTTGCCCGATGCAGGAGTTTCAACTGCTTCCACTTCACCATCAGGTAATCAAGGCGAATCGACGAATGGTGCTGTGGAAGGGATTTCATCGGTCTGGTCGTCATCGTCAGCCAATGCGGAATCATCAACAATCGCGTCCGAATGGTCTTCCTCCTCAACATCATCAGATGTGGGTCCCACCTCGACACCGGAAATCACATCGTCATCGTCATCAGCAGGAGCATCCGCTGTATCGAGTTCATCGACCACGGAAATCAGCACATCCGATGGTCAGTCTCCCGGTCCGACAACGGGACCCTCCTCAATATGGAGCTCTGTAGTTACAGGTCCTATCGCTTCTGGTGATCAGCCATCCAGCTCGCCATCGATTTCTGAGGTGGAATCTTCTCCGAGTGGATCGTCAAGCACGTACCGGGCCAGTGCAATCACTTCTGGTGTTGTGGTCTCAAGCGGGACCTCATCAGTATGGAGCGATTCAGCGATCACCGATATGGCTGCTTCCACGGATATCACCAGTATACTATCATCAACTACCAGTGTCCCATCTCAAATGCCTTGGGATACACCGAGCACATCTTGGAGCGAGTCCGGCGCATGGACCAGCCCGGCACCGACATACCCTGGCGATCCCATTTCCTCTTCTTTCTCTTCTTTTTCTTCTTCATCTATCTCTTCATTCATTCCTCAAGATTCAAGCTATACAAGTCAGGTCAGTGCTTATCAAGATCCAGGTTTCGATGCTCCTTCCGCTTCCGAGTCTCCCGCTTCAGCGACTATGGAGTCTTCCGTTCCGACCTCCGATGGTAAGTCGCTGACCGACTTGTTGCCATCTGCTGACGAGATAGCACCAGCGTCTAGCGTTGTCGTCACCGAATCTCCTGCCGCCTCAGCGACTCCTACTGAGGTAGCTGCTGGCGCCCAGTCATCCGCATCTCCCGATGCTGCTACCTCACAAGCCGAGACTTCGGTCGTACCAGCATCTTCCGACATCCCCGCTTCCGCCGAGACCGCTCCCACCTCTGTCATGTCCGAAGCCCCAGCGTCTACCTCAATCGCATCCGAGGTAGCTCCAGCTCCTTCGTCCGACGCCCCTTCCGCTACGTCCGACGCCGCAGCTTCCCCAGATGCTGCTACCAGCACTACCGAGGTCGCTCCTACATCCGAGATCGCTCAGCCTACGTCTTCGCCCGAGCCAGAGACTGCGTCAAGCTCCGCTCCTCCATCAGAGGTGCCCGAAGTCGCCACCACCTCGTCCGAAATTCAGCCCAGCTCTGAGGTACCCTTCATCCCAGCTTCTTCCGATGCTGCAGCCTCGACCATTCAACAGTCTAGCGATGTCCCAAGTCCCACTAGCGCGCCCTTTGAGCCAACCAGTGAGGTTCCTGCGATCACCAGCGCTACGCCCACCGAGCAATCGAGTTACGTTCCAGTCAGCGCTGAGTCAGTGTCGAGCTATTCTCCTTCGAGCCAGGTCTTCGCTTCTACTGAAGCTTCTTCGACCGAGGCGACTGTCGAGCCCACTCCTACATATGTTCAGTCGACCTCTGTCGTCGTACAGAGCACCATCGAGTCCACCTCTGAGGCCGCTCAATCTACTATCCAGTCGGTCGCCACGTCCGCCACTAAAGAGGCATCGACTGATGTCCCCGTCAGTGAACAAGCTTCAAGCACTAGCGATAGAGAGGTTCCTTGGCAGACTATCACTCTGTCAGAGAGCGGTTCTGCCCAGGCCACTGGTTCTCCCTCTGCCAATGCCACCGCTGAAGCATCCGGAGTCACTTCGGCTGCTAGCTCTTCAGAGACTGGATTCTCGACGGACCCACTCGAGAACCCGACCAGCGATCGATCTATCGAGTCTGTTACTTCAACACCAGCATCTACTGGATCTCAGGCCACCACCTTCACGGACGTATCAGAATCCTCGACCTCGACGTACATGGCATACACACCGTCGGCCTCGGGATTGATTGTCGCCGGTAGCAGATCTGCCTCTGCATCTTCGGCATCATCCACATCAGAGTCAATGACTGCTGACGCTTCTACCGATTTCGGGACTGGAACACCTACTACTCAAAGTGCGGAATTGCCCTCGGTCGCTTCGATCCCAAGTAGTATCCCTACTTTGATCGTCCCTGCCAATTCGGCCATCAGGCAGCAGAATGCTGGAACTGGAAATGAGAATGATCCATTGAAGGACAACACCTTGATCTCATTATTGCTTAACGGTGAACAGTATCCTTGGGTCTTTGTTGTGAGTTATGAATGTTGTCATGTAGGACTGAAACTGATTTATAGGTCAACACTTCCGACGCTACCAGTCAGCTGTTCAACACTTTCCCCACCCTCATCAGTGCGGCTCTCCAGATCGATGGTAAGTCACCAACCTCTGAATGGACTTCAACTGACGACCAGTATCTCAGGTCAAGACGTACGGTTTGGCTGTCTACCAGCCTGCTACATGGACTGGTAACCAGGACGATCTCTTGACTCAGTGGCTCGCCTATATCCCTTCGGATCAGTTCGAGACCCTCAATGCCTATGTCAAGACGCCCAACTCGCCACTGTACGCTCAATCCGGTATCCAAGGTCAACTCGCGAGGCAGATCAATACCGCTTTCCCACTCGCTGCTTCCAACACTGTTCCAAACCCACAGGCTAGTGTCGACAGCTCCGACTCTGGAAGTACTCGCAACAGGGATATCATCATTGGAGTCTGTGTATCTGTCGGAGGTCTACTCTGGCTTGCTCTTGTTGTTTGGATCTACCGAAGAGTCAAGCGATCCAACGAGATGGCCGTTCATCGCCGACTGTCCGAACACATGTCAATGTTTCATGATCGACCTGATTCTCGACCCGTCTCGCTTGCTCCTTCCATGGTGGACGGTCGACCTTCTTCATTCTACGCTTCGCCTATCGAGAATGAACGAGCGATGCAACGACAACAAGCCCGTGATTCGTACAACATGGCTGCTGAATCTTCGTATCACTCGTACCCATCCAACGATTCGACTCAGGGACACTGGCAGCAGAACCCTCCTCGAAACACTCGACCCGTCTCTGGAAACCCATTCGATGATATGGTCGCTAAATCGTATGTTCAAACTTCGGCCAGTGGGCGAAACTTGGCTAGGAGGAGTGCGGTACCGGTCAACAAGGGACAAATTGGTCAGCCGACTCTGCAGGGCAATTCGCTCGAGTTTAGAGAGTATCATCACTAGTCTCATTCGACTTGTTCACGGACATTCATTACATTTTTCCCCCTGGGGTTGTTGAGGTATCCAGGAGAAAGGCTGCGCCTGACTACTGGACTCCGCCCTTTTCGCTTTCTTTGTATTATAGTCTCTCGATCTACACTCCCTAATTGTAGATTGTCAGAGCCATACTACTCCTCTCTTTTTATTGGTATCTCGGTGTTGATTCATGCACATGCATTCTATTCTATTCTATTCTATCTCAAAAGACTGATTCCAGTAAACGTGGTTCCAGCAGATGTCGATGTCGTTAGGCACGATGTGAGCCGAGAATGATGACGTATCGTAATAACCGCTTAGTACTCTCGAACCTTTTATGGGAATGCATATTTACGTGAGATCATCATGGGTGGGGGACAGAGAGAGAGAACGTCAGCGATGGTCTATCGGTAGGAGAGAGTACAGTCACAGGGTTGGAGTAGATAGGCAGACGTCATTCAAACCTTTCAACTAACAGTACGAGTACCGAGATAGAGTTAGATATATAGGTTGTCGATACACCCCACTTTCTTCTTCCAACAACTATTTTATACTGAAACAAAATGGAGGCAATCAACAACATCAAAGACAAACTTACCGGTCAGGCCGATAGTCAGACCCCTTCCGCCGCCGGCTCTGCTGCTGTATGTCCTCTTGCACCCATAAGAATGAAAGCTGATGACTAGCCCACCCAGCCCTCTGGAGGTTCTGGAGAGTTCCCCAAGCCTGGTGCTTTCCCCGTCGAATCACAGGTTGACCGAGTCGTCGGTATCCAGGACGACATGGAGAGGAAGCCCGAGGGAGCTGCTGTTCAAGAAGGCCATGATTCTTTCGATCAGTACAAGCCTGCTGGCAAGGTCAGTCGTTCGCTCTTAGCAACAGGCATCTTGCTGACGATAAGTTGATTGGCAAGAAGGCTATCGTTACCGGAGGTGACTCTGGTATCGGACGAGCTTGTGCCGTCATGTACGGTATGGAAGGTGCCGATGTATGTCTTTCAGCCATCAAAGACGTTTGTCGCTAACTCTCAGGTCGCCATCGTCTACCTACCCGAGGAGCAGGTTGACGCCGAGAAGACCAAGCAGCTCATCAACGCTGCTGGTCGAGAATGTATTCTTTGCCCTCAAGACATCAGGGATGAGCAGGGTTGTAACCGAGTCATTGAGCAGTGTGTTCAGGCTTGGGGCAGGATCGATATCTTGGTCAACAACGCTTCTGTCATGGTACGTCATCCCTCTTGCCGTTGATGATGGGGCTGACTAGTAGTACGACCAGACTAGCATCACCGACATCACTACTGAGCAGTTTGACAGGACCATGAAGACCAACATCGTAAATCCGCTCTCGTGAGATTTGAGCAAAGTTGATGATTAGTACGGTACTTTCTTCTTGACCCGAGCTGCTGTTCCTCACATCCCCAAGGGTGGATCCATCATCGTCACTGCTTCCCAGGGTATGTCATTGTCTACCAGTAAATACCGAATCGTGGCTCATTATCAGTTGCATACGCTGGACCCCCATCCCTCCTTGATTACTCCATGACCAAGGGCGCCCAGGTCGCCATGGTCCGAGTACTCTCCAACCAGCTCATCTCCAAGGGTATCCGAGTCAAGTAAGCTCAACTCCACTCCTTGATTGGTATACGCTAACGTTCAGCGCTGTCTGCCCCGGACCCGTCTGGACCCCACTCCAGCCCGCCGCCATGGACAAGGAGAAGATGAAGACTTGGCACAACTCCCCCGCTCCTATTGGCCGAATCGGTCAGCCATCCGAGTTGGGACCTGCCTACGTCTTCCTCGCCAGCCAGGACGGATCATTCGTCAGCGGTCAGAGTATCCACGTCAACGGTGGTGCCGTTGTCAACGGATAGGCGCTGGATTTCAGGGATATGTGAAAAGAAGATGTATTTAGCAGATTGTGTAGCCTATGCAAATGATATGAAGTACAACATTTATCCTCCTGTGTAGCACTTGTCTACGCGTTCAGATGACTGGACCGTTTGCGAGGCGGATACAAGACCCTGTTGACCAGATCGATAGGCAGGTCGATAGCTTCTGGGATGGTGTCGGGATTAGTGAATTTCCAGTAATATCGCTCCGATTCGGCTGGCGGTATGGAAGAGTGCTTGTCTGGATATTAGCTGCCTCTTCCTGAAGACTAGTGTGAGACCCACCAACAATAAGGTCTGCAGAATCAAATCTGGGTGACAGCAGGGGTGTAAGAGCCGCATAACTCCAATAAGCCAGAAGCACAATGACCATTAAATAACTCGGAACGACCACCGCCCAGTCCCTACCATCAGCCGTTGTTCGGCAGGGTGAACATACCTCGAGGGATACCAAGTCCAACCAATTGCATCTAGCCATGCAGGCGGACAAAGTGCCCAAAAGAGGTAGATCCCAAAAGCGAGGTAAGTCCCCAAGACGGCTATTAGACCGTATATCTCCTTCGACGATAACTCTTCATTCTGAGTTGGCTCGACCGGGAGAGGTGGGGGCCAAGGTGATATCGGATCAAGAGGAGATTGAGGTAGTACCTCCTCCTTGGCGGCTTTGGTTGCCGAATCCACTCTGATCTGCCTTACCATGTCATCTCATGTTATAGCATGAAGCCAAGTTGAGTTGATAGAGGGGAGATTGAGTGGATTGATGCTCAGGCACGGACGAATTTTAGGTTGTACAAAGTCAAAAGATAACCAAGTGAAACGTTCTCTCTTATCCATCATATTTAAAACAATGTCCGATATCGCATACCTAAAATCCAAGCTTGGTGTCCATCAGGACTTCCCCAAGAAGGTATCTGCTCACCCTACATCATCAACGGGGAAAGAATTGACAAATAGGGAATCACATTCATGGATATTTTCCCCCTCCTCCAGGATCCTATCGCATTCGAAACCCTAATAACCCACCTCATGCACCATATCCTAACAACTCACAAGACCAAGCCCGATGTCGTTGTCGGTCTTGATGCCCGAGGGTTCTTACTCGGTCCAATCATCGCTATGCGACTAGGAGCTGCTTTTGTCCCTGTCCGAAAAGGTGGAAAGCTGCCAGGGGATTGTGAGAAGGTCGAGTACAAGTTGGAGTATGGAAGTGATGTTTTCGAGATGCAGAAGGGTGCTATCAAGGAAGGACAGAGTGTCATTGTCATCGAGTGAGTCAACTCCAGACACGAAAGACGACAGACGCTGATTCCAGTGACTTGATCGCTACTGGTGGATCCGCCGCTGCGGCCGGTGAACTCATTGCCAAGTCTGGAGGAAAGACTCTAGAATACCTATTCATCATCTCATTGCCATTCTTGAACGGAGACAAGAAGTTGGATGCTCCTTCCTACTGGCTCATTGAGGCCGAGGACTAGTGGTATCGTACATATAAATAGAATTATAGACCGTCATCTTCCTTCGGCGATGTATTGCTTGACCTTCTACTTGTTCATATCTCGATGAGTTCCACGAAAACAGTGATCGTAGCAATGCATGATGCTGTATGTGTAGACTATTGAATTATATTAAAGCCTGATAATGGCCAGATACTACTTTTATCTTCAACCACAACCCAGAAGACGAAAAATGCAATTTGATGGACAGAAACAATGTACTTCTCCTTCCTCTTCCTTCTCCTCCTCTACCTTCGTTTGTCTGGTAGAGCTAGGACCTACAGACCAACACCTTTGTTGACCTGAACACCCTCTTCCTGAGAAGGCAGCAACCTGCCATCCTCCTCCTCCACTCCACCAAGTAGCGCGAGCCAAGTCTCGACGAACCACTCGGGTTTCTTGATATAGTGAATAACGACCGTACCGCCCAATTCACGTTCGTCGTTCAAGAATCGTTCTTTACGTGATGGTCGTTCCGAGTAGACTTGTCGGACATCGGCTCGAAGTTCAGCGGGGTTTCGTCGTGGTTTGCCGTGACCGTGGTGATGGGGGTCGAGGAGTGATAGTTGTGATCCTTCAATCAAAGATTCGACAGATTCCCCAGCGCTAAGATCATGAACCATGGGTCGGAAGATAGTCTTGAATCGAGCCACGGTAGAATAGCTTGCGAGTTTAGATAGCCCACCTCGGAGCGTGATATCTCTCTCGCTGAGTCCGGTGGATTCCTCCATACGGACTTCGGCGACAGTCGAGGGGTAAAGGAAACCGTGCGAGTAGACTGTTCCAGCTTTCGGGTGGTCGTACATCCAGCATTTCTCCGTAATCCAAGTGATGCCAGTTGCTTGTGGGTGCATCCTCATCCATCTGGATACCAACTTGTCCTCCTTGCCACGGGTGACCTGCTTGACACGGGGGGAGTGGGCAATGAAGTCCACTAGATCCATCGATAGACCATAAGCTTCACCAGCCATAAACGAGTTCTTGACGAGGTCTGTTTGTCAGCTTCGTCTCGATGATCAGAATAGAAAGCTTACAGCCCCAGTAAGCCATGGATCGAGGTGCGACTCGTAGTCGTCGCTCCAATTCACCAAGCATGATGAAGCTATCATCATCCGCCTTGACGATGTAATCCGGTTTCCTATCTCCTTTGACAACAGCCTTGATCCGCGCGTCATCCAGTTGATCAACCTGATCAACCGTTTCCGAGTCGTCCATCACATAGTCGATATCGGGGACTGTAGCGTGTTCAGAAGCCCAAGTGAAGAAGGCATGGGTCTTGCCAGAGTTCATGTTTTCAGGCATGTCGAGAAGGAGAATGTCTCCGAATGCTGGACGTCAGTCGTGACTCTCGATCAATGGGACAAAAGACTCACCCTCCGACTCTAGCTCGACGGCTTTACGGTACCTCCGTCTTGGTCGACCCATGATGAACATGACTTTGACAGCTTCGGTTCCAGATCGCCGACTACGTGGGTGAGAGCCATAACTCTGCCTAATCATGTTCCTCCTGTCCGCCTTCTCATCGGTAGTAAAGACTCCAACAAATACACCAACAGGCGCCATTTCGAGTGAAGCGGCGATAGAAGGTGTCTCGGCGGTTGGATAAGGCCATTGGGGATGTGATGGCGTCAATGGAGCGAGAGCCAGGGAAGAGCTGTCACCAAAGTAGGATGAACTGGTATAATCGGGTTGAAGGCTAAAGACGGTAGGTTGAGAAGCAGAGCAGTAATTGCGCCAAGGAAGCGGTGTCTTGTCGGGGTTCAACACATGTCTGAGTGTGAAGGTCATGAAAAGGGCGAAAGCGCCGAAAGCAAGTAGGGAAAGGATCTAAAAGTCAGGATCTTACACGAGAACAATAAGATGAAAGAAGCTCACAATCGTCATGGCTTTGGCGGGTAATGCCTCGAGGCAACGATCAATTGCGCCAATACCAGTGATACTTTCTCGCTGTTTTGCCTTGCCCTTTTCCCTCTCTCTAAGCGTATCCCGCCTGGGTCGGAACCGACGACTCTTCGTTTTGACGAGTCCGTTTGCATCAGTACGTCTCAATTTCCCCATGATCCATCCCCAACTTCTCGTACCAGTCGGTAGTGGCGGTAAACTGATCATCTTGGATCTCGCGGCACGTAGAGTCGATCTGGGCCTTTCGGTCCTGGCCCACCAGCCAGAGCTTCTGAATGGAATTTCATCGCCTGATAACGAGTCGTAATTTGATGATGCGGAGGTAGATATCGAAGTGCGAGGGGATGGACTGCGGTTCGAGCTGGGTCCAGCTGAAGAGGAGGAAACGTATTGACCAATGTAATCCTTGATATCGCTCATGGAAGGATGGGGGGAGACACCGGGTGTGTGCAATGGCGTGGCATATGGCGTACTAGCCAAGGAGAGGGGTAGAATGTTGTTTGGATCCTGTGGAAGCGGGGTGAGCGACATGCTATTATAGCTAGGTCGATTTGAGAGCGAAGACTGGGACATAGGTACGGAAGCCTTGAGAGGGGGTGATCCATCGCTATCCGAAGTCATCCTCGAAGAACCCATGACTCGTTTACTGGATGCTGTTGATCGGTCAGACGAGTAATCCTGGTCGAAATCCTCGCTGCTCTTTTTCCTTTTGGCGCGAGTATCGTTACCGAACCAACCAAGGGGACTGGTGAAGCTAGGACCCGCCAAGTCGGCAGGCGTAAACAGAGAATCGCCCCTGGAACGACGCCTAGGATGCGCTGCGGAACCTGACGCCGTCGATGTAAACGCCGTCGTGGGTGGAGCAATGGGTGATGTAGCTGGATTCGACAACCTCCTCCTCACTCCTACAGATGAAGAAGCATCGGAAGCGCTGGCGCTGACGGCAACAACGGATGGATGGCTCGGACGAGATGCGCTGGCTGGCGATACGGAGTTTGGATTTGAAGGCTGAAACGTTGGATGATATTGCGTGTTTGAGGATGCCGCAGTCGGTATATGCCGACTCGTATTAGGTCCAGACTGGTTTGGAAGGGATATTCGAATAGAAGGTCCGTGCGATGTTGTTGACAATCGCGTCTTTTCGTCTAATGTTGCCGTTGTGGAAGATGTTGTTATGGCAGTCAACTTCTCCCTTCCTCCAGTAGGATGACTTGGACGTCTAGATGATGAGCGGGACGAGTGGGGCTGCGTGCGATCCATCTTGAACACGATTAAAGGATAATTATAATTGGGTAAAAGGCGAAATGGAGATAAACGAGATGGTCGAGATTCCCTCGCTTTGACGTCCTTACAACTTGCCTGTCGCAGTTGTTTTTATCTCCTTTTTTTCGTGTGGGCGGTGTAAAGCGTATTCCTGTGTTCTATGCGTGAATCATGGCTATGCGAGATGTACTGTGACGGAAGAGATAGAAGGAACGCGTAAAGATACCGACAGAGATGATAGGTGTAATGTGGAGTGTATATGATATGAAGGTGAGTCTTGCGGCGGTATAGGGTGAATTGAGTGCAGGTAATAGGTAATAGCGTGGGGTATAGGGTGATGACTGAAGAAACAGTTTAATCAAACCCTTCAGGTTAAAGAGGATTAAACTAAACTGCGGCGTCAGGTCCGAGCGTGACTTTTAGGCACAACAAGGAGGTGTATGGGTAGCTGGAGAAAAAGCGGCTACCTCGACTGCGGAATTTCATCATTGCGCAGTAACCTCTGAAACTCATTCAACTCACTCTACACAGTACAAAGACAGGCACACACACACGAAAGCGGATACCAGACGTGCGCAGGGGGTGCCTTTGCGCAACCTCGCTACCCTCCAGTCACTTAGATGCATGCATACATGTAGGCTACAATACAGGCCCATGCGCTCCATGGGTTTTCAAAAACCCCATCAATAAAGGGCAGTTCAGGGCACGTGACGTATGGCCCTTGTTTATTCTGTTTATGCAGGCGGTTAAAGCAGGTCAAGGAGGTAAATCATTTCAGGGCAGATTATATGTGTCCCTGTCTTCTTTGGGAATCACACAGTTTGTAACTTCGGACCGGCTGCGGAGTTTTAACTTTATTTGATTGGCTCGTGCACATTACTCATGTTCTCGCCCATGCGCGTTGCAATGACAGCATGACGCGTACGACATGGGGTGAGCTCGGTGGTAGTTGGCGGTGACGGGATGGACGGTGCGGTATCTAGGCGTGTTTTGATACATCGGATCTGGACTACCTCTTTCATCAACGCAGCCAAGCCTGTGGTTAGCGTGTGTAAAATCGTCTCGCCCAATCTACTCATTAGTACTGAAACACTTTGATGCCTGTCGGGCTGAACTGCGAGGCTTACATGATGGCGAAGACACCGAAGATCGCAGCAATGGTAGTCCGGGCAACATGAACCCTCATGCTGTGACTTCGATACAACGCGTAAATCACCCTCGACCCTTGTAAACATACCAGCTCTGCAGCCGCGGAGATATCTTATTTCGGACAGCCTAAATATGCTAGATTGTACATGCAATACCAAAACCTACAAAGCAATCGTATGGAAATTGGGAAAAACCAGCTCATCAACCAAAGTCTTCCTGACCACATCCGCTATAAACCTTTCAATCTTGCCCACATTCCTCAAAACATGAGCATCACTATGTCCAATCTCACTATCAATCCTCATTTCTGGAAGTAATCTCATTCCGACTGGTACACCCTCTTCATCTCCTTCATCAAGTATAGTGAGGTGAACTCTATTCTTTTCGCCATCGAATGCGAGTATTATATCTGCTGCCAGTTGCAAACCTGTTATTGACAGTTTGAGGGGTAATGACATGAATACTGAGGCGGGGTAGCGGACCGTGAGGGATGTCAAGAGGGTCAAAGTGAGGTCGGAAGTGTGGGTCAAGTTTATATGAAGTTGGATCGAGGGGATGGCAGAGGGAGTCGACTTTTTAGGTTTTATAGGTGGTCGAGCTGGTGATGGGGGATGAGACATGTGGGTATGTGTGAGAGCCGGATGTCGAGTCGATATTGCAGGTGACATCGGATGAGAGATTATCGAAGCAGCATATCCGTGTCCATGTATACTAGGTGCTCGAGGTAATCCTATTCCCCTAGCTCCAAGTCCAACGGCATGGACGCTTTGTCTCCTGTTACTCGAGAACACCGAGGCGTTGTCGTCGAATACGTCCCTCTCCCTCTCGTCCATACTCATGCCCATGCCCATTCCCATGCCCATTCCCATGCCCATACCTAGCCCAGCCATACCCATTGACATACTGGGTAACCTGGAAGATCCAGCACCGGGCGACATCATTCCATTCCCAGGCAACATCATCCCATTTCCAGGCGACATCAGACCGCCAGGTGACATCGGCCCATTATCGTAGTAGTCACTCCTCCCCGATGCACGTCTACTATCAAATCGATATTCCTCCTCTAAGTGTTCTGCCGGTTCCTCGTACTCTTCCTCTTCATCTTCATCATCATCGAAAGCCCGCCACACATCCCTTATATCCTTGATTTCAACATCAGGCGCATTCGATCCAAAGTCAAGATTCGTGATTTCGATGGGACCTATAAAGGATGGTCGTGACGCTGAAGCCAGTTGGGTATTAAGGACAGAGATGATATGGGTTGTCAGCGATGATGGGTCGAGGGGGAAGCCGTTTCCATTTCCGTTGCCGTTGGCATGAGAAGGGCGATCATCGTCTTCGTGATGTCTCTGATTTGGAGTTGTCGGGTCTGAGAGGAGGGACCAATTGATATCGAGTGACATTAGATCATCTGGCCATGTCTAGTATATGAATGTGTAACTCTGTGGTGGATTGGAAAAACAAGTCGATTGCTCGTTCCTGGATTCATCATATTTCACGATTTGGCAGAGCTAACTCAAGACTTGAGGATATTCTCCAACGACAAGAAGACGGCACAGTACAGTCATGCATAGAGTACAGATGATGCAATCAAACCCAAAGATATACAGAATAACAACAAGAACACTACTTCCTCTTCATCTTCTTCCTAGCCTCGATATCGGCAGCTCTACGCGTAGTAGTTTTAGGTACTTTACGATCCCTATTTCTGTTTTTGACGTTCTGTCGATTAGCCTCTGTTGAATATTAGGAGATGGGGGACTTACAGCGTGGGTATAGAAGTTTTCTGCCTTTTTCTTGTTTGTTGTCAGACGTTTATCCTTCTTGCCTGGGGTCTCTTCGGTATCGGATGATGCTGGTGCCTTTCGCTTGTTGCCGGCTCCAGTCTCCTCCTCTTCATCCTCCTCCTCCTCCTCATCATCATCCTCCTCCTCGAGATCGTCATCATCCTCGCCTTCGACCTCGACAGCGACACCGGTAGCGGCCTTGAGAGCTTTGGCAACCATGGAAGGACCAGCTTCTCCAGGGAAGATATCCTCCCATGCCAGTTCTTCTGATCCGTCCGAATCCTCATCTTCCTCCTTGACATCGTCCATATCCTCATCGTCCTCGTCCTCACTATCCTCATCCATACCCTCATCCTCTTCCTCCTTCACATCATCCTCCTCAATCTCCTCTCGTCGAGCATCATCACCCAAGAATTTAGGCATAGTGATAATACCCTTGACGGCTTGTTTAACACCCTTGACTCTCTTTTCACCTAGGATCTTGCCCAATGCCTTCTCCTGTGCCTCCATGACCTCACGGGTCTCGCCCTCGACAGGTGTGACAGTCTCTTCGGCACCTTCGATGACCTTGACGGGTGGAGCGACAAAGTAGGGGATTTTACCCCTAATCCAATCGTTAAGCACCATCTTGGCAGCAGCTTCCTGATCGGGTTCACCACCCTTGAGTAGTTTACCGGATCGTTTGGCGATAGCAGACAACATGATGGTAGCTCCTTCTTCACCGTGCCAACCGCCTTCACGATGTTCAAGACCGTATGTTCGTTCCATGTACTCGGGCCTGACTCGTTCGAGCAATTCGGGAATATGTTCAGCGGGAGTGTACAGGTTCTCGACTCGAACAACACCTTTGAGGACTGTTGCTGTATCGGAATCTTTGGCGGAGACGGGTACGACACCAGGACAATCGATCAGGTAGATTCGTTTCATCAAGGTAATGTATTGCCAGATCTTGGTCTCTCCCGGAATAGGGGCGACGGTACAGACCTTCTTCTTCTTGATGGTGTTGATGATACTGGATTTACCGACGTTGGGGTATCCGATGAATCCGACTGAAATTTGTTTCTTGTCGGAATGGAGAACGGAGAATTGTCTCAAAAGTTGGATAAGGGATCCTTTTCCGAAAGAATTGTTGATGGAAGCGTGGAATGCGATGGTAGGGGCGGACAATGAAAGATGCTTGACCCATCGTGCCTGTTAGTCAGTAGGTTTTCTCGTACAAGAATGTCCCAGGACAGAACGTATTCCCAGCGGTAAAAGATGTTAGACCAAAAACTAAAAGAACGGGCTAAAAGCTTGTCTGTGAAAAGACGTCCCGGTTCCCAACTCTGCAGGTCACCCATCGTTCTTCCTACCCCTAATCCCAACCCAAGACGGGCGGGACGTTGTAAACCAATCTCCCCCAAAACGGGGAAGACAAATGGTCGGGGTTTGGCGGAAAGAACGCTTGTTCTCCCACTCTCGTAACAGACTAGACGCGTAGGTATTTGCCGAAGCGCGCGAACAGACTTGACTTGAGTGTGGGTATCCTATACCAGCATGCGAAGCATGTGACACGAAATGGAGGGATACGATCGAAGCAGGATAGTATAGAACAAATTGACTCACAGTAGCCCAAGTGGGGACAAGATCGACTTTGTTAAGAACATAGACGAGATGCTTGTGTGCCTTCTCCTTCCTCAAATACTCGACAACAGGCTTACACCTGGTACCAAGAGGATCCCTAGCGTCCAAAACGTGAATAACGACATCGGAAGAGTCGAGGACCTTGTACAATTCTCCCCATATTCGACGTGATGTACCTTTGGCGTAGATCGGTTCTCGGTTGGTGGAGGTGGTGGGGTGGTATGCGTCAGATGGGTCAACCTCGTCTTCTATGAACGTCAGCATAGCAATATTTGGGTTGGGAAGAGGACGTACGACCTTCCTTGGCCTCGCTGGCCGCTTGAGAGGATTCACCGAGTTCGGCAAAACTTCCAACATTGATACGTGGTCGTTTACGCTGAGCTTTGGGTCCGAATGTGTTTGAGAATGGCTCGGTCTCGACGATGTGGGTACTCTGAACGTCAGCTTTGCAATCTCAAGATTGAGCGAGCCTACCTTTCCAGTGGTCTTGGTGTCATCCTCGAGCAAACCCATGGGTAGCTTATTACGTTTAAGCAAGACCGAGTATGGGTCTGCCTTTTGCTCCTTCAATGCTGTCCTGAAGTGGTCGAGAGCGGTCTGAGAGATAACCCTAGTGTTTCCTACAGATCAGACTTGTAAATGGTATTGTTCAAGAAAACATACCGAACCACCTTCGATCGGGCATCACACGACCTGGTTTCGCATCCTTCTCCCCTTTCTGGAAAGCAGCAGCTTCAATGATCTTTCCGTCCTTATCCCTAACTGCCTTTCCACCGTTCAACATCTTGACTTTCGAAGCCTTCTTTGCATCTCGGTAGAAATTCTCTCCTATCCCGCATCAGCTTGAGTGAGTCTCGCAAGATAGTAAAGCTAACCTTTAACCCTCTTCAAGGTGAATTCACCACCAGCAGAACTGGCATTTGCCTTCCCATTGGTTTTCCCGAAACCTGGGTTGGCTTTTCGATCATGGTTCTTTCCCTTTGCCATTGTGATTGATTTAGCAAGGGTAAGGGTTGTATAGGTGTAGAGTGATTATCTCTTGACAAAGTGGGTGAAGGAGCGGAAATTTGCAATTTGCTTCCGTTGAATTCAAGTGATGGGAAGAAACGAAAGAAAATGAGAAAACAACGATAACATACATTCAACTGCCCCCACCTCCACTCAACAGGTCCACCTAAAGATAATGGTAAAGGAAGATAATATAGGTAATGATAGAGGACCAGAAGATCATGTACGTCTACATATTAGAAATGTACTGACTTATAGTCCAATATGGCGGATGAGTATCCCTCACCGGAGGCATCTAACAATCACCTCGCCGACGACATGGACATGTCATCCCAGCTAGTCAATCAAGCGGCAGCTCAGGCGCAAGCTCAAGCTCAAGCCCAAGCACTAGCATCATCAAGCACAATTGATCATGAAATACCGGAACAAACGAACCAGAATCACTTTGCGCAACAACATCACCACTCGAACCCTGTACCCGTTCAAAGTCGCTTCAAACCATTGACGACTTCCTCAGATCAGATCAGATTGTTGAGAGAATTTTATGCCCGAAATCCGAATCCCAGTAGACGGGATCTGGAAGTACTGGCAGAGAGAACTGGAAGGCCATATAATAAGGTTAGGGAGTATTTCCGACAAAGGCGAAATAAGTTACGAGGGCTGGATGAGCTGGAAAGTATGGAAGAGCCAGGTCGCGCTGCTGGATGGTATGTGGTGCTTTTGGCTCGCAGCGCGCATCTGACGATATAGGCTAAAAGTCACATATCGTGCGGGACCACCAACATCCCAAGTCTCACAATTATCATTATACAGCGCTTACAAAACCCGCTTCGACCCGTATTCCTCCACTTCACCCTTACTAGGTGGCCAGGACTTGATAGAGCTAGTCTGCGCTACATTCCCAGGATGCGACATGTCAAAAGCTGGTGAGGAATATTACCTGAGTGGGTTGAAGGAGAAGGAAGGTGGGGAGGGTGATTGGGAGAAAACGTTAGAAGGGGTTGCTGAGCCAGTCAGAGCTTCTACCTGGTACGCCTGCCTCCAGGAGATCGCACAGTGCTGACCTGCAGGTTACTTTCCAACTTCCAGCAATCCAGTGACGCAGCGCCAATGCCTCAGACTGACCTGTACACTTCCTACGTCCTCCGATTCTCTGCACCCTCGCCCACGGAAGATAGTCCCGCCCCAGAACAATCAAACGTAGCTTCTCTACAGCAAGCCGAGGGCCAATTCGATCTATCCAACCTAGACGACCATAATCAGGAGAACGATACAGACCTACCAGCATCCACACCAGCGGTCCATCGTCGGCTATTGAATCCGGTAGAGATGATTACCCTCACTCGAATGACGTTTCCTCATTGTGAGCCTGTTGTCGATGAGAATGGGAAATTCGTGATTAGAGGAATAGAGAGGAGAGAAGGTGTAGAGAAGGGATGGGTGGATAAGAGTAATGAAATGTTCCCATTTGCTCTCATGACTGGTATGCTATGTGTCATCTGTCTTTCAGCTAGAGCTGATAAGCAGAACCAAGACCCAGCGACCCCGAGCATCCATTTACTAGTTTGCTCAAGCGGAAATTATCATCACTTCACCCAGCAAGTAATGAGAGTGAGAAGAAGGCACGTACGAGTTCGCATCGCGGCTTGGCACAGGAAGATAAAGAATTACTGGACGGACTGAGGCGATTCAAAGATAGTGATCTCGGCAAAGAGGTCAAGGATATTTGTGTCAATCAGTAGTCGCTGATGTGGTCAAACTTGTACATCTACATATCTGGCATTATATTGTACATCTATATACGAATTGGTGATTGTCCATTGCCGGCCTGCGCTATGTCGCTTTGCGTGATGGACCATAGCCGCTACTCTTGACATTTGCGTATTGACCCGCCAACCCGGGCCCAGGAGGAGCCTGTCGACCCGTTGGAGGTGGTCTCCCACCGGAGACTGTCCGTGTTGTCGGCGCCGGTATACTTGATCCTGACCATCAGCTGTTGTTTCACAAGTGATATTGTTCGAACTGACCTCTTCCTCTCGTACTCGCACCACGCGTCGGTACGCCCTTCCCTCGTACAGCCGGCTTGCCAGCAGCAGCCTCTCTAGCCCGAGAAGCCTCCTCCTTCCGCTCACGCTCTTCCTGCGCTAATCTCTGTGCCTCCTCTTCTCTGCGTATCGCTTCTAACCTAGCAGCTTCCTCTGCTTCGCGTGCAGCAGCCAATGCTCGTACATCCTTTTGATCAGTTCTAGCCCGAGATAGAGTCTGATAACCTACATCCCCTGCACCTGTCCACTGTGGATTTGAGAGAAGTTTGTATGTATGTGCGGTCTGACCTAGTAATGCGGTATAGTCGTCCAATAATGTCGAAGTCTCGTCTACCCTCTTTGCTAGTCGCTACATATCAGTACATGTACCATACCAGGAAGTTTGACTCACTTCATTATGTCCTCTCGCACTCTCCAAGGCCCCAAGAAACATTTCGAACGTATTATTGATCCCCCTCAGTTCATATAAGCTATCCTTCAATCTCTCTTCCCTCGCCGCACGCCCAGCTGCAGTTTGTTCCTCCTCTTGCTCTATCGTCACTGTCCTATCCCCTTCCCCATCCTCTCCTTCAGCTTCAGCTTCAACCTCATCCTCCTCAGGCATAACGTCCGCCTGATTTCGTTTCGAACCAAATGAATTCGAGGCAGACAACGGATGAGGATTTCCAAATATCGATTTCCGTGATCGGCTCTCCGTTGTTGAAGAAGAAGGTATATCATTGTTACCACTCAGAGTCCTTGTTACTTCGGGCGTCTCTTCAAAATGCCTCGTTGGCGGTTTACGATTTAACAGACTCCCAAATCCTGTCCCTTGTCCTGGTCTCGCACGTAATGGCGCTGGTGAATCGAGGGGGAGGGACATGTCGCCGAATGATTCGTCGGCGAGGTCGACGTTGCCCATCAGTTTGGAGAGAGGCGGCGAGTCCATTGTGTGTATGTGATATCGGAAAATGAGGTTTTGAGAACAGTTCATGAGCTCGTCGCGTCGAGACGCGTTTTGGTGATGATTATCTGATCCCCCCACTTGAAGGAGGTGTTGTCAACATGTCACTGAAAGGTATCTTCTTCTTTCCCAGCACTGCTTGGATAATCAGCTGAAGAGGGTGACCGCTCTGTCAATCGCAAAATCTTTTACATCAGCGGCTCCGAAAGCACGCTAGGTTCTCGCCCTTGCGGTCAAGCTCTTTGTATTCGCCCACTCGAGGGCAGCAAGCAAGGCGGTGTCTCCATTCACTGATGTGAGGACTGTGAAGGGATGCACGCATTGTACAAAAGGCCTGGCCGAGTTGGAGCGCACCTCTCCTTTCACATTCTCCGCCGTCTTCACAAAGTGATCACTGCTTCTAAGAGCACCTCTTTAAATTACTCTTCCCTCCTTCACCTCAACCTGAAATCCCGGCAACTAACATTTCACCCATACTTCTTCGTGCAACTACACTCACAATTCTGCACATCATGTCCGAACACACTGCCCAGTCCGATCACACTGCCGAGTCCCAATACACTGCTAAGCTGTCCATCACGAAGAGCGCGAGAGGGAAATAGATTTGCAAGATCACAGATTACCCCGACAAGGATGGCAAAGCCTCCGAGTTCGAGAGATCGTGGAATACCTTGAAGGATGTGGCTGATGGGATGAGGAACACCTTCGGCCGCGCCGACACTGTAGGAGAGATATTAAGAAGGGCGGAGGCCAGAGCTTTCGGCTGGTCACCATCTGAAACAGGCAAGGAGGCAATCGTTGGCGGCTCTTTCTGGGAAGGTGCAGGTAAGTGTCTCCTGTTGTGATTGAACGAGAGCTGACCTCGGATAAGAGGATCCAGCTATGTCTATCTTCGGCGTCTCCGAAGATTCTCCAACGCGATTGGTCTTGAAGAACAAAGAACAGGGTAACAAGCTGTTCAGTACCTCGAAAGCCCTCAACATGTCAAAAGGTCGATCCGAGAAAGTGCTGATTACAACCGATGATGGAGGAGATGAGGCGCAAGACCAACCTCGTCGCAAGCAGAAGTGGCTACTCCGCAAGGGCGTCGCTGGCACTCTGTCTGCCAACGATATCCAGGCAACGATCGACTCCCTGGAATCGGAGAGCGGTACTGGGCTGGTCAGCAAGCTCACCTCGGCAAAATCACTCAAAGACATCGTGACCGGATTGGCTTCGCAAGGGACGCAGGTCGACGTCAGTGTCACGTCAGATGATTGATGGGTGGCACTAGGGGAATGTACAGATATGTAGCTGTGGTATGATATTGATGCAGATGGCTTCAGGCGTCAACGATCGAGCAATAGCACCGTCAGCTAAGGTTAGGCTGATTCCGAGTCGCTGCACACTGAGCGTTAGGAAAGCAGCTTCACTCACCTCGCTGTAGACAGGCAGATTGGCGTTCTCCATCTCGCCCACAGCGTAATCAAGTATCGCTGTGACTTTGGCAGCCTCTTCATCGGCTGGGCGCTGTCAAGCAGCTTCCATGCGAACCTTGCAGTACATGGTATAGGACCTCCGCTGGGGAAATGAGATTCGTCGCCATAAAGGTCCAGACTTCGGCCATACCACGACACGCAACGAAGCACCAGGTGCGGTGATCGAGGTGTGTTCCCTAAGTCATTCCGTGCATTGAGCTTCTCCGGATAGCTACCAACGAGATCACAGCCGCCCAACTCCATAAAGATCACGTTCCTTTCGTGATGATACAACTCTTCCTGACATGATCACAAATAATACCTGCATGTCAGTGGACTTGACCTGGCGCGAATGCAGGAGACTTACCTAAAGTGTGGGTTCTTATCTCCGAGCTCTGGCTGATCGAGCGCGCCCTCTGCAACTAATCTGTCTCGCTTCATGTTCTCCCTTCGCCAATGTGTAGCCTAAGGAGCGGTCAGTACAGGACCTCACGAGATTCGGGATTGCTTACGAGGACAATGGCCATCAGGAGACCGAAAGCGGTCAAACCCATTGCGATGTACATCGATCGGAAATATCGAGGTGCCAAATTGCTTGCGAAGATTGTTCCTATACTGCCCTTATCAGCTTGGCGAGCAGAGATGTTACGCAAGTCAACTCACGCTGCACCTGCAGAATTCCCGATCAACTGATTGAGGCCGACTGCAGTACTTCGTTTGAAATGGCCCTGTGTATTGTTGCCAATCCAAGTGACATTGAGTCCCGGTGTGATATAGAGCCCCATAGCGATGATAAAGAGGGCAAAGTATCTCCCTCCCACAGCCGGTATAGTCGCGAGCAGAATGTAGCCTATACCATCAGCCTCGATGAACCACACCTCAGGTCCGGACACATACCGATGAGGTTGAGGGACATGCCCAGGACAATGAATGGACTTCTCATCTGATACTTGTCGCTGAAGTAGGCCACCAAGATGAAGGTGCATCCTCCGACTGCCTGTACCGGCACGGTCAGGAGATTGGCTTCGGTGTTACTGAACCCCATGGCTCGGATGATCTGAGGCCTAGATCGTTAGCACGGCTGGTCGAATCGCCCACCGATGTAGCAAGGCCACTCCACTTACATGAAAGTAGAGATACCGTAAAGAGTGATATCCGCGCAGAACTGTATGGAACCCGCCGCGTAAATCTGAACTATTTCAGCCAAGCTTCTCTTTGTTCCGGAGCGGCGCTACTCACAGTCCAATCTGAGACAGCTTTGCGAACCTCTCTCCAGCTGAACTTCTCGTCATGACTGTAATTTCGCTTGTTGATCTCGTAACGGATCGAGGCGAGCTCTTTCTCGTGTGGCTTGAGGAACCAAGCTTCTCTCATATCATTCGGTATCCAGAAGAAAGCGATAGGAGCAAGGATCAAAGATATTGCGCCTTCGACCTACGGCTCAGCGGAGATTTGGAGGCCGATGAGACAGTACTCACTACATAGAGGTATTGCCATCCGGTCATTGATCCGCTTTCAATACGCACTAGGCCTCCGGCAATGAGACCTCCCACTGCTCCAGCAAAGGCCGCACAACTGAAGATGTAAGACATCCTTCGACCCGTCTCTTCTCGACGATAGTTCATCATGACATAAACAGTGATGCATGGAAAGAGGCCGGCTGTATCGTGAGTTGGTGTTCTAGGGAGGTAGTTCGGGGAAACGGACCTTCAAAAATACCCAGTAAGACTCGGATCGCGATCAAGTGCTCATAGCTGCCCGCCCAAGCGGTGCAAAGAGTCAGGATACCCCAACAAAAAGTGGTACCGCTCACTGTGCGTCAGAGTCGAGTCTCTGAGTATGTAGCTCAGGACTCACGTAGGTACCGTGGGGACAAGATCTTTAGAAGATTTGCCCAGACTGGTTCGAATACGACATATGTAGCGTAGACAATACTGACCACCGCTCCATACTGATGGGCTGAGACATAAGCTGTGAACCTCACCATCATGGAGCAACTCACGAGTCATACCAAGATCTTTCGAGATGGATGGGTTGGCGACATTGGCAGCTCCTCTGTTCGTCAGAATGAGATCAGAGTGCTAGACTCACATATTCGCTCGGTCGAGGAAGCACATGAGATAAAGAGCCTGAGAGGTCAAAAAGGGATACTCTCATCATTTTCGACAGGGACTCACACCCAGCAGCGAGATGACATAACCGTCGATCTTTCGCAAGAGCTTCTTCTCAATCTTCGGGTCGATGGTCGAGACCGTTTCATTAACGGGCGTAGTAAGCTCGGAGCCAGTCTCGTTCTTTTCGGACTAAGGGCCGCATGAGCCAAGGACTTAGCTGTCAACGCAGTGACTCACATCTTTGCTGTATTCCGCCATTTGTATTTAGCTTAAAGTACTCAAGTGGTTTATGAAGTCAGCATTATGATCTTGAAAGTCTGTCTACTTTATACACATTGATATCCAATCCTGATTCGTATCTGACCTCCTTGCCATGCTTATCTCCATGGAATACAGGGGGAGACGAAATAACCCAGATTGACTTGCGCGGAACAAGACCGGCCTTCCATGACAGATTACAGGGCGACAATACAGGGTACAATTTCCGGATAATTCCGGGTAAAGTACGCCCCCGCTATCTCGCTTGGCTTTGGCTTGCAGTACGATATCTCCCTCTGACTGTGCTGAGCCCCGCCTACGTGATGGTATGCATACAGCTGCACAAGATCCACCCCTCCATTTTAAACTGATACCTATTTCCACGGCAAAGTCATGGAACATCTCGACCGTGGAGGCCCGGGACCAGCCACTTCCAAGAAACGAAGGTCGAATGTCGGCAAGGCGTGCAATAATTGCAGACGACGGTGAGCGAAATGAATGGCTGGGGGCGCCGAAGTTGACGAGTCAGCAAGTCGAGATGTGATGGGCAGCAACCTGAATGCAAGACATGCCAGATCTACAATGTACGTAGACCTCCTTTAAGCTCCCAACGACTGACGCTGACAATGTAGGACGAGTGCACTTGGGGTGATGTCGAGGATGGTCGGAAGCCGGCTTCTCGCCAATATGTCAACACATTAAAGAATCGGATATCTGTGCTTGAAGCCTTCATCAAAGAAAAGGGGCAACAGCTACCTGCGCCAGCACATCTCGAACCAGGCGACTGCTATAGTACAGAAGAGGCTGGAGATGATGCAGCAGAAGAAGTCTCGACTACGATGCTTCATCTTCATGTGAGTCATGCGTCTAGGCCAAAAAGCTGATGATCAGATGGGCGAGGCAGGAGAGCAAGTGCACTTCTATGGGCCGACCAGTGCCTTTGCCCATTCATCACGAGATCCACCAATGAGTACCTCGCCAGCAGAACAGAAGAATAGCGAGTTCACGAACAGACCGCACGACTATCGTCGCTATCTTCCGAACGACGTCGACCTTTCCCATACTCAACATACCGTCGTCCTCGACCGCTTCTTCCGGTTCTTTGCTTCTTGGGGTATGAGAGCTTCACCGGACCTTTTCCAGCAAGACATGGTACGCACCGTGATGCTGCCACCGCATATCCCGCTGGCTCGGTTCGCGCACTACTCGCCGTTCTTGCATAATATCATGCTCGCAATCGCACTGATGTGGTCGGATGAAGAACATCTACAACAAGCCTCAACTCGGGCAATATTCGCATCAAAAGCCGAAACATATCTCAGTGTCGAGATATCGCGTCCGACGCTGGCGACAGTGCAGGGGCTGGCGCTGAAATCGAGCTACCATTCGACCCTTGGCGATCATGCTGGAGGATGGTCATACTTTGGATTGGCAGATAGGGCGGCCCTTTCACGTAGGTCTTGTCTCCCAGTCGAGACTTTGCTCACGGTCCAGTCGGCCTAAATCTCAGCTGTACTGCGTTGGTGGATGCGGGCAAAATGTCGAATGCGGAGATGCTTATGGTGAGCCTTTTGGCATATTACACGAATCCGTGACTGACGCATTCATCAGCGCCGCAACGCTTTTTGGTGCATTTTCATTCAAGAGCAGTGTTGGTCGGTCTACATAGGGCGTCCCCACGAAAGCCAGGCGTACAGGTGAGCAGCTCCGTGAATTGAGAAAGCTTTTGGCTGATCTTTGCAGCACATCCCTTCCAACCGTTGACGAACAGCTGGACGAGATGCCTTGGCGATGGGACAATCTCGATAGTCCGGACAGGGATCTACCGCCGCAACCCTGCATGTTCAGTACCGCGTTTGTCGAGACAGCCAAGCTCTCGTTGATCATGCAGAGGATCATGACCACCTTGTACGTCGCCCCCGTCCACACAAGACTGATATTCAGGTATTCGATCAAGTCGGATGTGTACAAGCTACAGAAGGACAGCACAATCACCGATCTAGGGTAAGACCATTTGTATCGTTGAGAATCTAGCTGATTCCTCAGACTGGCTCTTGATTCATGGAACGAGCAGCTACCGCCCGCTATGGTGGTCAATGGCCATACAGTGAAGAATGCCCTACCGCACATCATTATGCTACAGCTGGCCAAGGAGTGGTGTGCCATCCTTATTTACCGACCGTATTATCGACCCGTCGCTCAGCTGGGTGGATCCCGATCCAGCACCAGCTCCGCCGACAATCTTCAGAATTTAGCCGTCAGGGTAAGCCTGTCCCGATGTCTTTGCATCAAGGCTGACACAGATAGCGATGTGATAGATCCGCCGCACGAATCAACTCTCTTTTACGAACGTACCACCAGAGGTTCGGACTCCGTTACACCCCTCCGACGCTGTTCAATATCGCTTTCACGGCCGGCACTACTCACCTCCTTTCTGCCGTCCGTCACCATGGTACAAAGGTCAAAGATGGCGCAGTCTCGAGTGCAAGGGAGTGTGTTGACTTCCTGAACAGCGTGGCAGAATCATGGCCTGCAGCGGCGCAGAAGGCGGATATACTGGATACGCTGGTGAAGGAATATCACCCGCATTCACAGTCGGCTACTTTCGAGCAGGCCATCACCCTGGGCTCTAGCTCCAGCCACAGGGGTAAAGAGGGGTCTCAATTTTCGCAGCAGCAGGCCACTCAGACACCACAATTCACTCAACCGATCCCCGCTAGGCGGCGCTCTGCCACGATCCATACTCAAGACTCGATATTCTCTGGCAGCTTCTCGTCAAGCTACTCAGATGCGCCATGGCAGCCTTCGCCCTCATATACTCAACATCAGACCCAGCTAAATTCATTCCAAGACGGTGTTGATATGTGAGTATCACGACTTTCACTTTGGACTTCAGCTGATTTGATAGAGCGAATATGTCCCAATTCGATTCCAATCTACCTAACGAACGTACCGACCAGGTCACCGATCCCTTTCTGCTCTCACTACTTAATCACATCACCCTACCTCCGCAAGCACCCCAATCCGTATCATCGCCGAACGACCTGTACATGTCGAACTTGGGCTGGTCGCCCCAGGCTAGTATGTCGGTCGGACAGCAATACGGCTCGGGGCAGTACAACCCGCCGACAAGTTATACCGAGTCATCGTACATCAATCAAGCTCAGCTGATGGGCATGAACCCTGCTCAGCCTGATGCCCAACTCAGTAGTAGCATGGTCTCTGGGGCATCCCGCAGTAACGCGAATCAGAGCTTAGACAAGACTTGGAACGGATATTTCGGCAGTAGCTAGTCTACGTCGTGTGATGAAGCGATGGATAACTGTACAAGCATACAAAAGATCAAGACATGATGCCTTTGATTGACAAATCAAGGCAGACCATCTTTCCTGGGGCATGACCGATACTAATGCCCTCGCATTCAGGACTGGACATGACGACTAGCTGGGGTGTAACTCCACATCCCCAAAAGACGGGAACTTCGCCTTCCCGAATGATTGGAGCCTCGCCAAATTCGGGATTGTTAATGTCCGCGATGCCTAGCTGTTTCGCTGCCTCAACTCCCTATCTCATCAGCTCACATATGAGTGAAGAGACAAATTACGAACCCATGCGATCGGTTCTCCATGAGTTTCTAGGAATGGTCTCGTTATATCCCGAACCCGTTCTACATCTTCAGGCTTGTAAGGTCGCATAGAGACTACCGTGTTTCCTTTGAAGACTGTAATTATCAGCTTTAGGATAACAATGCGGAGTGCATGAGTCTTACTGCCGGACGGAAGAAGTGGGAGATTGGTGCGGTACATAGGTACATTCCTCCCTTCTTCTTGATGTCGGGGAGTCAGCCCTGCATCAGCTAGCGCTTGCTCGAAAGTGAATGAACAGCCGACTCCTGGATTAGCGTACTCCATGGCAGTGAGGTGACGGACTCACTGAGGAACGCGACACTGTCCTCTTTCCAGTATTCTTCGACATTGACAACATCCCCCTGGATCAACTTCCCGTTCCTATACCTGTCTTGTCAGACTCACATCCATGTCTGTAGAAGAGGTACACTGACACGTTGTATCCAGGAGCATCTCGCCGAATATCACTATCCTCCGCCAATTTCGCCTGTAACCTCGGATCTCCAGGTGCGACGTTCTCCCCAAGAAGCGGACAAGAGACAGGATTCCTCTTACATAGTCCTCGAAAGTCGGACGCGTACTTTGCCGGTAGGACCAGCAGATTCGCCTGAACTTGGTCGGGACAAAGCCCAGCAGTCGGTGCGGTGAACGTTCCGGAACGGGCGGCTTGACGGACTGACAAGGCGTCGGCGAAAGAAGGGGTTGTAGCGATTGGCATGGTTGATATCGGTATGTATAACAACTCAAGGTACTATAGGGATCCTACCCCAGCCTCGTTGGGCTATAGGTCTGTCATGCTTGACGCTTATCTCGCTTTTTGCAGGTGAGGTAAGCAGTCGAGACGAGAGGATGCACCAAATCACCTCGGAACTTGAGCGGAATTTCATCCGGGGAAACCCTGAGTACGGGTGGGTAAAGGCAAGTGTACTCGTACATGCAGTCTGAGCTATGATCCTGTCTACATCCTACACTATGCTCCGAAAGCCGCTTCGGCCATGGACTTCTCGGCCAAACTTCCTCTAGCCTCCCATTGAGGCTTGTACCCGTTTGCAGAGCCATTTGCCTTGGCCCCTTCTACCTTCTTGCCCCATCCACCTCCACCAGGTGTTTGCAGAAGTAGGCGGTCTCCAGCAGCCATATGAACAGCCGCCTTGCCTCCTAGATTGACACGACGAGTCTGACCCTCTGTCGTCTGCTTGATCCATGTATTGATGCCCATCTTTGCGGGTTCACCTCCTGCTAGGCCGTATGGCGCTCTTGAACGACGTTCGGTGAGAAGCGAGATTTGAATTGGCTCAAGAAACTCTAAGTCTCGGACAACTCCATTACCACCCGAGTACTCGCCCGGTCCTCCAGAATCTGGTCGGTAGCCGAATTCGCGGAGAATGACTGGGTATCGACGTTCCAGGATTTCTGGATCGGTGATTCTCTGTCAGGTCAGCTATGCATCGTGAAACAAGCCGGAGCGAACTTGCAGTATTGGTCATGTGACAGCTAGCCCGTCAGCGACATGTACAGGACTCAAGCGGTATGACTTACTGGACACCACTTGCTCCATTCCACCCTGGTCCAGCCCCACTACCTCCAGCAATCGTCTCGTAGTAACCCCATCCCTTCTTGACTTCACCCGTGATAGGGTCCTTGCCTCCCACACCGAACGATAAGTTATTGCAGCACCCTTGACTGGCTGCGCAGGCGTTGAACGCTTTCAAGACGACATCGGTGATCCGCTGAGATGTGAGGACATTTCCGGCGCAGACTGCAGCTTCTGGAGATGGGTTGAGGAGACAGTCTTCGGGAATGTGGACTTGCATGTCAGCGGAAGTCATTTGTCTTGGCAACTTGATGCTCACTGTTGAGGGGTACGAGACATCCTGCGTTCAAGGGAATATCCTGATTGACCATCGTACGCATACTGGAAGTGAGCTATGGACAAGTCTTGGGAAAGGGTGGAGTTACCAGTAGATGATCGCTGAGTGCACGACGGCGATAGGAGCATTCAGGTTACCCCGTACCTCTGCACCCGTCCCTTCAAAGTCGAAGACGGCATCTCCCTTCTCGCTGTCTATCGTGACTTTAAGGCAGATTGGCGTTCCATCATCAAGATAGTCAGTCGCCTCGAGGACGTTCGTGCCGGCCTCTTTGGCCGCTTTGATCAACATGGTTCGTACAGCCTGCTCGGCGTTTCTACTTCGTTAGCATCGTAATTTGATGCCTAATGAGCCGACTCACTGCTGGATATAGCCCATGTACCCGTGAACAACTTTCAGACCATGCTCGTCGACCAACGATTGGAGAAGCTGCGAGCCCTTGTGGTTTGCAGCGATTTGCTATGTTGTCAGCTTCGACCTGAACGACCGCGGAATATGGCTCACCGCCTTGATATCACTCTCGACGTCCTTGTAATTCCTACATCCACTTCCACCAGGGTACTTCGCAGGTATATCGACCAATAGCTCATACAGCCCCTTCTGGTCAAAGACGCCCTGTGAGACTAGCTTGAAGCTAATGATCTCTGCTCCTTCCTCTGCCAGAGTCGTACTCGTCGCCGGCATGGAACCACCAATGATACCTCCAATATCACTATGATGCGCCCTTGAGGCAGTGAAGAAGATGATCTGATCCTCCTTCCCGGGTGTAGGATCAAAGATGGGAGTGATAACCGTCAGATCAGGTAAATGTGATCCACCAGCAATCGGCGAATTGGCGAGGAAAACGTCTCCTGGATGAAGTTGACCTGCCCATCGCTCAAGCTGGAATTTGACGGCGAAGGACATTGATCCGAGATGTACGGGAATGAAGGGAGCATTGGCGACTAGGTCACCTGTATGGCTGAATAGGGCACATGAGTAGTCGAGTCGTTCTTTGATATTGGTCGAGATGGATGTCTGTTGGAGCGATCGGCCCATTGCCTCTGCAACATTCATGAAGCGGTTGGCACTATGTTGATCAGCTACATAGCAATTACGCTTAACAAGGGAGCCCACAAGAGACTGAGGGTGATCGGGTCCTTGGGTACATCTGAAGCATTGACCATGATGAAATGTGTGAGATTATGTGTATGGGCGATAGGTGCGAATTGGGCATCGTTTGCTCTAGCAGAAGTAGTACAGAGACATATATCAGCTATCTATAACACTACTATACAAGTCGTAACCAGCTCGTGATACCGTATCATGAGCGGCCTCGGCATAGAGTAAGAGGTATCGCCTAAGTTGTACCCCGGATCAACTTTCCGGTGATGTTCCGCGTAACTTATCTTTACGCCGTTTAGATTCGCCATTAACTCATCTTCCGCGCAACAATCTGCTAGCCGATAGGACAAGGAGACTCGGATCAAGATGGATCAAGATGTATGCAAACCCTTCATATAGTCTTGTGTCAACTTCGAGAACAGATAGCTCATATACCCAAGTCTTCGTCGCAACCATCTTCATCTAACATGACCTTTATCGATATCCCCGAACACTCCATCGTCGTATCAATCGACAGAGGAGGAACATTCACCGACGTTTATGCGTAAGTAATCAAGCCTTAATTGGAGCTCGAGCTCATGTCGCAGATCATGGCCTGACCCAAATAACGCTTCCAACCCCCGCAAGGAGGTCATCACCAAGCTGCTCTCGCAAGACCCTTCCAACTACCCAGATGCTCCGACGGAGGGTATCAGGAGGATCCTGGAGATAGTGACCGGACAGCCGGTCCCTCGAGGTGTCCCTCTACCCACCAACAAGATCGGTATGTCCTTGTCTCCGGGGTGTGGAGCTACACTGACCCGGCAGACACTGTTCGACTGAGTACGACCGTCGCTACCAATGCTCTGCTAGAACGACGGGGAGCACCTCACGCCCTCCTTATT
>Ga0265798_10001767_pt1 | contig 32844 bp, 23 predicted proteins | sample P3T30metagenome_FD_192430 | JGI IMG/M metagenome (GOLD analysis project Ga0265798, IMG submission 192430) | Plant litter microbial communities from East Loma Ridge, Irvine, California - P3 T30 | ecosystem: Environmental > Terrestrial > Plant litter > Unclassified | place: USA: California... | reverse complement strand
GGCATCGACTACTATTCCCCTGCAAAAGGGCATATGCGTTATCTGGACAAGGGACCTGGTTCGTTAAATAACAATCTTATCGCTGGTTTACTGCAGGACAATAAAGGCCTGATCTGGATTGCGACCGATCATGGTGGAGTGAACCTGCTGGACAAACGCGATTTTAAGATCCGGTACCTGCTGAACAAGGAAGATGACCTGAAAAGCTTAAGTCAGAATAGTATTACCAGTTTATATAAAGATCCAGCAGGCATTATCTGGATTGGCACCTTTAAACGTGGACTGAGTTACTATCATGAAAAGATTCTGAAGTTTCCTTTATATACGCACCAGGGGGTAAATCCGAGTGGACTGGTCTATGACGACATCAACCGCTTTGTGGAGGATAAAGAAGGAAACCTGTGGATCGGCACAAATGGTGGCGGACTATTTTACTTCAACCGAAAAACCGGGCAGTTTAAACGTTTCCAGCATAATCCATCAAATCCAAATAGCCTGAGCAACGATATTATTGTCAGTTTATTTATAGACAAAGCAGGAGCATTATGGATCGGCACCTACTTCGGTGGGCTCGACCGCTTTGAGAATGGAAAGTTTCATAACTACAAACACAAAGCAGCAGATCCAGCTAGCCTTGCTGACGACCGTGTCTGGGATATTTTGGAAGACCGCAAAGGACGCTTCTGGATAGCAACTTTGAGCGGCGGACTGGATCAGCTGGACCGCATAACCGGTAAGTTTACCCATCATAAAGCGGGCACAGCCAACAGCGTAGGCTCCAACTTCATTTCCTGTCTTATTGAAGACCGTGCTGGGAACATATGGATCGGCACGTCGGAAGGCGTCGATAAACTTACACCAAAAGGTAAATTCGAGCATATCAAAACAGAAGCAGGTAAAAAGAATACCCTGATCAATAACATTGTCTATGATTTAATGGAAGACAGCTATGGCTTTATTTGGATCGCAACCAGGGATGGCCTTAGCCGTTTGAATCCCAAAACAATGGACTTCCTGAACTTCGACGGCCGGAATGGACTGACCGAAAAAGCTACTTTAAAGGTAATTGAAGATCAGAACAAAAACCTCTGGGTGAGTACTGCCAATGGATTGTTCAAGATCATTGTGCGGCGGGATCAGCAGAAGCGCTTCAATTACGCTTTCAGGAAGTATGATGAGCATGATGGTTTGCAAGGCAGTGCTTTCAACGCCAATGCTGGATATAAGACGCGAAAAGGAGCGTTACTGTTCGGTGGTGCAAATGGCTTCAACCTCTTCAACCCGGATGAGATTAAAACAGATAACACGAAGCCGCTGATCGTACTTTCAGAACTGCAGATCTCCAACAAGAGCGTGGGTATTGGGGAGCAGATCGACGGAAGGGTGCTTTTAAACAAATCCATTGTCTTTACGGACACCCTTGGATTGAAGTACAGCCAAAACAGCATCACCCTAAGCTTTGCTGCACTCAACTACTTCGGTCCACAGAAAATCAAATACAGGTACAAGTTGGAAGGCTTCGACCAGCAATGGCAGGAGCTCCAGGAGGATATCCGGAGAGCCACTTACACCAATATCGATCCTGGTGAATACGTATTTAAAGTCGTTTCTACGGATGCCTCCGGAAATTGGTTGAATAATGAGGCGAGTGTAAGGATCGTGATCAAACCACCCATCTGGCGTACTACATTTGCTTACATCATGTATGTGCTGTTGTTTGGTGGCGCCTTGCTGTACCTTCGTCACCGTGGTATTAAACGTGCCAGGGAGGAGTTCCTTATTGAACAAGAACGGCAACAAGGTAAACGGCTCCATGAACTGGACCTGCTCAAAATCAAGTTCCTCACCAATGTGAGCCATGAGTTCCGTACACCGCTCTCACTCATCATTACGCCCTTGGAGAAGCTGATCAAACAGGCCGGTGAATCAGACAAGCAGCAGCTACAGATGATCCAGCGCAATGGTCGCCGCTTGCTCAACCTGGTGAACCAGCTTTTAGACTTCCGCAGGATGGAAGTACACGAGCTCAGGCTGCATCCTAAAACAGGCGACATCATCGCTTTCATTAAAGAGCTTTGCCTCTCGTTCAGTGATGTTGCCGACCGGAAGAATATTTCCCTGCACTTTAATGCCGACCGTACTAGTCTGATCACCTTGTTTGATCATGACAAGATTGAGCGTATCTTGTTCAACCTGTTATCGAATGCTTTTAAATTTACACCTCAAGGCGGTAAAGTGGGTGTTGAACTTAGCACGAGGTACACCTTCCAGAATAAAACGGAACTGATGTTGAAGGTTATCGACACCGGTATAGGAATAGCAGCAGACAAGATCGACAGGATCTTCGAACGGTTCTTTCAGAATGAAGTGCCCGACTCGATCGTAAACCAGGGCAGTGGGATCGGCCTGTCCATCACTAAAGAATTTGTAAAACTTCATGGTGGGGATATTAAAGCGGAGAGTACCTTGAATGAAGGCAGTACGTTCATTATTACGCTGACCTTTGCTGAACAGCAAGCCGAATACAGCAGCATCATGCCACAGCAAGCGATGTTAATCAGCGGCAGAAGTACGACATCAAAAGATAAGAATGAACTGGATCCTAACAGCAAAAAGCCTGTGCTCATGCTGGTAGAGGATAATGAAGATTTCCGTTTCTACCTCAAAGACAATCTAAAAGAATTCTACCAGATTGTAGAAGCCGTAAACGGAAGAGAAGGCTGGCAAAAAGTACTTGCACTGCATCCCGATCTTATTGTGAGCGATGTAAGCATGCCGGAGATGGATGGCATTGAACTTTGCAAAAAGATCAAGTCGGATAAGCGGACAGCCCACTTGCCCGTGATCCTGTTAACAGCCCTAACGACCGATGATGAACAGCTCACCGGACTGGAAACCGGTGCGAATGATTATATGACCAAACCTTTCAATTTCGAGATCCTCTTATCTAAGATTCGGAACCTGCTGGCACAGCAGGCCTTGAGTAAAAAGACCTACCAAAAGCAGGTTGATTTGAAACCACAAGAGGTAGAGGTAGAGTCGGTGAACGACAAGTTCATCCGGCAGCTTTCTCTGCAGATTGAAAAACATCTATCCGACAGTAACTATAGCGTAGATCAGCTCAGTGCCGACTTAAATATGAGTAGGGTAGGCTTGTATAAAAAGTTGGTGCCATTAACCGGAAAATCTCCTGTGGAAGTGATCCGTTCTTACCGGCTTCAAAAATCAAAACCACTACTGGAATCTCAGCTCAGCATTGCCGAGGTTGCCTACCAGGTTGGCTTCAGTAACCCGAAACATTTCAGTAAATACTTCAAGCAGGAATTTGGAATCTTGCCTTCCACATATGCCCAATCTAAGCAGCCAAAAACCCCTGTAGCCTAAAAATAAGCCGGTTTGTTAACATTTTGATACCATATTGTTATCATTTCCATCCCATCATCAAAGCTTCATAAGAATACTTTTAGGTCAATAAACCGAATGTAAACCATCATGTATTCTTATGAATAAATTTAGGGCGAAATCCTTATTGTTTATGGGCAGCTTTTTCCTGTACCTCCATGTATCTGCCCAGGAAGGTAAAGACTATGTTAAAACCATAAATGGCATAGAAGTAACCATTGGCAACTCCTTATCCGGCCTCAAAAAACTCCGACTTGAACCCGTAACGGACCAGATCATTCATGTACGCGGCATATCCGCAGCAACAGAAGGCTTTCCGGAAAGTAAATCTTTAATGGCCATTAAGACCAGTGGCACCGTAAAATTCTCAGCAAGTTCAGACGCACAAATCGTGTCCCTGATCACCGCAGCAGTAAAGGTTGAGGTTTCCAAAGAAACTGGTTTGATCACCTACCGTGACGTCAACAATAACATTTTACTTGCACAAAGCAAAACTGCAGAACCTGCTTTACGCGCGAAAGTATTCAATGGTGAACCATCTTACCAGGTTACCCAGATCTTCGACGCTCAGGATAACGAAGCGTATTACGGTTTGGGGCAACACCAGCAAGGGATTGTAAACTACCGCGGCAGAAGAGTTGATCTTGTACAGTACAATACAGAGATCGCTGTTCCTTTTGTAATCTCCAACAAGGGTTATGGTATCCTTTGGGACAACTATTCCATCACCCGCGCAGGCGATGTAAGGGACTACGAACCCCTGAGTGCCATGCGTTTATTTTCGAAGGATAACAAAGAAGGTTGGTTAACCGCCAGCTACGCAAATAAGACCGCACCAGAGAAAACCTTGTTCACTACTGCAGTTTCAGAGTTATCAATGAACTGGTTAACCGACCAGCACAAATTTCCTTCCGATCGTATCAAATTACAGGATGCGTTGGTTACCTATGAAGGTTCGGTTTCTAGCGGTGTTAGTGGCCTATACCAATTACAGTTAAAATATGCAGGTTACATCAAAGTATGGTTCGATGGTAAGCTTGTAGCTGATTACTGGCGTCAGGCCTGGAACGCAGGTTCTGCTGTGCTTGATCTAAATTTGGAGAAAAACAAAAAGACCAAGGTAAAGATCGAATGGATCCCAGACGGTGGCGAGTCTTATATCGGACTTGAAGTACTTCCTCCTGCACCGGAATCGCACAAGAACACCTTCGCCTTAAGTTCAGAATCTGGTCAGGCCTTAGACTATTACTTCATACAGGGTGAAAATGCAGATCAGGTAATTTCAGGTTACCGCACTGTGACCGGCAAAGCTGTACTGATGCCGAAATGGGCGATGGGCTTTTGGCAAAGTCGTGAGCGTTATAAAACACAGGAGGAATTGCTATCGACTGTAAAAGAATTCCGCAGCAGAAAAATCCCTCTGGATAATATCGTGCTCGACTGGTCGTACTGGAAAGAACCAGAATGGGGCAGCCAGGAGTTTGATCCTGCACGTTTCAAAGATCCTGATCAGATGATCAAAACCATACACGATCAGCATGTGAACCTGATGATTTCCGTATGGCCGAAGTTTAACAAAGGTTTCGATATCTATGATGAGTTCGATAAGAACAACTATTTGTATAAGCGAAATATCGAAGACGGACGTAAAGACTGGATCGGCAAAGGCTATTCCAACACCTTCTATGATGCTTTTAACCCTAAGGGTCGCGAGGCACTATGGAGCCTGATGAACAAGAGACTGTACAGCAAAGGTATTGATGCCTGGTGGATGGATGCTACCGAGCCAGATATGCACTCCAACTTGCCAGTAGAGATCCGCAAGGAACTGATGACGCCAACGTACCAAGGTTCTGCTACAACTTACTTCAATGCTTTCCCCTTGGTAAATGCTAAAGGGGTCTACGAAGGACAGCGCAAAACCAATCCGCAAGATCGTGTATTTATCTTAACGCGTTCTGCATATGCAGGTCTGCAAAGGTATGCCGCAGCAGCCTGGAGTGGTGACATCGCTTCCCGCTGGGAGGATATGAAAGCACAGATTGGGGCAGGTATCAACTTCTCCTTATCGGGTATGCCTTACTGGACCATGGATATCGGCGGTTTCTCCGTAGAAAGAAGATATGAACAAGCAAACGAAGAAAACCTGGAAGAATGGCGTGCATTAAACACCCGCTGGTTCCAGTTCGGGACTTTTGTGCCTTTGTTCCGTGCACATGGGCAATATCCATTCCGTGAGATTTATAACATCGCACCAGAAGGACATCAGGCTTATAAGTCCATGTTGTACTACAACAAACTTCGGTACCGCTTAATGCCATACGTGTATACCCTTGCAGGTATGAGCTATCAGAATGATTACACGATTATGCGTGGTTTAATGATGGATTTTCCAAAAGATCTGAAGGCCTCTAACCTGAACGATGCATTCATGTTCGGACCTTCGTTGTTAATCAATCCGGTTTATAACTATAAAGACACTAAGCGTAGCTTATACCTACCGGATGGTCAGGGTTGGTACGACCTTTATTCTGGTAAATACCTGAAAGGTGGTCAACAGATCAATGCCGATGCGCCATATGAAAGAATGCCGGTATACGTGAAAGAAGGCTCAATTATTCCAACCGGCCCGGAGCTTCAGTACACCTCAGAGAAAAAAGCGGATCCGCTAACCATCTTTGTTTACGGTGGAAAAGATGCATCCTTTACCTTATATGAGGATGAAGGTACCAACTACAATTACGAGAAGGGTGCTTTTTCAACCATCACGATGTCTTATACGGAAGCAACGAAAACGCTGAACATCGCAGACCGCAAGGGAAGCTTTAAAGGCATGTTGCCTAGCCGAAATATCCGTGTGGTTTTCATCACACCAAACACTGCTAAAGCATTAGACTTCGAACAGAAAACAGAAAATCTGATCAAATATTCGGGCAAGGCAACTTCCCTGAAACTTAAATAAGCTGAATGTTCGGCATATCAGGTTCCAAACCTGGTATGCCGAATTTTAGATTATGGACTGAATAAACAACAAACCAAATATAAATGAATCAATTATTTACTCAATCGTTATGAACGGAATGAAAACGAAACCCCGTATTAAAAAAGCAGGCTTCTACCTGCTGTTTTTGCTCTCGTTACTTGTTCTGAATCATCCTTCATTTGCGCAGCAAAGGCAAGTTATTGGAAGGGTGACCGGAACCAGCAACGGGCAGCCGATCCCCGGTGTGGTGATCAAAGTTAAGGGCAAAACCGGTGGTGCTGCTACAGACCAAAATGGTGCATACAGCATCCAGGCGCAAGCTGGGGATGTATTACAATTCAGCTCCATAGGTTTTACGACCAAAGAAGCAACAGTTGCCGCTACAGGCAACATCAATGTAAGCCTTGCTGAAGACAATCAGGAACTTGAAGAAGTTGTTGTTGTAGGTTACGGCGTGCAGCAGAAGAAACTCGTTACCGGTGCTACGGTGCAGGTTAAAGGGGAGACGCTGCAAAGGCAGAGTACCACCAATGCTTTACAAGGCCTTCAGGGCCAGACACCAGGTGTTCAGATCGCTTCCACTTCTGGTCAGCCAGGTGAGGCGATGAGAGTGACCATCCGTGGTCTTGGTACCATCGGTAATTCCGGACCGCTATATGTGGTTGACGGGGTGCTCACCGGAGACATCACTTACCTGAATGCTGCAGATATCGAGTCTATCGACGTATTAAAAGATGCGGCTTCTGCTGCGATCTATGGTTCGCAGGCTGCAAATGGTGTTGTACTCGTAACTACCCGTACCGGTAAGCGCGGTCAGCAGGCCGCCATCACTTTCGATGCTTATGCTGGGATACAGAACGTGGCTAAAAAGACAGACATGCTGAATGCAAGCGAGTTTGCTTCCATCATGAACGAGGCGGCCATTAATGGGGGCAAACAGCCGATCTTTACCAATGATCAGATCCTTGCATATGGTGAAGGCACCAACTGGTTGGATCAGATGTTTGTAAAAGACGCTTTAACACAAAATTATTCACTTGGGGCATCCGGCGCATCGGATGTTTCTGTGTTCTCTACAGCATTCTCTTACACCAGTCAGGAAGGTATTGTAGGTGGTAAAGACCTCAGTAACTATGAGCGTTACAGTTTCAGGATCAACTCCGAGCATAACTTCTATAAAGACATCCTGAAGATCGGTCAACATTTAACGTATACCGACATCAACAATAATGGTATCGGCGTAGGCAACCAGTACAATAATGCGCTGCGTGGCGCATTTAATACCAGCCCCTTTGTAAAGATGTATGATGAGAATGGCAATTTCTTTGATAACTCCAGCTCCAGCTGGAACAATGGTGAGGCTAACCCTTATGCACAGATGGTGTATGGTAATCAAAACAGAAGAAACAATCAGCGTTTACTGGGTGATGTTTACCTGACTGTGGAGCCCATTAAAAACCTGAAGTTCCGCACCAGCCTTGGTATGGACTACAATGCTGCGGAGAGTCGCTCTTTTGTCCCAATCTATCAGCTTTCTATTTACGCTTATAACCTGACAACACGCGCAAGCCAGTCGATGAACAAGGGCAAGTCCTTGATTTGGGATAACTTGTTAAGTTATAAGTTCAATGTTAATAACGATCATGACTTTGAAGTCATGGCTGGTAGCTCTGCTTACCAGGCCGATGGATCGAATATTTTTGGTACCAACACCAACTTGATCTTTGAAGACCTTGATCATGCCTGGTTGAGTAATGCCACTGGTAAAAACATCGCTGGTATCTCACTTGGCGGTGCGCCTTACGATGAAGATCGCCGGATGTCATACTTCGGTAGGTTAAACTACAACTACAAACAAACTTACCTCCTGAATGCAACCTTCCGTGCGGATGGTTCGTCAAGGTTCTCTTCTCAAAATCGCTGGGGTTATTTTCCTTCCATCTCTGCAGGATGGGTTGCCACCAACGAGAAATTTATGGAAGGACAGCGCAGCTGGCTTGATTTCTTCAAGCTTCGTGCGAGCTGGGGGCAGGTTGGAAATCAGAACATTGCTGCTTTCCAATACCTGGCACCAATTACCCTAAGCAATACCAACTACATTTTCGGACCTGAAGAAGGAACATTGGTACCTGGCGCTTACCCTAGCCGTATTGCTAATCCAGGTTTGAAGTGGGAAACTTCAGAGCAGAGCAATATCGGTTTCGATGCGAACATCCTCAAAGGTATGTTGAGCATTAATTTCGATTGGTATCAGAAAACCACCAAAGACTGGTTGATCTCTGCACCAATTCTTGCAACAGCAGGTGCGGATGCGCCTTTCATCAACGGCGGTAATGTTAAAAATACAGGTGTCGAGCTTGCGATAACGTTCAAAAACAAAGTTGGTGATTTTAATTACAGCATTGGGGTAAACGGTGCCTATAACAAAAACACCGTAGGGAACATTCCTACAGCAGATGGTATTGTTCACGGTTTGACCAACCAGCTTTTTGATAATGCACAGGAGTTCTACCGTGCACAAAGTGGCTTTCCAATTGGATACTTCTGGGGCTTAAAGACCAACGGCATCTTCCAGAATGAAGCGGAAGTACAGGCTTACCAGGCCAATGGAAGACAAATCCAGCCTACTGCTGCGCCCGGTGATGTACGTTATGTTGATTTAAACGATGACGGTACAATCGACGGTGCGGATCGCACCATGATCGGGAACCCGAATCCGGATTATACTTTCGGTATCACCCTGTCGGGAGATTATAAAGGTTTCGACTTTTCTGTTGTTGCTTCAGGGGTTGCAGGTAATGATATTGTACAGTCGTACCGTAATCAAGCGAATCCTTACGGCAACTATACCAGCAGAATTTTAGACAGGTGGCGCGGAGAAGGTTCTTCCAATACCACGCCGAGGGTAACGGAAGATAACCGAAACTGGACCAACTTCTCAGACCTTTACGTTCAATCCGGTGACTACCTGCGCATCAGCAATGTAACGTTGGGATACGATCTTGGTCGTGTTTTCAAAAAGAGCTACTTAAAACAAGTCAGGCTGTATGCTTCAGCACTTAACCTCTACACCTTCACAAAATATGATGGTATGGATCCGGAAATTGGATATGGTTCTGAAGGATTCTCCTCAGGAGTAGACGTGGGTTACTATCCAAGACCAAGAACCTTTATGTTCGGTGCTAATTTTAGATTTTAATTAAGCAGATTTTACGATTATGAAAGCTATAAAAATATGTGCAATTGCCCTGGTACTACTATCTGCAGGTGCATGCAAGAAAAGTTTTCTGGATACTGAACCGATTACCTCAGTAACAGATGAAAACTTCTACAAAACACCAAAGGATGCTTACACAGCGCTTGTGGGCTGTTATGACGGATTACAGATCGTGTGGTCGGAAGGTGTTTCACTGCCGGTTGCGGCAGAGGTGATGTCTGACAATACCTTCGGCGGTGGTGGGGCTTCTGATGGATTTAACTATCAGATGATCGACGAGTTTGATAAAAACCGTTCTCCCTCAGATCAGAACCTTTATGAGCGTAACTGGATTTTGTACTATAAAGCGCTTTACCGCTGCAACATGTTGCTGAGCAAAATGGACCAGATCCAGTGGGGCGATGATGCAACTACACGTTTGGCTTACGAATCAGAGGCCCGCTTCCTGCGTGCATACCTGCTTTTTGATATGGTACGTCTGTGGGGCAACATTCCTTTACTCACCGCAGCGAGTGCTGAAGCTGTTCCACAGGCAAATCCTGATGAGGTGTACAAGGTAATTGCTGAAGACCTAAAGTTTGCCAGCGACAACATGCCTGCTGTAAGCTACACCGCGCAGCCAGTTGCGCAACGTGGCCGTGCGACAAAATACGCCGCTGAATCTCTACTTGGGAGGGTGTACCTATACTATACCGGTTATTATGGTAAAGCAGACCTCGGTGGTGTGGTGAACAAGGCACAGGCACTAAGCTATTTGGAAGACGTGATCAGCAACAGCGGTCATGGTCTGGTTGAAGATTTCGCAAGCCTTTGGCCGGCGGCTTCATTGGCGAATTATGCTAAAGAAGACAACAAGGAAACGGTTTTCGCAATTAAGTATACCTATACCAGCGATTACAACGGAAATACCGATGGTAATCACTGGATGATTATGGGGGGTATGCGCGAGCAGGCGATCTACCCTTATGGAAATGGCTGGGGTTTTGAAACCGTTAATCCGAAACTATGGAATGCTTATGCCGCTAACGACACTCGAAAAGTTGCTTCCATTATCTCGATTGTAGATGAGAAACTTCCCTTTACCAACCAGAGTAAATCAAGAGAGTACACCGGCTACTACACTAAAAAGTATAGCCCTATGGTTGGCGAAGATGGTAAACCACTTCCGGAAAGCTATGGTAATCCAAACTTCCAGATTGCGCAGTTTCAGGATTATGTATCCATCCGCTACGCAGATGTATTGCTGATGGCTGCAGAGTTAGGTAGTGCAAATGCACAAACCTATTTCGATCAGGTAAGACAACGTGCGTTGAAGGAAGGCTTTACGCCGCTTTCAGTAAACCAGGAAAACATCATGAAAGAGCGCAGATTGGAGTTCGCTTTTGAGGGTATCCGCTACTATGACTTGCTACGTCAGGGATTAGACCGTGCTGCCCAGCAGATCGCAGAAAGCACAACCCTTTTAAATGGTGGTGTAAGTACCCCAAAGACAATCCAGGCAGCAAACATCATTGCAACGCAGGGATTACAGCAGATTCCTTATAACCAGATCAACCTGGCTAATGGGACCTTAAAGCAAAATCCAGGTTGGTAATATTGATTATTTAACAACAAGACGATGAAATTACATTTTAAGATATTTGCAATGTTTATGCTGTCGATGGCATTCCTTGCATGTAAAAAAGAAGAGCACAGGCTGGAGCCAGTGCTTGATAAGTCTGCCATCAACTTTAGCGTAACGCAAGATATGGCTGCAGATCCGGGTGGTAATACCGTGATCCTTCAAAATAATACCCCGGGTACCTTATCCATCTGGGATTATGGAACCGGAACTTCTACCCGTAAATCGGACACCGTGAAGTTTGCCTTTGCAGGTGATTATGTAATCAGATTTTCTGCGGTAACTGGTGGATTGGTGGTCAAGATGGACTCTATAGTGGTAAAGGTTACACAAGACAACCTGAACTACGTGAATGATCCACTATGGACTGCATTAACTGGTGGCGTTGGCAATGAGAAGAACTGGATTCTAGATACCGATGGCATCTTTTTTTCTGGCCCACTTGCCTTTTATGGCGTAAATAATGGCTGGCTTAAAGAAGGTAGTGCATGGGCTGATGGCGCAAATGCAACCGGCTGTTATGGTGGTGACTGCTGGACATGGGGACCTGGACCGGCAGACATATACCCGAACATGATGGCTGCAGGCGATTATGGTGTAATGACCTTCGGTTTAAAAGGTACAGCGTCTTTCAAAGCTGTTAAGCCAATGGAGAATAATGCAACCCAAAGTGGGACGTACTACCTAAATGTAGCTGCCAAGACGTTGACCATTAACAATGCCTCCATTTTAAGAGGATACAAACCTGCTAAAAATGGAATTACCGGAGTTGGTAACTGGAGCAATTACAAAGTACTCTCATTAGATGAAAACAGCATGCAATTAGGGGTGATCCGTGACCGTGATGTGGATGGAGAAGGACCGGCGATGTTGGTTTACAACTTCATCACCCGCGAATTCAAGGATAGCTACGTGCCTCCAGTAACTGGACCAGACGAGGGCTTTGACCCGACCTTTAAGGCAGGGGAACTGCTAAGCATGCTTACCGGAACCACATCCGGCAGGTTGTGGAAACTGGATGCTACAGGTAATCCAGTAGACTGGATTGGTAAGGGTAAAGGTTGGACCAAATCACATGCAGACTCCAGAGACTGGGGTTGGAATGCAAGTTGGGACGCCGTAGCTGCAGATTCATGGATCTTGTTTGACCGTGTAGGTGGACAGAAGTACACCCGTAATCAGAATGGCGTGGTCACCACCGGGACCTTCACCATCAATGAAGCAACCAATGAAGTAACGCTAAACGGCAATTTGCTGATCCAAAATCCGGGCAGCTTCATGTCGCCAGCCAAAAACACCTTTAAGGTCGTGAAAGCTTTCCCAGGAAAAGTGGAAACCAAGGGCATCTGGTTTGGAACCGACTACAATGCAGAGAAGGACGAATGGTTTGCCTTTCACTATGTACTTTAATTCATAACGAAATAACTAGAAGAAATATCTTTTGAAGAAGTCTAAAACATATTTGGTTCTCCTGTTTGCCTTGTGCATCGGGGGAACTAAAACATTTGCACAGCAGCACCCACGCCAGGAAGTGGATTTTAATAAAGGCTGGAAGTTCAGGCTGGGCGATCAGGCAGGCTGGTCCTCAGCGGAGTTAAACGATAATACCTGGAGCGCACTGGACCTGCCCCATGATTGGAGCATTGAAGGTAAATTCGACAAGAACAACCCGGCCACCGTTGGTGGTGGAGCACTTCCCGGCGGGACAGGCTGGTACCGGAAGCAATTTCAGGTGCCGGCCAGTGCTAGAGGCAAATACGTCGCCATTGATTTTGATGGGGTTTACCGCAACAGTGAGGTTTGGATAAATGGCCATTATTTGGGTAAAAGGCCGAATGGCTATATCGCTTTTCGCTATGACTTATCCAAACACCTCCGTTATGGCGGTATGAATACCATTGCCGTAAAGGTCGATAATGCGAAACAGCCGAATAGCCGCTGGTATAGTGGCTCCGGAATTTACCGGGACGTCAAGTTGCTGACGGCCAATCCGATTCACGTTGAACAATGGGGCAGTTATGTGACTACGCCGGAGGTGACGGAGCAGTCGGCAAAAGTGCAGGTAGAACTCCGCGTGAATGCTAATGGTAAAAAACACGCTGCGAAAATCAAAACGCTGATACTTGATGCAGAAAAAAATGTGGTCGCCAGTACAAGCCAGAAAGTACAGCTTGGCGGAGCAGCGCCTTTTACTACAAGCCTGGAACTTAAAAATCCTCAGCGCTGGTCGGTAGAGCAGCCCTACCTGTACACCCTGCAATCTCAAATAATTGTTGATGGAAAAGAAGTAGACCGTTACGATACGCCATTAGGCATTCGAACCTTCAGCTTCGATCAAAACAAAGGCTTTACCTTAAATGGTAAAGAAATGAAGATCCGGGGAGTTTGTATGCACCACGATCTTGGTGCATTAGGCGCTGCCTTTAATGTACGTGCAGCGGAAAGACAACTGGAGATCTTAAAATCTATGGGTGTAAATGGCCTGCGAACTTCACATAATCCACCTGCCAAAGCCTTGTTGGAGCTTTGCGACAAGATGGGTTTCATTGTAATGGACGAAGCATTTGATATGTGGGTTAAAAAGAAAAGTGATTTCGATTACCACTTGGATTGGGATAAATGGCATAAGAAAGATCTGGAAGATCAAATCTTGCGCGACCGCAATCATCCTTCAGTAATGATGTGGAGTGTTGGAAATGAAATTCCAGAACAGGGTGGAACAGGTGCTGATACCAGTGGCAGGGTAATTACCCGTGAACTGGTCGCTATTGTGAAGAACCTGGATAAAACCCGCCCGGTAACCACTGCAAACAACAATGTAGAGGCAAACAATAACCTGGTTTTATCTGGTGCCTTAGACTTGATTGGCTACAACTACAACCACGACAAATGGAAGGATTTTCATAAAACCTATCCTGGACAGAAGCTAATTGCTTCAGAAACTACTTCTGCCTTGCAAACACGTGGAAGTTATGACATGAAATCCGACAGTGCGAGAATTTGGCCGGTACGATGGGACCTGCCATTACTTACTGGAAATGACGACTTCAGCTGTTCCGCTTATGACAACTGTTATACACCATGGGGTTCATCACATGAACAAACCCTGCAGGCTTTTGAGAACAATCCGGTAGTATCGGGGATGTTCGTTTGGACTGGTTTCGACTACTTGGGTGAACCAACGCCTTATACCTGGCCGGCAAGAAGTTCTTACTTCGGTATTATGGACCTTGCAGGATTTCCAAAGGATGTATATTATTTATATAAAAGTGCATGGACTAATGAACCGGTTCTACACATCATGCCGCATTGGAATTGGAAAGACGGACAGGAGATTGATGTGATTAGCTATTATAGTCAGGCCGACGAAGTTGAACTTTTCCTCAACGGTGTTTCACAAGGCAAGAAGTCCAAACAAGGTCAGGATATGAAGGTTATGTGGCGCCTGAAGTATGCGCCGGGAGAACTGAAAGCCGTGTCCCGGAAAAACGGTAAAACCGTACTGGAGAAGCTGATTCGCACAGCTGGACCTGCTGCAAAGCTTGAGCTTACCGCAGATCGCGGCAAGATCAATGCCGATGGAAAAGATCTTTCCTTTGTAACGGTACGCGTATTGGATAAGGATGGTAACCTGATCCCAGATGCAGCAAACCTGATCAATTTCAAGATTGAAGGTGATGCGAAAATTACCGCTGTTGATAATGGCAGCCCAATTAGTCATGAGTCTTTTCAAGCCGATCACCGGAAAGCGTTCAATGGTCTTGCACTTGCAATTATAAAAGCAGGAAGTAAAGCATCAAAGGTGACTTTGAGTGCGAACAGCGAAGGTTTACAAGCTGCAAGTATTCAAATTGAAGTAAAGTAATACCCTAGGATTCCTCTAATAAGATTCAATTCAATACCCTGGTTTAACCTTAAACCAGGGTATTGAATTTTGATTCTATATGATTTTTAACTTCCCTCTGGAATTCTTCCGGTGTTTGTCCAGTTTGCTTCTTGAAGAACCTGCTGAAATAGGGACGATCTGAAAAGTTGAGATGGTAGGCAATCTCTTTAATGGTACGTTCGCTATGAATGATGTTTCGCTTCGCCTCGAGAATCACCCGGTCATGGATAAGCTGCATCCCTGTTTTATCCAGGTTCTCTTTTAAAATCTGATTCAAGCGTTTAGCGCTGATCCCTAACTTTTCCGCATAAAATTCAATGTTTCTGACTTCCTGGTAATGATCTTCCAACAACATGAAAAAAGCATATACTCGCTTTTGGTTGATGTCGTGACTGGTAGACTGCTGCTCTTTAACCTGCATGAGTTTTAAAAGAAAAACTTTCAATATTGCTTTAACAATGAGGTAGCTGTTCGTAGCCGTTTGATACTCCTGCTCCAGCAGTTCGTAAACGCTTGCCAATGCTGCAGCTTCCTCTACTGCCAAATGCAGACAGGAAAATTCTCCCTGAACATTGAATACCTTAAACAGGTCCAGCAGAAACTCCTTGTCTTCATCTTCAAGCATCTCCTGCTTGAAAGAAATCAACACACCATTTTTGCCAGCTTTATTCAGCTGATGCACCCGGTAGGGCGGAATAAGGTAGATCCAGTCGCCCTTTACCTGCAAATCAGGATTCTTTAACGCGTGTAGTGGAAGTTCATTTTTGAGCCAGACAATTTCAAAAAAATCCTTTCTGCTTGGATCATTCAGGTAGCTGGGGGGACAATTTGCTAAGTTTCTAATATAAATAACGGACTTCTGCAGGGGTGGATGTTGTGCGTTGCTCATGGTTTACAAAGGTAAGTGCTGCGAAAAAGGCATATTGGATCATTCGGCAATAATGGTGCACAATCTGGAAATCGGCGGATTAAGGGTGTTGTTTATGACTTTTGCCTTACTTGTATTTCCAAATAGTACACCCTTTAGGGCATATCGTGTAATTGCCCGCCACAGACGGACTGGTACTTTTGAACCACAAACAATATAAGTATGCAGACCATAAAAAACCAGACAGAAACTGCAAAGAAGTTGAAGGCAGACCTGAACATGATTCTGGAGGAGAACAGCTGGCTCTTGAATCAAATTGATTTCAATGAAGTAGAGGCGCTCATGAAACATATTCAGGATGCGGAAAACATATTCATCATCGCGGCGGGGAGATCCGGATTTGCAATGCGTTCAGCGGCGATGCGGCTCATGCACTTTGGACTGAAGGTTCATTTTGTTGGCGATACAACCACGCCTGCAATTCACTCGGGCGACCTGTTAATCGCTGCTTCTGGTTCAGGTACGACCAGTACCATTGTGAAAGCAGCGGAAAAGGCAAAAAGCGTTGCTGCTAAAGTTGCCGGACTAACGACTCAACTTAAATCGCCGCTTGCTGCTTTATCGGATCTAACAGTGCACATTCCTGCGGCAGATAAGCAGGATCATGACAACAACAGATCCAGGCAATATGCCGGTGGCTTGTTCGAGCAATTTTTACTTCTGCTCAGCGACGCCATATTTCATCAGCTCTGGAAATCGTCCGGTATACCTGCTGAAGAACTTTGGAAGAGACATGCTAACCTCGAGTAAGGGTAAGCGATCAACAAATACAATCATTAATTTAAAATTTCAATAAAATGGCAAGATTACAAGTAGCAATAGATTTATTAACAACAGAAGAAGCATTGGCACTTGCAGCAAAAGTTGCACCTTATGTGGATATCATTGAACTGGGCACACCTTTAATCAAAAATATGGGTTCAACCGTAATTACTGCGATGAAAGCAGCACACCCGGATAAACTGGTATTTGCAGATTTAAAAACTGCAGATGCAGGTGAATTGGAAGCTGATATCGCTTTCAAAGCTGGTGCAGATTTAGTGACCGTTTTAGGTGTTTCTGGAAATGCAACCATCATTGGTGCAGTGAAGGCTGCAAAAGCACATGGTAAAGGTGTAGTGGTGGATACCATTGGTCACCCTGACCGAGTGAAAAGAGCTCGTGAGGTTATAGCACTTGGCGTAGAATTCGTTGAACTACATGCAGGTTTGGATGAGCAATGGGCAGAAGGTTATTCTATTCAGGTGTTATTAGATGAAGCATCTGTTGTAGGGGTACCGGTTTCTATCGCTGGCGGTGTAAACATCAACAATATTGATGCAGTTATCAAAGCAGGCGCTCAGGTGGCCGTTGCAGGTGCAGCGATCTATGCTGCGGAAGATCCTGCAGCAGCAGCAAAGGCACTTGCTGAAGCAATCCGCGGATAATAGGATTTATTTCTTATAGAAGAAGAGGGCTTTTCTGCACTAGCAGGGAAGCCTTCTTTTTTGTGCTAAGCTTTTTTGGATGCCCGATTAAAATCCAGGAAGATGACGTTTAATTTTTTTCAAAGCTTGTAGCGTTTAGTATGGTGCACCCGTTTAGAGGTTAAATGTTAACGGCCAATAACGATCATCAATATTAAAATCAACGAATTATGAAAATTTCAACTAATCTTAAATCGTCCTTTAAAATGCTGTTTGCAGCGCTGACATTGTCTGCGGTAATGACATCCTGCTCAAAGGATTTTGACAATACGCCTGCACCATCAGTTTCGGGTTTGAACGTGATTCACGCTTCGCCAACTACTGAAAAATTCGATTTCTTTGTTGGTAGTACCAGAGGAAATAATGAGGACTTCTTTTTAGGAAAAAAGCTAGGGTACTATAATCTGTATTCCGGAACCAGCAAGATCAGTATTGCAAAGAAAGGTAGCCAAACGGCCTTGACAAGTGAGAGCTTTAACTTTGCCCCGGAGCGTGGTTATTCTTTGTTTGTAATCGGGAAAATTGATTCACTTAAATTCCTGATGGTAAAAGACAGTGTATCCTTGCCAGCAAGCGGGAAAGCGAATGTTCGCTTCGTGAATGTGAGCCCTGACGCACCTGCCTTAAACCTTTCCGTTGGTACTGCTGCAACAGACCTGGTTACTGATAAAGGTTACAAACAATACTCTGAGTTTACTACGATTGATGCTGCTACCAAAGTTAGTTTTACAGCGAAGAATAAAGCAACAGGTGCTGTTGAAGCAACTTTGTCAGATGTGGAGATCAAGTCAGGTGAAACCTACACCATTTGGGTTAAAGGATTGAAGGCTGCGACCGATTCAACAAAACTTGGACTTGCCATTTTTAGACACTAAGTTTGACCCTTAAACCGGTCCAGCATACCGGGCCGGTTTAAATCTATCCATTGTTTATCTGTTGCGCATCAATATGATCGTATACCATGCTGTCCAGAATACATATGTCCACATTTGAGGAACTTCTGGCAGGTTGTTTAAAGCAAGACAATAAGTGTAAGGAAATGATCTACAAGTCATTTTACGGCTACCTGATTGCCGTTATTTTACGCTATGTTGGGGAGCGCGCAGATGCCGAGGAGCTTGTAAATGATAGTTTTATCAAGATCTTTAAAAATCTGCACACCTTTCGCCATCCGCAGGATCCGGCTCAATTACAAAATGCATTCAAAGCCTGGTCGTCCAGGATTTCTTCCCGTACGGCAATAGATTTTCTCCGCAGCAAAAAGGTATACCTGAATGTTGACGACATTCCGGAAGATAAACACATTGCAACACCTGAAAGTGCAATTGCACAGTTGAACGCTCAGGATATTATGAAATTACTAAATGCTTTGCCAGACACGCACCGCATTATCTTTAATATGTATGAAATTGAAGGCTTTTCACATGATGAGATATCCAAAACGCTTGATATTCCGGTAAGCTCCAGCAGGGTTTACCTGACCAGGGCTAAAAATAAACTTAGAGAACTATATTCTATACAATTAAGCGCATGAAACCTTCAGAAGATGAATTAATTTCCCGCATCAAGAAGACGATGGCCTCCTATGAGGAGCCGTACTTGCCTGGTGCATGGGAAAAGTTTAATGAAAGTACTGCTAAGGAAAAGAAGCGCCTTTTTGGGTTCTATCAAGTCCTTAATATTGCTGCCATGCTGCTGGTATGTGCTTTTGTGTTTTTATATGTTGATAAGGTTGTGGAAAAACCCAAATCGGATGTGGTTAAAAAGAAAACTGCACCAGTACAAAGACCACAAACTGAAGCGGAACTTACACCTGGAGCGCTGGGTGATGAGATCGGCTTACCCGAACTTGACCGGAGCATTTATACCGCAAAAAGGAAGTCTACCAACCAGGTGCTGGATTCGGCGATGAACACAGCGCTAGCACAACAATATGCCTATCGTGCTGTTGATTCTGCTGCCCTACAGCAGCTGGCGGTGCTTACAGCTCCTGAGCAGAACATTCAATTGCAGAACATGGTTGGTTCTAGAAGAATGCAATTGAATGCTGGGCCGGCACTCCGCAGCAAGCTACCTGTACCTACAATTAGTGCAAGGCCAGATCAAGCAAATGAAAGTTCCAGCCGCTTCGAAAGCTTTCTACAGAAGGAGCAAGTTATGGCATTGGCTAAAAGTGGCCCCAAAGAAAATACTGCAAAACTGGATAAATGGGAGATGGGCCTGGTGGTTGCACCCTCTATTGCAAACAATAATAAACTTAATCTGGGCTACGGGGTAAGTATGGGTTATGCATTGTCTAAAAAAGTGTCTGTCGTTTCCGGCATATCCTACAATGATATGAATGCTTCGAACCAGGTTCCAGCAGCACCAGTAAACACGGCTGCATTCTTCTCTGGAGAAGCTAAGAACCTGCAGTCGGTCGAAGCCAGTGTTTCAGGGATCGACATCCCCTTGGGTATTAAGTACAACCTGAGCAAGAAAGTTTATGCGAATGTCGGTGTATCAGCTTTCGCAGTGCTGAATGAACGGAAGAACAACACTTATATACAGGAACGTTCGATGCAGACGGTATCATCAGATCCAGGTACGGCAGGTGAAATGCGGATTGTAGTAATGAACCAGAGAATCACGGAGAAAGCACCTGATGCATCACTGGGAGACAAATACATTGGTTTTTACAATTTTTCTTTTGGTGTTAAACAGCCTCTTTCGAAGAAAAATTCACTTTCATTTGAACCTTTCGTGAAGTTGCCGATGAAAGAAACCTCCGCAGATAACCTGAAGCTGATTGGTACGGGCATTAAGCTAAAATTAGATTTTTAAACACACATAGGTTGTATGATCCAGTCTCAAGAGGCTGGATTTTTTTTTGTCCTATAATTTGTATTAAGAAGATATCTGATTTAAATCAGGTTCAGAAATAGCAAGGCTTTAACAAGGGGTTGACAAGGGGTTAACAAGGCCTTGACATGGCTATTGACAGGTGAACGGCTTGTCAAAGCCTTGTTAGCGTCTTGTAAGTATCTTGCAAAAGTTCAACTAGGCTAGATCGCGATGTAACAGGATGCCTTCTCGAATGGAGTTTAGCAAAGGTAAGTCGATCTCGCAGTCTACCGTTTTACAATGTTCGTGACTTTCGCCATCAATCTGGATCATGCCGATGCGTTCTCCGGCTTTATGGATCTCATATTGATTGTCGCCCATTTCTGTAATACTAAATATCTGCAGGGTGTCGTGATCTGGTATTTCAATGCGGAATTGTTTCATTATTTATTTGTTTTAATATTTAACAAAGACCCCCGATGATTGTTTATGCTATTAGACCTAAGCAAATAGATTGTTGGACATTTTTAATATTAAACCTATGGAAACCCAGGAAAAAAACATTTTAGAAACTGGCGAATATACGCCAAGCGAGCCGCTAACATCTGGAACAGGATCTAACCGCTCGCTTGCTACAGATGGTCCATTAGCGCAAACCCTGGATGATGATGACGATGATCTAACGGACATCGGTACTCCCCTGGAAGACGATGATGATGATGAATTGGTAGATGGCGATATTCCGGATGATCTGGATGCAGACTTTGACGATGATGATGACTTGCTTGCTGATGATGACGATGACTTCGACGACGACGTCACCAACGTTCATGAAGATGATCTGGATACTTTAGATGGTCCATTGAGGGACATCAACAATCCGACCTAGCCTTTAAACTTTATTCAAATGCAAGGTGTTTCGCCGCATTCACCTTGTGTTTGTAAAACATAAATCCTGCGGTTGCAAGCAGTCCAATACCACCAGCAATGGTGACGGCGATCCTAGGGCCAAAGGCATTTGCGGTCCAGCCGATCAATAAGCTCCCGATCGGGATCATACCCTGATAAGCCATAACGAAGTAACTAATTGCCCGTCCGCGCATCTCTGGGATGGCATGCGTCTGGATGTAGGTGTTGATGGAGCTCGTTTGTGCCATCATGCCAACACCTGTTATCGTCATAAAGAACAAGGCAATCGGCAAGGATCCGGACATGGATAAAAAGATCAGGCTGAAGCCAAAGATGATGCTCGCCACCATGGTAATTTTAACCAGGAATTTTGAAGACTTGAGATTGGCCATATACATGGCACTTGCTACAGAACCCAAACCTGCTGCACTTTCAAACCAACTGAATGTTTTGGCAGTTCCATGGAAAATATCTTTCGCGAAAATTGGCATCAGGGTATTGAAGGGAATAACGAACAAACTGCTGATCCCAATCAGGATGATCATACTGCTCAGCTCCTTATCGCCCACTACATATCTGAATCCTTCTTCCAGTTCTAACCAAATGCTTTTTTGACTAGGTTCTGTAATGGTCAGGTTTAACTTCATCATGAAAAGACAAAGCAGTACGGGAATGTAGCTCAAGAAGTTACCCACAAAACAGAAATCTTCACCAAAGGTGCTTAACAGGATACCCGCAAGTGCCGGGCCAGCAATTCTGGCCAGGTTGGTCATCGTTGAATTCAGTGCTATCGCATTTGGAAGGTCTTCCTTATTGTCGACCATCTCTACCATAAGTGATTGTCGGCAGGTTACGTCGAATGCGTTAATGATGCCCTGTACAAGGCTGAGTGCAATGATCATTGGGATGTTATAATACTGAAAGAAGATCAGTGCAGCAAGTGCAGCCGCCTGAAGCATTGATACAACCTGTGTGATCACCAGGATCTTGTAACGATTGTAGCGGTCGATAAGACTTCCAGCGAAAGGTGATAAGACCAGGGAAGGAATCAAACTCACAAAACCTACCAGTCCAAGAAGGAGTGCTGAGCCAGTCAGTCTATACACCAGCCAGCTCACTGCCGTCTTTTGCATCCAAGTTCCAATTAGCGAGATGGATTGTCCGGCGAAGAAGAGTTTGAAGTTGCGGTACTTTAAAGATCTGAATATGCTCATAGGTTAGTGTCATTTGTACACTTACAAATATCCACATTATATAAAAAGTAGTAAAATTGATTGTTTTAATGATATTGATTAGTTTTATCGATGAATAATCGCGATTAAACATGGAACTTAGACAACTAAACTACTTCATTAAAGCTGCTGAATTGTTGCATTTTACGGACGCGGCAGCGGCGTCGTTTGTCACGCAATCGACCTTGTCTCAGCAGATTAAGCTTTTAGAAGAAGAGTTGGGGATGCTGTTGTTTGACCGGGTGGGTAAGCAGGTTCGGCTTACGGAAGCTGGGAAGGTATTTCTTGGACACGCCAGGCAGATTCAGCTTGATGTAAAGCGTTCCAAGCAGGCGATTGATGAGCTTAATAATCTAGTAACGGGCGAGCTGAGGATTGGTGTTACTTATGCCTTCAGTTCAATGTTGCTGCCGGCTTTGCCTCCATTTTCTGTCAAGTATCCGGGCATTAAGATCATAGTGGAATATGGAACTGCAGGAGAGTTGGAGCAAAAGCTGAAAATGGCAGAATTGGATGTAATACTGGCGTTCCACGAGAAATCCGAAGCTGATGATCTTGGACTGGAGATGCAGCATTTATATGCCTCACGTATCATGATGGTTGTATCTAGAAAACATCCGCTGGCTGGGCTGAAGAAGATCTCGCTGGCTGAGCTGGGTAAGGTGGAGTTGATCCTTCCGAGCAAGGGATTTAGCTCCAGGGATTTGCTGGACAGTCTTTTCAGTCGTGGTAAAATCAGGCCAGTGATCAAGATTGAGATGAATGATGTCCATTCGTTGTTGTCGATGGTTAATGAAGGGAATTGGGCAACGATCATCAACGAGAAGGCGATCCTGACCTGGGAAGATTTGGTTGCCATTCCGATTTCGGGGAAGGAATACTACAAACAAGCTTTCATTCTCTGGCAGAAAGGGGTGCACAAGAAGAAATCGGCCACGCTGTTTATAGAAGAACTGTTCCGCATCCTGCATGTGGGGGATTAAACAAGTTCTTCAAATTCGTAGAGATCTTTGATGTAGTTGTTGAAATATCTGCCTTTAGATACTGCGCCCCGCATGCCTACATAAATCTGTTTGGGCACCGCTTTGTAGGCATACACCTTTCCCGAGACAAACGTAATGGTGAGGGTGTGCTTGGCAGGATCATATTCGTAGGCATCGATTACAGAAGAGGGCATAGTTCAGGATTGCTGTGCTACCTGGAGATTAAAAACTATGCCAGTGCTTCAAGCTTTGCTGTAGAAGCAGCATCGGCACCTCGGCTCGTAGCTTTCTTTTTCGCCAAGCAGGATTTTGGAGTCGTTGCTGATGGTTCTGTAAGAGTACATAGCCGGACTGCCACAGCGCACGCATACGGCGTTCACTTTAGTTACATGTTCAGCAATTGCCATTAGTGCCGGCATAGGGCCAAAGGGTTTGCCGGAGAAATCCATATCAAGGCCGGCAACGATAACTCGGATGCCTTTATTGGCGAGTTTGTTGCACACTTCCGGCAGGTCATCATCAAAAAATTGAGCTTCATCTATACCAACCACCTGGGTGTTGGCACCTAATAGCAGGATTGCAGAAGAATGATCTACTGGCGTGGATTGTACGGCATTTGAGTTATGGGACACAACAGCAGATTCATCGTAGCGGATGTCGGTTTTAGGCTTGAAGATCTCGACATTAAGTTTTGCTATCTGAGCCCGTTTTAATCTCCTGATCAGCTCTTCGGTTTTTCCGGAAAACATGGATCCACAAACTACTTCTATGCTACCACAATATTCGCCTCGTCTGTAATTCTGCTCACTAAATAACATTCAAATCTTTGTTTTTGGGGGAAGGAAAACGTTGTTACCCTATGGCTGCAAAAGTAACAAAAAATGTAACAACCGGTTGGATTTAAAGGCTGCTTTGATATTGTTAATGCCATTCGCTTATATTTGAAATAAGGAAAAAACATTAAACATAAATCACCGTTTAATAATCATGATGAAACAGGAAGATCTTTTGAAAAAAACAGGCGCGATATTGAATGAGCTTCAGGAACAATACCAATTCATGTTAGCGGATCCACAGCAAATTAGTGAGTTGGAGCTGGAATTATTTTTGGCCAATGCTAATTTTCTATCGGAGCATGTGCAGATTTTGAAGAAGATCAACAATTTTCACCCTGTTAAGGCCTTGCCTGAACATGCCCAGCCATCGTTTGATGACAGCAATGCTGCTGAGACCAAAGTGTTCGATGATTTTTTCACGCCGGATAAAGAAACACCAACTTTTGAGTTTATTGTAAATGATCGTAAGGAGGAGCCACATCTGGTTGCCGGAAGTGCAAGCCAAGTGATTGATCCAAACGGACCGGCGGAGGATGATGAAGATGATGATTATCCGGAGAAAGAATTGTACGAGATTGAGGAACCGGAGGAGGAACCTTATGAGCAGGCACCGGTTGAGGAGCCAGTGGAGGAGCCAAGACCTGCAAGCCGCTATGTACACCCGGTGTACAGTAACATGGACATCAATAGCATTCCGCCGGAGCAAATTGCTCATGATGAGCCAGTAGCGGAAAGCGATTTCATCGAGGAAGAGGATGAAGTTGGACCTGAGCCTTTCCTTGTGGCACAGGAGGAGGCAGACAGACCTGCACCGACGCCAGTTGCAGCGGCAGTACCAGAGCCAGTAATCCCGGTTTTCACACCTGAACCCCCCGCATTTTCAATACCGGAAAGATCGTTTGCTGAGCCTGTTAAAGCCAGTACTGAGCCGGAAAGGCCATATTCAGAACCTGCAAAGCCTGCAAGTTCGCAACCGGCTGCTCCAGCGCACCAACCAACTTTGAATGAAATGCTTGCTGCCAGCAGGCAGCGGGAGCATGCACAGCCAGAGCAGGAAACGTCGAAACCTGCAATCTCGGATTTGAAACGTGCAATCAGTTTAAATGAAAAGTTGTTGTTTGTTAAGGACCTTTTCGACGGTTACAATCTGGCCTATGCGGAAGCAATCGACCTGTTAAATAAAATGCCCGACTTCCATACTGCCGACACTTTCCTGCAGAAACATTATGCAACCAAACACAACTGGTCGGCAAAACAAAGTACAGCAGATCAGTTTTATGAGCTGCTACGCCAGCGTTTCCCTAAATAAAGCCCATCCGGTTAGCATCCAGCTTCAGGAAGATAAAAAGTAACACACTGAAACTCCATAGGGAGGATCCACCGTAACTGATGAACGGCAATGGAATTCCAATAACCGGAATGATTCCGATCGTCATACCGATGTTAATGAATACGTGGAAGAAAATGATGCTGGCCACGCAGTAGCCGTATACCCTGGAGAAAGTAGAGCGTTGCCGCTCGGCAAGGTTAATCACCCGGAGCAACATAAAGCAATACAGGCCAATTACAACACTGCAACCTACAAAACCCCATTCTTCACCAATCGTTGAGAATATAAAGTCTGTACTCTGCTCTGGAACGTAGCCATATTTAGTCTGGGTACCTTGCAGAAATCCACGCCCTAAGGTTTGTCCCGAGCCTATCGCTATCTTAGATTGAATAACGTTGTAACCCGCACCTTTTGGATCAGTTTTCAGCCCAAGCATGATCTCAATCCTACTACGCTGATGGGGTTCCAGCACCTTGGTGTAAGTTAATTTAACCACATACAAATACGCAATCGACACAATAGCAGCCAGCACAATCGTGAAGATCATTTTTTGCTTTCTGCGATTCTGGTAAATAAAGAACGCCGATACCATAACGATAATGAAGATAATCAGCCCCATAGGCATCAGGAAGTCTGCGATAAATAGTACGATCATGCCCAGGAAGATCAGCAGAAAATAGCCTGAAAGGCCTTCCCGGTACAAGGGGAACATGAAAGAAAGGAATACTAATGCGGAGCCCGTATCGGGTTGCAGCATGATTAATCCCAGTGGTAACAGCACAATAAGCGCTGCGAACGCGATGGATTTAAAGTCGCGAAGCTTTGGATTAAAGGTACTGATGTAGCGTGCCATCAGCAATGCGGCTCCAAACTTCGCAAACTCCGATGGTTGTAGCCTGAAGCTCCCGATTGGGATCCATGCCTGGTTACCCGCGACATTCCGGCCTACAACCAGCACGGCCAGCAGCAGCAGTATGGTAGCCCCATAGATAATGGGGGAGAACACACTGAAGAACTTTGCATCTACCAAAAGGATAGAGAAGCCCAGGATCAGCGCTGTCAGTATAAAGATGAGCTGTTTACCGTAATTGCTGCTGAAGTCGAACACGTCGGCAGTATCTGGGTTATACACTGAAGCATAGATGTTGATGAAGCCGATGGTACAGAGCGCAACAAAGATGAGGATGGTTATCCAGTCTACGTTAAAAAAGAATCTGTTGCCTTGTTGTGTACTCATTTAGTAATCTCAATAGGTTTTGGTTGCGCCGTGATCTCCGTCAGCGGTGTAGCTTCCAGTTTTGCAGGTAATTGTTTTTTTGTTGAATCTTCAGTTTGCTTTGGCTGATACTTCACTTTAGGCTTCGGCATGATTGGTAGTACTACTTGTTTTTTCATCCATTCCACTTGCGCCTGACGGCCTTTCGAGATGGAGTCGGTAAGATACTTCTCTGTAATGTAACTGGCGATTGGAGCGGCATAGGTACTTCCATAACCAGCGTTCTCCACGATTACCGCGATAGCGATCTTCGGGTTGTCACGCGGCGCAAAACCAATGAATACGGAGTGGTTCTTGCCATGTGGATTCTGGACAGTACCGGTTTTTCCACACATGATGATATTTGGTACACGGGACAGTACTGCAGTACCCCAGGGACTGTTTACCGCTTCCTGCATACCATCAATTACTGGTGTAAAATGCTGTTCATCAACACCGACGAAGTTTTTCTGTACATATTCTTTGCTGATGGTTTTCTTGTCGCCAATGGCTTTGATCAGGTGCGGTTTAACATAATAGCCCTTATTTGCAATGATGGCCATGATATTTGCCATCTGCAAAGGGGTGGTATTCATCTCACCCTGACCAATGGCCAGCGAGATCACCGTAGTATAACCCCAATATTTTCCGAAACGTTTATTATAGTCGTCCGAACTGAAAAGGATGCCCTTTTTTTCAAATGGGATATCAATTTCGAGCTTCTGTCCGATGCCCCATTTACGAACTTTCTCTTCCCAGTTATTGTAGGCAGCAATCTTGTTCTTGAACTTCTTCTGCGTCATGATGCGTGCGAATACATTACATGCGTAGGTGTTGCAGGAACGTGCAAGTCCGCGGCGAAGGCTGATGTTTCCATCTACGTGCTCACATTTTACCAGGTGATTGCCGGCGCGGTAACCACCAGGGCAATTAAATGGCGTTTCTGAGTCGATGACGCCTTCCTGGAGACCAATCAATGCGTTTACTGGCTTGAAGGCTGAACCCGGGGAATAATAACCTGAGGTTGGACGTACCAGGAATGGCCGGTTTGGGTTTCCAAAAATTTCCATGTAGTTATTCCCCTGACTTCGGCCAACCATTCTGTTTGGATCATATCCTGGAGCACTAACGAAAGCAAGCACCTCTCCAGTTGAGGGTTCAATGGCAACGATACTGCCGACTTTATTCTGCAGCAGCTGCTCACCCAGTTTTTGGATTTCCATATCCAGGGAAGAGTAGACCTTTTCACCAGCGCGGGCTAAGGTGTCAAACTTACCTTCAGCATAGCTGCCTTGTGGTACGTTACGGGCATCATAGAGCATGTTGATCACCCCACGTTCGCCGCGGAGTACATCATTGTACTGTTTTTCAATTCCAGCCTTACCGATGTAATCACCGGGGCGGTAATAGCCGTTATTCTCTTCGATATCTTTCTTGGTCACCTCTTTTACATAGCCAAAAAACTGTCCGGCTACGCTGTCGGGATAGTGCCTGATGGTTCTGTTCTGTACCATAAAGCCCGGAAACCTGGAAAGTTTTTCCTGCAATGAAGCATAGATCTGCACTGACAGCTGCTTTTCGAAGATTGATGGCTGGTACCTGGACTGGTTCATAGCCTTGGTAAAGCGCTTGTGAAAGCCCTTCATATCAATACCAATGGTATTGCACAGATCCAAAGTGTCAAATGCTTTTACTTGGTTTGGGATAACGATGAGATCGTAAACGGGCTCATTTTGCACGAGCACTTTTCCTTTGCGGTCGTAAATCACTCCACGTGCCGGAAAGGTATAGATCTTCTTCAGCACATTACTTTCTGCCGAGATGAAGTACTTGTCGCTACCCACCTGTATGTAAAAAAGCTTGGCCATGAGGATCAGGCAAACCAGGATAAACAGACCCTGGATCGTATATTTCCTGTCGAACAAATTGTCCATTAGCGTAATTTCCTGTTATAAAAAACGAATTCTATCAATAGAACGGTTAGCATGGTTAATAAACCACTAAATAAACACCGCATTAAGGTGTAAGAGAGTTCAGTTAATTTAAAGGCCTCTAGCAAGTAGAGTACCAGATGATGTGCAAAGATACAAAGTAGTGCATAAAGGGAAAACCACTTAAATCCCATATTTCCAAGTGTTGGTTCAGGTTCATCGAAGCCATCGCGGTTAACGCTGACGCTGATGAACAGGATACGGACATAGATCAGGGTAACACTGGCGGCAACATGCACACCTATGGTATCGTAAAAAGCATCAAGGGTAATCCCGGTTACGAATGCAATCAGATACAGTAGCAAGTTTGGTGTCCGGAAAGGTAACAGCAGGAGGAATAGCACATACACGAAGGGCGTCGCAAGATTATAGAAGCCCATATTTCGAAGCAGGAATACCTGAATGAAAAGGAGGAGTGTCCACCTGACGATGTTGATGAAAACTAATTTGCTATTCATTTGGCAGTTTTGCTTCTAAGGCCTTCTCTTCCTGGGCGAATTTATGCTTGATGACATTCACGTATTGTAAGGTACTGAAATCATTGAAGAGTGCGATTTCTATGGTCAGGAAGTTATCGCCGGTAGCGATTCCGGTGTTGCTAACCCGGCCCACAGGAATGCCCGGAGGGAAGGAGCCGAACCCTGATGTTACAACGGTATCTCTCAGGTTAATCTTGTATTGATTCGGGATTTCTTTCACGTAGGCTTTGCGGAAGTCTGCATTACGCTCGCCCCAAACCAGTGAACCCAGTGCGTTGTTCTTCTTGATGTTTACACTTATTTTAGTGTCTTTGTGCAGTAAGGACTGGATGGTGGCCAGGTGCGGTGATACATCGCGTACAAAGCCAACAACGCCTTTGTCAGATGCAATCACGGCCATGCCGGGTTCAATGCCGTCAAGGGAGCCTTTGTTGATTGTGATGATGTTATTCCTTAAAGTGATGGAATTTTTAATTACCCTGGCAGCCAGGTAGGAGTATTGGTAGTTGGTGGTTGTATCCACCACAACCGTGTTCTTAGCAGAGTCGATGTTGCGCAAGGCAAAGATAGCCGTTTGTAGTCTGGCATTTTCTGCTGCCAGACTATCATTAACACGGCCTAAGTTGATGTATTTCTTGAAAACATTCAGTTTTTCATAAGCGTTGCCGATCACTTCATTTGCAGAATTCACGGCAGCACTTTGCTGATAGATGTTGTTTTTAACAGTTAAAATCAGTCCTACAGAGAAAAAAATGATGAATAGAAAAAATGCGTTGTATCTGTTTATGAAAATCCAAAGGTTACGCATAGTTGAGGTTCACCACCGTTATTTATTGCATTAAAAATTTATAACCACCGATGTTTTTAAGGGCGATACCGGTACCACGAACCACGGCACGAAGTGGATCTTCGGCGATATGTACAGGTAATTTTGTTTTTGCAGCAACACGTTTATCTAAGCCACGCAGCAAGGCACCACCACCAGTAAGGTAAATACCAGTCTGGTAAATATCTGCTGAAAGTTCCGGAGGCGTAATCTCTAATGCTTTAAGAATCGCTTCTTCAATTTTTGAAATGGATTTATCCAGACAGTGCGCAATTTCCGTGTAAGAAACCGTAATCTGTTTTGGAATACCAGTCATCAGGTCTCTTCCCTGAACAGCGAAATCCGCAGGGGGATCGGTTAGTTCAGGCAATGCAGCACCAACTTCAATCTTGATCTTCTCCGCGGTACGGTCACCGATCATGATGTTGTGCTGACGACGGATGTAGTTTACGATATCAGAGTCGAAATTATCTCCCGCTACGCGAATACTTTGGTCACACACGATACCGGAAAGCGCAATTACAGCGATCTCCGTTGTACCACCACCGATATCGATGATCATGTTACCCATAGGCTCTTCAACATCGATTCCGATACCTACAGCAGCAGCCATAGGTTCGTGAATTAAGTAAACTTCTTTAGCGCCGGCAATTTCAGCAGAGTCACGTACTGCACGTTTTTCAACTTCTGTGATACCGGAAGGGATACAGATAACCATTCTAAGGGAAGGGAACATCCAGCCTTTTCCACCATTAAGCATGCGGATCATGCCTTTGATCATGGCTTCTGCAGCATTGAAATCTGCGATTACACCATCTTTTAATGGACGTACGGTGCGGATATTATCATGGGTTTTGCCTTCCATTTGCATGGCCTGGCGTCCTATAGCTATAATTTTGTTTGTCTGGCGGTCGAAAGCAACGATAGACGGTTCGTCAACTACTACTTTATCGTTATGTATAATCAGGGTATTTGCGGTTCCTAAATCTATGGCAACCTCTTGTGTAAACCAATTAAATAAACCCATTTATAGGTGATAATTTAAATATGAAAAATTCTGTGTACTATAAGTAATGTAAAACTACAGCTTTTTATTGTATCCGCGGAAAAAAAACTTAGTGTTTGAAATGCCTGATACCTGTGGTTAACATTGCTATACCCTTCTCATTTGCCATATTAATGGAGTCTGCATCTTTGATTGATCCACCTGGTTGTAACACCGCGGTAATGCCGGCATCTGCAGCGATTTCAACGCAATCCGGGAATGGGAAAAATGCATCAGAAGCCATCACCGCACCCTGCAAAGTAAAGCCAAATGATTCTGCTTTAACGATTGCTTGTTTTAGGGCATCAACCCTGGAGGTCTGACCCACACCACTTGCTACCAGAACCTGGTTTTTAACGAAGACAATGGTGTTTGATTTGGTGTGTTTTACAATCTTGTTTGCGAAGAAAAGATCTTGTAATTCTTGCTCAGTAGGTTGCTTATCTGTTACCGGTGTCATTTGTTCCGGACCTTCAATGCTTAGATCTTTATCCTGCTCAATTACACCGTTTAATAAGGTTTTAAACTGCTTTTTAGACAATTCGACATCATTACGCTGAAGAATAACGCGGTTTTTCTTGCCGCGGAAGAGTTCCACAGCTTCAGGCTGGTAAGCTGGCGCAATTAGCACTTCAAAGAATAGTTTATTGATTTCTGTTGCAGTAGCAAGATCGATCTCGCGGTTTGCGATAAGTACACCACCGAAAGCAGAGACTGGGTCACATGCAAGTGCATCGTTCCAGGCTTCCAATATGGTTGCTCGTGACGCGACGCCACATGCGTTTGTATGTTTTAAGATGGCGAAAGTAGGTGCTTCAAATTCATCAATTAACGCGACTGCTGCATCAACATCTACCAGGTTATTGTAGGAAAGCTCTTTACCATTTAATTTGCTGAACATTTCATCCAGATTGCCGTAGAATACACCTTGCTGGTGTGGGTTTTCGCCATAACGTAAAACCTGTGCTGAAGAAATGTTTTGTTTGAAAACGTTAATTGGCTCTTCGTTGTTGAAATAGTTGAAAATCGCAGTATCATAACCCGAAGAAACGTGGAAAGCTTTTTTAGCATATGCTTTACGCTGGGCTAGTGTAGTTTCTCCGTTTTGCGTTTCAAGTTGTTGTTGTAAGGTGCTGTAGTCATCTTTTGAAGCAAGGATCACAACATCATTAAAGTTCTTCGCAGCTGCGCGGATCAGAGAGATACCGCCGATATCGATTTTCTCAATAATTTCCTGTTCAGTGCCACCCGCTTTAACCGTTTCTTCAAATGGATAAAGGTCCACAATAACAAGATCAAGCTCTGGAATTTCATAGGAAGCAATCTGTTCCTGATCTTCTTTCAAGCCTCTACGGTTAAGAATTCCACCAAATACTTTTGGGTGTAAGGTTTTTACACGACCACCTAAAATAGAAGGGTATCCGGTTAAATCTTCTACCGCCGTTACTGGTAAATTAAGGTCTTTTATAAACTGCTCGGTACCACCGGTAGAGAACAACTGAACACCTTGAGCTGCCAGCAGACGTACTAAAGGTTCTAAACCATCTTTGTAATAGACTGAAATTAAAGCGTTTTTGATCTTTATTGATTGACTCATCTGTGAAGAATTTTGAGCCGCAAAAGTAGCCTTTT
>Ga0265798_10001765_pt1 | contig 32850 bp, 31 predicted proteins | sample P3T30metagenome_FD_192430 | JGI IMG/M metagenome (GOLD analysis project Ga0265798, IMG submission 192430) | Plant litter microbial communities from East Loma Ridge, Irvine, California - P3 T30 | ecosystem: Environmental > Terrestrial > Plant litter > Unclassified | place: USA: California... | reverse complement strand
AGGGAAAGATGGGAAATACAGCAACGTCAGTCATGACGCGCGGTTCACATGATCATAAGCGGCTATCTCGCTAACACCCATCCAGCCATACCACAATGTCATGCTCACGAACTCGTCCTTCGACCCTACACCTGCCGTAGCCCATCAGACAGAGCGCTCAACGCAATCAACACCCAGCTCAATACCCGCCGGTGGACCTGGCAGAGATCCCAGCATTGTACCGCAAGACGCACCCGACGCTCCTCCAGCTTCCGCTTTCCTCCTCCCCAGCTTCCAATACGTCCCGAACATCCCCACCGAAGCGACAGCTGTAGAAGCTTTCCTCAGAGGTTTCGTCTTGCCCTCACGTCTCCACCAGCAGCATGATCGCCTTACGCGCGAGCAAAAGAACATCCTTCTCCGCTCGCCTGAGGTCCAAAGACAGTTCCCCGGCGCACGAAAGGTGGACGAGATTCTGATTCTTATCTGCGGGCACGGCGGTCGAGACGAGAGGTGTGGAAAACTGGGCCCGATCCTCCGCGATGAGTTCGAAGAGAAGCTACAGAGGCAGAACGTACCCTTGTTGAAAGATGCCCCGGTCGCGGAGGCTGCGGAGGTCAAGACTGAGGTGGTTGGATATACTCCTACTGCGAGAGTGGGATTGATCTCGCATATCGGTGGACACAAGTGGGCTGGCAATGTCATTGTCTACATCCCGCCTTCGTTCAGCGGCCACGCGTTGGCTGGCAAGGGTATCTGGTATGGCAGAGTTGGCCCGGAGCATGTCGAGGGCATTGTTGCAAAGACTGTGCTTGATGGCAAGGTCATCAAGGAGCTCTTCCGAGGTGGTGTTGGACAAGAGGGCGAGGTCTTGAGATTTTAGTCTCTCGACTTGCAAGCGCTGTAAGATAAGTGTACAGCAGTCTTCCATGTTAGAGCGATACATTTAGCGCACTGATGTACATAAACCTGTGAACAGAGACCTCCTAGCTCATCTAATCCTTCTACTCTTCAGACTGCCTCGACCGGACCAGTAATAATTGTCTGCGTTCATGCAGAAGGCCTCATCCTCAGAAGTACCCATGGAATCCTCTAATGCTACATGTATCTTACGAAAACTCTCTCCCAGCCTCCTTTCCAACAACATTCCTGTTAGTGCTACGCACCACAACACTCCCCTTTGGCGACTCAGCAAACTGATCCTCATACACATCCCAGATCGAATCTTGCTTAGGAGGCCAAGTGTAGCGCGCATCAGTAGTGCCATCGCTCCCTGAAAATACGAGATCGCCAGGCTTCGTCTCCATCGCCTTCCTCTCGGCCTCTTGCCGCTTGTCTCTGGCGGAACTCTTGAGTCGCTTGTACTTGGCGTAGTCTTCCGCTTCTTCCGTCCAAGGCCGCTGCAGCACGGTTTCCATGCTCGACTCGCTGGTCAGGCGCTTGAAAGTGATGTCGTAGACCATTCGCCCCGTCGCTGGGACGTGGACGATCGACCAGGAAGTTACTTTGTAACTGGTGCTGTCAGCTCGGCACCTGTTATGCCAGGCGGTGTCTCAGTTCATTCGACTTACAGACCCTCATACCGCACTCCAGCTCTGGGACTCCAGAAACTGTGCAGGGCATGACTGCGCAGTATCCGCACGGGATGGCGCGAATCGATCGTCGCGGCCGTCAGTCGGAATCGCCCTCTGTCTGCATCGCGGGCGCGGTAGATGAACGATTCAGGAGTTGTGCTAGAGATTTCATCGCTGTCTGTCAACAAAACGGCGTAAGCGCCTTTGGAGTCGGCCACTATCCCGCCTTGAGGATCGGACGAGTCGAGGATTCCGGCGTTGAAGGCGAAGAGAGCGTTGATCCACCAACTGTGAGTGGTCTGATTTAGCTGCTGGTTAGAACGAGTATGATGACCGCAATAACTCACTCCCCCGGCTTAAACCCAAGATCCCCAAACCTCCTCGCCTTTCCAATGTTCAGCCCTCTCAAAACAATACTCTCTCTCTTCTCCACCACCTCTTCCCAGCCGTCTACTTTGACGGCCCACCCAATCTGATTCAAATTCCCAAACTTCCCCTCCCAAATCGCTCCAATCGCGTCCGCCCTCTCAATAACTTTCAACGGCCACCTCGTTGCCCGTCCGCAGATATCCAGCACAGCAAGGTGGATTCTCGTCGTCCGCAACGTCTCGAGTGAGATGTGAGGCGCTTGGGTCAGTAGGTTCCGGAGGAAAGAGTCGAGGTCGAGGAGGTCGTTAGCTGCTAAGGCTTCGGGGCCTGAGTGTGCGATTTGGAGGTCAAGAGTGTTGCGGATCCAGTGCGAGTGGGTGGTCAGGTGTTGGGAGGAGATGGAGAGGGTTGTGTCGGTGAAGTGACGCGTGAGGTTGGGCATTGTTGCTTTGCGTTGGGCCATGATGTGCTTTTCTTTTTGGACTAGATCGTATGTGATTGCGATGAAGAGGGAGAGATCAAGGTGAGTTGAACTTGTTGATTACTTCCGGTGTATACCATTGAATGTTGTCAAGATTGATTGTTGATTCCAGTCGCCGAAAACGAAGGATCAGTGGTAGGATGGGCTGCGACTTCTTTCCATAGTGAATGAGTGTTGCGATGGCAATACGTGGTCGATGCACAGGCCGAAGGATCGGGAAGGTGTAGTCGCAGAGTCGCGACATAGTCTGATTGAAGCACTCATTAATGGCCTGGAAACGCACCACCGTGGAGAGCAAATATCTGGACAAGCAACGTCGTTCGATTTGGTGAGAAGTAGTCATTTGCGTACGATCAAGATCGTAATGAATCATGATCAGCCATGTGAGCGAGATATGGAGCAATCTCACATGTTGCCAGCAGTGCACAAGAGTCCCGACTCAGCACATGGATGCGGAAACTCATCGAGTGAGATCCTCTCAAGGTAGCTCCATGTGTCTCAGTCTTGAGGCTGTGTGCAGCATGAAAGAGTAGATATCGTGAAGAGCGTGTAACAACTTCTCTTGATTGAAAGACATGGTATCGTAATCCCCAAAAACACACCTCAACCACTCAACGCTCTACCCACAAGATCTTTGCAGTCGTCAGTCATAGGCAGCTCGAGCGCCATATCCTGTCCCTCTTTCGACATCTTCCCCCAAGTCTTCTTGAGAATGTTCACAATCTTATCCGTATCATGGTGGTTCTTGAAGTCGTCAAATTGATCGTCCAGGAACACCAAGCAAGCCACATCTTCCAAGATCTGCACCTCATCCTCGCCCTGCTTCAGCCCTTCCTTCTCAATCAAGCTCTGACATCTCTTCCAGTCCTCCTCTGGGTATCCGTTCTGCTCGAGGATCTCTGCGACAAGCTTGCCCTGTCGCTTCTTCAGGAACGTCCGCCAGGAGTGGTAACCAATTTTGGTTCGTGGGTAGCTGTCTCTGGGGACCTCCCATCGTCGGAAGTGCTGGCCGCAGATGGCGAGCTTCAGGACGTCTGAGGCCTCGGGAGCGCGCTTGTTGAGGAACTTCTCCATTTTGGCGGAATAGTGAGTTTCGTATGGGACTTCCTGGCCGTCTGCTGTGGTGTGTTTGTTTGGGTCTTCATCGTGGGCTGCGTAGATGAGACGTCTTGCTTCCGCGTAATTCGGACTGCCAGGCATGTTGACAGTAGTTGACTTGCTTACAGATACGTGTACAGTGTCTATTTAGGAGTGAAGCCAATGGTATAGAACCCAGTGTATACATCGGACTTGCGATAAGATAAGGCTTCCATGCTGACCTACCCACCACAGACAACTCGCCAAGCAGTTCTCCATTACTCGTTCTGCCGTTCGTCGATCAGGTGTCCGCGGACGCCGAGAGATGGCGTGCATTGTGCATGGAAAGTGGGTCTGCTTGTCTCTGACTTCTCCAAGTTTTCCCCAAGACGCGAACGGTGTTTAAGCAAACCACCAAGGCTTATTGGATTGTACACAGAAGGAAATTGGCATTCTTCAAGCTCTCTTTTCCGATGCAAGCCTCGAAGTTCCATCGAACCTGTGTACACGTATTCACAGAGTGTCAATATCGACTCGCTACGTCGGAAGTACCAATATACTTGACGACGTTTTCCCTACAGCCGCGTTACCCGCTATTGCTAGAAAGGGTAAGCATTTGGTCATCCATCTCGCGCTAAACAAACCCTCCCGTCGTTCCCTCGCCTCCTCTGGTCCTGTGGTCCCATTTCTCTCCCGTCAACGTGCCTGTGGTATATATTTCCTATGGGTCCTGTCACGCTCCTTCCTACGCAGAGTAGGTTCTTCCAGCATCTTTCCTTCAATGCAGCATGAGCGCCACTGGACAACCGAGCAATGCTGCACAGGCAGTTGATGCTCGTCTCGAGAGCAACGGACAACAACTCCGCGATGTTCAGGACCAAGGATGTGACTCGCCTGTCTTCCAGGGCGAAAAGCAGGATGTTCAAACTCTGAGCTGGGATGGGCCGGACGACCCTACAAACCCGGTCAACTGGAGCAACCGCCGCAAATGGATTGTAACTGCTTCGGCATTGTTCGCTACTCTCATGGCATGCTGGAATGGCACTTCTATCACCGTGGCAGCCGGACAGATCAACTCAGATTTCGGCGTCAGTGATGCAAACTTCCCTCACAGCTACTGGCCGATGTGTTCCTGGAGCATGGGTGGAGCCGTGTTCATTATCCTGTTCTTACCACTGATGGAGGATCTCGGCGTCCGTGTTGGTTTCATGATCACATATGCCGTGTTCATCATCTTCATCATTCCACAGGCCGTGGCGCAGAACTTTGCGACTTTGATTGTGACAAGATTCTTTTCCGGAGGATGCGCTTCCCTGCTGGCAAATACAATTGCGAGTGTCATTCCCGACGTGTGGGCCACTGAAGAGGAGCGAAGCATTCCAGTCGGACTTTACATCCTGCTGTATCTCTGGGGCAGCACGCTGGGTCCGCCAGTCTTCGGCGGTGTAACACAATTCCTGGCAGGCACCTCACAGTCCTGGAGATGGATCTTCTACATCCAGATCATCATCTACGTGGCTCTCTTTCCTATCTTCTGGTTCACTGTCGAGGAAACCCGCGGAACCGTCATCCTTCGTCGGCGAGCGAAGAAGCTCCGCAACACCACAGGCAACAAGATCTACACCGAGACTGAGCTTAGCGCGCCTCCAATCTGGAACAGGCTGGCTCGCTCATCGGCTCGCCCGTTGATGCTGCTCTTCACCGAGCCAGTATTGTTCGCTAGCACCATGTGGTCGGCGTTCAGCTTCGGCACCGTCTTCCTCTTCACGCAGTCCGTCGCTCAGGTCTTCTCAACGCTATATGGCTGGGAAGAATACAGTATCAGCTACGTGCAAGCCGCAGTCGTGATTGGAGAAGGCCTTGGCTGGCTAGCCACCCTCTATGGTACACGCCTGTACCTGCAATCCGCGAGCCGCAACATCGAAAGTCCTGGCCGCCCAATTCCGGAAGCTCGCCTGTACGTCAGCATCTTTGGCTCGTTTGTCGGAATCGTCGGCGGCATGTTCGTCTACGCCTGGACCTCTTATCCCGACTTCCCCTGGATCGCGCCGGCGATTGGGCTTGCCATGGTCGGGTTTGGTATCATGACTGTGGTGACGGCGGTGGCCGACTACATCACAGACGCCTACGCTGCTTCCGACTATGCTGGCTCGGCCATCAGCGCCGTGGCGTTTGGCGAGAACAATGTCGCCGCTTTCTTGCCTCTGGCGGCGCAGAGCATGTACACTAATCTTGGGTTCCAGTGGGCGAGTACGCTCCTCGGGTTTTTGGCGTTGTTACTGGGCGTGGCTCCTTTGGTGTTCATTTGGAAAGGCAGATGGTTCAGGGAGAAAAGTCCCTTCATGCAGAGCGGCGGCGTTATCATGAAAAATGCATAGTCGGGCACGGTACGACACGACATGGAATTATGGATGGCGCACATGTGAAGGTATTGGCAAAATGTATGCCCAGTTAATTGAGCCTCACTTGTGAATGACGGGGGAGGGACGAAGGTTTTTGGTTCGAAAACTGCAACAACGCATTTGGCCGTTTGTGCAGTACCACAAAGAGAGCGTAACAAAGATACATCTTGGTGACCTCCCAGCAAGAAGAGTGCGAGCTCGTAGCTTCCTTGATGGTAGTCATGGGGCCTCAAAGATTGGTAAAGATGTTCGATGCGATATCATTGTTTCGTTGAACACCATCAACCCAGCTGCGCCAAAAGTCTTGCAAAACACTACAAACACCATAGCAGGAGCCAAGAGGGAGCAAGCGCCTGCTGCTTTATAGATCAGTCAAACCTACTGTACACAGAGGGCTCTTATAATCCGCTTACACACAGGTACACACTTCAGACGAGGAATTTGTGTTTGACTTCACTTCTCTCCCTGCACGTTCCCCATCATGATTATTGGCGCGACAAACGATCGCACTCTTTCCACCTTGCGCTTTTCTCGTACACAAATCTACACACAGCCACACGAATACACGATCTTTTGGTCCAGATCATTCTTCCTCTTTCGCCCCGACTTCTTATTCAAGGTCTCTCTATAAAGACACCCACATACAACAGCTACGGCCGCAAAAATGCCAATCAGCAACAACGTCGAGGTCTCCATCTTCTACCACGAGGACCCTGACCGCCTCAGAGAGTACGCCGGGCCTCACCATCGTGACAGCAATAAGCGGGTGCATCGCGATATTGAATCAATTACCGGAAGGAGATTTGCGGTTGCGGTAGAGATTTTGAAGGCGTTCAACTTTGACATCTTCACATTCGTCAAGATCGAATGCTGTCTGGAAGGTAGATCTGTTCACACTCGATACATGAGTAAGCGGTATATCGCTGGTACTACTTCTACACAAGAGCGGCAGACATGGTTTCACTCTGCGAGCCGTTTGGTCGATGGCCAGTGGATGGAATGCGCTTTTTCCTTTGGCGACCTCCTCAAGAGTATGTATTCGACCATACCGACGTGCAGCGAAAGTACATCCAGGTAACAATGCAAAGGCGAAGACGGTCAGATCACGGACGACCTTGGCCGCACTTTCGATACCTACGGAACCATCGTCGTCAATGTGACTGTCGGCACACTTATGCGCACTGCGACATCGCCCTCAACAGATCTGGGCATCCCGCACCTTGAAACAGTAGATCGTAGGACCGTGGAGGAAGGCGGCATTACCCATGCTGTCAAACACATCCCGGTAGCGGCCTGTAACCCACCAACGATCAAGAGCACGTTCACTCCTGCCACGGGCAAGAAGCTGGGTAAACCGATCACACTGGTCCTTCGCTACCTCTCGGGACAGAGCTTGGAGCGAATCGGCGTGAAGCAACCCAGCCCGGCAAACGCTATCCTCGAGCCGCTGTCTGACTCCCCCTCGCAGCACTCCAGGATCCCCGTTTATGTGGGGCCCGTGGGCAGCAGGGTGGAGATCAAGCAAGAGGATCCAGCGGAGGCTGGGCACGGGTTCCAGCGAGCAGCAGCCCCAGAGCCTGAGCAGGTACCATCGACGACTGCGAGAAGCCCGGTTCGCGAGCGCCATCGAAGACTCAATCAACTGCGCTTAGAGGAGATCGCTTTGGAGGAAGAGGAGATCGTGATCAAGCGCAGGATGATCGAGGATAAGTGATGTGATGCATCAGGGACTAAGATCAGCCCACATTGCTGTACAGAAGGCACAGTCAAGATGAGAGTGACATTAGTTCTAGTAGTATACATTCCATCGAAGCCCAACACTTGACTTATCTTCACTTCTCTTCTGCTCACATCGACTTCCTCCAGTCATTTGATCGCGACTGGGGCTTCGAATTGCAAGGCCGGCAGTGGCGAATGCACTAAAGTGCTCAAGACTTGACGTGATACCCCCTACACTGTAACGATCGCTGCTGTCTTCAACCTTTGAGCACCCGTCACGATGCGCTAGATGAAGGATCTCCAGTGCCCTTGCCTATGGGGGCGCCTCTCGTGGCTCTCTCCTTCTTTCGTCACGAGATCGTACTCGACGGAATCTGGCTCGGCCACTTCGAGTTCACCGACCTACCAGCGACGACCGAAGAGGAGCTCAAGATGTGGTTCATCTATGGTATAGCACTCAATAGCTCGACGTGATGCCTTCTGCACTGTAGCAATCGCTTTACTACCCGGCCTTCGAAATAATTGTAACTGTAACCTGATTCGGTCATTCTCGCGCGATCACATGCTGCGATATTCGATAGTACATATCTTTAAAACTTCCAGCACTAGATCGGTGTTTGAGCTCGACTGAGGCGGCTCCCAAGAATGACGTACCAGGGACTGAGTTGAACGCAGCCCATCCCTTCAAGCAGGGTATTCGAGGCGGCAGCTATGTCAGTAGAAAAGAACAGAACGACCAGTAAGTGCTTGAGGTGGTACTTTCTGCAATGTAACAACTACCTTCACCTTCAGCCTTCGAGCACCCTGCTGATGCTCCATCGAACATCTGTGATGATAACTCCATCTGATCGTGCTCGGGTAATCACACATGTTCATTGCCAAGATTGAACAATCCATCGTTCGAGAGCATTCGGCGACTTCGTCAGCGGAGACACGGTTGACGAAGTCTGGGCCAGTGCTTTGATGGCTGGACCAATGCTGGTCGCGTTGAGTGAATGGACGTATGAGTCGGGACGTTTCTTCTCCGCGCGAGGATATTTATACAAGCTGTCCTGGTCGTCATTTGAATCGCTCGCTCCTCTTTCTGCCTCACAGTCAAGACCTCAAAGGCTCATAGTTGGTATGACCTTCGGTCGAACGCTGCTTTAGGGCGCGTTTCTTCGATCGTACCCGCAACAACGCCATCAAGAGAATGACAGCTGAGATGAATCCTGACGCAACATTGGCAAGTCCGGCGTACCATGACGATGTCTGTCCCTTGAAGTCAGTGTTTGGTATATTGATGCGGTGTGGGACGTAGACTTACCTGTATTGTACAATACCGATCGAAATCAACATTCGTAACCTGTTCCTGGATTTCTTGCGCAGCTGGGCTACACGTCCTGGACAAACATTAGCCCTGTTCAGAAACTTGATGCAAAGTGCCAGACAAACTCACCACCCCCAGAGATCCCGAAACTTCCCATCGACGGGCTCCTTACCATACCGATAAACCGCAGCACTCACAATCCAAACCACGACATGCCCAACCTGCACCGTCGTACTCCACCACGTCGCAACAGTAGCGACTTTGTTCGCCTTCTTGACTCCGCGGCAGTATGCCACGACGATGGCCAGATCGAAGACGAAAGACGTCAAAGCCACGCCGAAGTACATGTAAGTGTACCACGTTCGCGAGTCTTTCGCCCATGCTGTACGATCTTGGCCGTTGACGACTAAGACGTCGTTTTTTGTCGTGAAGAACTTTGTGAGAGTCATTGTCAATGGAACTAAAGTCGCGAGTGACAGCACGAGTGCGATGATGCGCGAAATGAGTTTAAGGATACGGATGCGTTGTTTGAGGCGTTGGTCGGCGACCGTGAGGGGGTTGGTGTCCTGGTTGCGAATGGGGTTGCCGGCGATGGGGTTGTAAGCGCCGTTGTAGGAATCGGATCCGGCGAAGAGAGAGGGAGCTTGGTTTTGTAGCATAGGCTTGAGGCTGATGCTGCTGGATGCATCGTTGCTGTTGTAGCGGTGCCCTTCTGGGCTGTAGTAAGGTCTCGACATGATCGCGCGGGTGGAGATGGCAAGGGTGGAGGACAGACTGGAGAGTAGCGGCCACTCAACCTTTTTGTACATCCCAGCCTTGCTGGGTGGGCTATCGTGGCTTGCATGAGGTCCATGCCGATGTGGAGGCGAGGTCTGGAAGTACATGTACCTACCTATTGCCTGACAGAGATCAAGCGAGTCGCCTGTCACAAAGGACACGAAGGCAGCAAGTCTTGTACACGAACCCCGTGTGGAGCTCCTGGTAGAGTGCAAAGGCTCGGACCAAACCTCTATTGCTTCCAGACATACGTTTCTGTAATCTGGGTATATCTGGAAGTGTTCGACTTGCCTCCGTCAGCTCGTTCCCAACGCGCGACGATTGGTGGACTACGCGACACAGCATGCGGCTGACATGCTTGAAACTCAGTTGTGTCAAAACATGAGCTTCCCAGTTCTTGTCCCTGCACCACGAAGCCTTTGGCCCCCAATTCCGCAGAAGGATTTCTGGTTCGACGCATCTTTGAAGATTGTCTGGAAGCTTCCTTTCGGTAGGCGTCTAGAGACGATTCAATGAATGTTCGAGGTGGTGACTTCGGGCTGCGATCGAGGTTTTCTAGGCAGAGTTACAGTAATAACTGCCTTGAGCTTAAGAAGTACACGGCTATGTATACTTCCACGCGCCCACGAAGAAAGCATGGCGACCGTGAAGTTGGGAATGCGTTGGAGGCTCAACGAGATGGAGTGGGTCATGCTTGTACGTGAAATGCAACGTACGGAAGGAGATGTCCTCCGCATCTGAAGCAACTGACACGCAACAAGGTCCCTTGGTCCACCAAGTTGCCTCTCTGCCTCATTGTGGCCGACAAGCTACCGCGATATCGTCTGTGGCCCCGGTTCTAAAGCAGCGACAACCGCGATATTGTCCTCAAACACCAGTAAAAAAAAAGTTGTGCCATGATAATTTCTTTCAAGGACACCGCATTCCTACCATCAAGAGGTCTTTCGCGCCCCAAAAGACAGCCCACCTGCCGTCTTCAGCAATCCATGTCCATACCACTCGCCGGCCTTATCACCTCCGAATCTTCGAAGGCGACGTGAAGAGGGCTGATCACAGGCTCATTCGTATGTACTCTGTTCATGACCTCGGGCCTGACGGTTCTGTGAACACTTCTTTACAGTCTGCATTGCATCTAACGCACACAGCAAAGCGAAATAGCGTCCTGTGGTTTTCCCGCTCACGTCGTCAGAGAAATGGCAAGTGACAAGAGGAAGCGAGTGACCTCATTGACCCAATGTCCCAACAGCCCTACCGACCGAGCTCAGACATCCTCGCAGTACGACCCCCTGTCACTGAATGAACAGCAAGTCGCCGTCCTCCCAGTCTTGGCACAATAGGCTTGGAGGTCAGTGGCCGTGGCGTCTTTCATGTCCGAGGCTAGCATGCAACGTCAGCTGCGCACAATCGAACGATTCGAACCACTCAAGGCGTGATTCTAAGTAGAGACTGACCATCCAAGCAGCCGCCACTGCTACCGCCAGTGACTTGACAGCAGTAGGTGTCCGGGTAGGTTTCACCACAGAGGGCGGCCGAAGTCGCAGTGGCCAAGGCCATGATGGCGAGCTGAATGCTTGTTCCGAACTGCATTGTTGATATATCTATCGGGATTGATTTCGCTGGAGAATCGAGTTTTGGTGTATTAAGGGAACGATGGGTCGTAAGGACGTGGGCACATGGACTCTTATAAACACCCAGACCGCTGGGACGAGACGCCCTCGCGGATCTCCATGCGCGAAGAAGCCATGCTAGTCCTATATCATGTCGGAATATTGCAATACCCCAGTCGAGAAGAATGGCGGGCGATCGCTGCGCTGTTCTGACCGCTTTTCGATGGCCCCACCTGCGTAGACAGTGCACAATTATTTTTGGTCACAGCAATGCTGCAAGGCCAGTTCGCCGAACGAAGACACTTTGCGGAAATGGCGTGAGGAATTCGGAGAGATTGACTCGCGTCCGTGAGCTTCTGAGTCGCAAAGAATGTTGGACGTCGCGTCAACGACTGTCTACGAACAAGCGGAATGGGCTTTCGTAAATATGGCGGTTATGTGGCAGATGGTTCTCACCGAACGCCAGAATCAGCGTTTCCCGTCCATGCCATGTCAAATCAAGGGCAACGACATCAATGATCGATCAGCTAGCTGTCATGTTGTTCAACTAGCACCAGGCCGACTCTCATCCTGCAACCTCGCCAACTCAACATCAACCGATAGAGATAGATAGCCTGGTCGACCGGCCTCAGTGCCCGCCGACTCCATCTTCTCCCTTCCTCCGCCATGAAAGCCGCTACCGCCCGCCCTTCCTCCTCATCGGCCAGATACCTCACAGCCTCCGGCAGGTCTTCCATCCCCAAAGAGATAGGAACATAATGCAGCCACGGCTTCAGCCGCTCATCATGCCACTCTCTGAGAACGGTTTGTTTCAAAGGCAGAGAACGAGATTCCAGCAACCTGTAGAACCGTCCCGAATGTCCATTCCCATCTGTATCGAAATTGAGGGTATACTTGAACGATTCGTTCCTGGGTTGTGCAGGGTGGATATCGAAGTACGCACGTATGGAGGCGTTTGTAGTGCTGTCTGCGTACTGGACGACATCCGTGAAGTGGACGCTGTAAAGCGATGCATCCAGCACGCTCGACTTCCGCCTCGTCCACTCTGAACCATCACGGCCTGGCGATCTCGCAAGGTAGGTGTGCTCCTTGCCCTCTTCGAGGCCATTGACTAATGCGACAAAACGCTGGCGGTGATGCAGTTTCCAATCCAGATACGACACGCCCTGGAAACTTCCGGTGGTCTTGCCGGCCCAGTAGAGACCTGCAGTCTTGGTCTCCCAGGCGCGATCTTCGGTCTCGTTGTACGTGAACATATCGTTGGTGTACGCCTCTGCCGGGATGGGGATGTCGCCCATCGTTGATGGGACTGCGGCTGATAGGATGGGCACGGCCGTGCGGGTGGTGTGGAGGCTCGATGGAGAGTCCCATAAACCGTACACGCGGCTGTATTCGGGATGCTGGCAGATGTCTGACGATTCTGGTTTGCCGTTGTCGAAATTTTTTTGGGTAAGTAATGGGGTTTTGCTGCTCTTGATAGAGACAGGCGCCCTGAGGTCGGGTTCGAACCCGCATGCGGCGGTGATGTCGTCCCAGACGCGCGAGTGAGACTGATCCGTCCAAACGATCGTTCCATCGACGACAAGCTTCTCATCAACGCCGCCAGACAGAACCCTAGGCTCGTCCAATCTATCGATCAACAACTCCAATCCCGGAAGTTTCGACCAAACACCAGCATCCTCCAGCCAGCTCAAAAGCTCTCCACCTAAATACCCGCATCCATAAGACAACCGACCACCCACAAACTGGCAATGCTGAATCGCAGGACCATTCTTGCGAACGTTAGCTAAGCGTCTCCTCACTTCACTACCACTCAAAGTCCAAAACGGCTTGAGAGATCCATTGATGATAACGAAATCGTCAATGATCGGAGAGTTGTGTTTCACTGCGAACTCGTACCAGAGGTCGAAGCCCGGCGGTGGAAGTCTGTGGTAGCGTCGCTGATACTCGGAAGCAGCTGATTTGAACGTTCTGGATTGTCGGGCGAGTTGTTCCTCGAACTCAGCTTGTGCCTGGCGGACGAGCGTTTTGATGGGGTGTTCCTCAAGGAGGACAGGAGCAAGGCCAGGCCGGCCGGTCTCCATATTGAATACCGCTCCATTTGAGTGATGCTGAGATTGGCTGGAAGGTAATGGTATTGGCGGCCCGATGAGCATCAGCCAGATCACGAAAGCTGTAGCCCACAAAGCCAATGCAAGCAGCTTTGGCCGAAGCAGAGAGTCGGAGTACAGCATATTTCGATTTGGCAGGATGTAGGACGTCTTGTACGCGAACCTGGCTTGTGTGACTTCCGCGGCAGGGAATCGGACCTTGAAATAATGGCAACAGTTTGATGATGTATTTTGACCGTCAGGAGTTGCTTGTGTGTTGTCTTACGCGTGAAGGTACCACGGATGTTACACCGGCAGAAGCCCAAGTACATCAGCCCCACGCTCGGGTTTGTAAAGAACTGCCCAGTCGTGCGCTTCCGATGTGAGCACGCTCTGCTGAAGCGGTGTCATCGAAGGTCCTTTGATAGAAAAGTACAATGACGGAGTACGGGAAAGGGGGTGGAGAATAAAAGCCGCCATCGACAGCAGCTGGCATTAGAAAAGCTAGTAACTTAAGTTATACAAGAAACACCATGTATGTTTGACAAAAACGCCCCATGTATGCAAACATGACCGCGAAAGGCCATCGCCATTCGTCACCATCCAATTATCGATTTCTCAAAACCTCGTGTATGCGTGTGCGTAAGTGCAGAAAACAGCCAGATCCAGCCTCGTGAAGCACGACATGGCGTATGTCTCGTATCGTCTAAGAAGCTCAACAAAGGAAAAGATGATAACGAGCTCCTCACAACGAAAACGAAACTACTTGCTCGCCATGACGTCCACGTACCGACCTCCCTTCTTCTTGCCCTTGACCGTGCCCTTTTTGGCGCCGGCGGTGGGGGGGCCACCAAGCAGATCGTCTAGACTGCTGGCATGGCTTAGCGAACTTGAAGGGCGGGGTGGAGGCATTAAGCCAGCGGCGCCGGGTCCGCTCAAAACGCTTGGAGGAGCATTGCCGATGGAAGCCGGAGTTCCTGTGCGAGAGGGTGGGTTCGAAGATCCACTTCCTATAGACACTGGTGGACCAGAAGAGGTGGGAGGTCGGCTGCCCATGGCTGAAAGATTGCCGCCACTGGAGACACGCGAAGGTGGTCCCACTGAGGGCGGACCTGGGGTGGCGGCACTGGCGACGCGACTAGGCGGGCCTCTGGGAGGCGGCGGCGTGGAAGCAGCTGGAGTGGCAGCATCTGCGCCTCCCTTCTTGTTTACCCACTTGTTCAAGTCTTTGTCAAAGTAGAAGGAGCTTTGCTCACCCAGCTTGGCTCTGACGGGGCCCGGTCCTGGCATTTGATCCTTCTTGGCACCGAACCAGCCGCCGAACCAGCCCTTCTTGTCCTTGTCAGACTTGTCGTCTTTCCCACGAGCAGCATCTGCTTCAGCGGCAGCACGGAATGCAGCGTCGGCTTGACGATCGGCTTCGGATTGCTTCGAGGACTTCAGCGCAGCAGCGCGGGCTACGATGTCGTCGTCGTCATCTTCGTCCATCATGGGCTTCAACTTGCGCTTGGGCGCTTCATCTTCCTCGGGCTCGGGCTCGGGCTCGTATGGCTGGTACGCAGGGGGCTCGTAGCCCGAGGAAGGCGGCTGATATGCGCCCTCATCCCTAGCATCGAAGCCCTGAGACTCCGGCTCGTCACTGGCCGCTTGTGCCGAACCATCGTTGGCGACAGCACCTTCGGCATCTTGTGGCTCAGCTGCAAACTCTCCACTTGGTTGAGGTGGGGTGTGTCCGAAACCATCGTGCTCAGCAAGCATGGGTTTAGGCTCATAGCTCTGGGTGGAAACCTGGCTCATAGCGCTGCCTCTCCTTGAGCCGCCTCCGTTGTAAGATGCGGAATAATCGCTTGTCGCTCTCTCGGGCTCGAAACGTGGTACACTGAGCATTGATGGGCTTTGTTGGGTTTGCGATTGCGGCGCATAGCTGTTATACCTCGAGGAGCTAGGTCTGCTCGAGTCAGATGCGTGGGACATCCCGAATCCGCTGGGGATCTGAGGGTCGTACGAGCGATCCGAGTCCATAGACGAACGAGAAGGTGCGAATTGAGATGGCACTGACGGTGCATAGCGATTGGCTGCAGCTGCAGGATGAGGTGGCACGGATGCTGCACCTCCAGGCGCATACCTGCTTGGTGCTGGCGGCGGGACTGAAGCTGGCGTCGAGGCAGGTTGGAAGGCAGGTTGCAGACCGTTGCTGTTCATCATAGGGTTGTAAAGTTCCGTGCTGGAGCTGTTGCGAGAGATGGTACTCTGGTTTGAGTCAACAGCACCGAAAGTAGATCCGTCGGCGCCTTGACCTTGCGCAGAGTTTGTAGCATCGGCATCGGCATCGTCGCCTGCAACGAATTTGGTGAACCAACTGCCAACTCCGGAAGACACCTTGTCCATGGCTGGTCTAGAGAAAAACTTGCCACCAGATCCTGCAGTTTGCGGTGTCTGGGACAAGAAGGCATTGAAGCTGATCAGCTCTTGTGCAAGGGCTTGATTGTAGTAGCCACTCGGCTTCGTCGTTGAGCGAATGGCAGCATCGATGTGGCTGCAATAGCTCTCTGCTTTCTGCTTTAGACCGTACGCCGCAAGCTGTTGGCCGTGGACCAGCTTATACGCCTGCAAGTGCGGGATATAGCTTGCAACAGATGAAGGAGCCGACAGTGAAGAGGCGTATTCATAGATCTCCGTCAGCATGATGGAATCAAGATTGGCATCGCCCTTGGCGTGATTGGCTCCTAGTAGCACAAAGGACGCTTCCTTGTCGTCAGCACCGGAGTGCTTCGCAAGTTGGCGAGCGAAGAGGCAGCACGTGTGAGAAGCCTCCGATCGGCCGTAGCTGGCAAGAAGTTTGCCGAGAGCGACGAGAGACTGTGTATCGAGCGGTGTACGGTTGCTTGTAACCAGCGCCAACGTCTCTCGCCATTGGTCCAGTCCTTCTAATGGGTTGCCTGCCCGGCTGCCGTCTGTCTTGCTCATCATCAGGAAACCAGCACGAGCAGAAGGTGGTACAAGCTCATCGACACAGTCTTCCGCACTGCCAGCAAAGACTTGATAAAGTGCGGCCAGACTGCGTCCATCTGCGCCGCTTGTCCTGACCTGAGAGCGAACAAAAGATGCAACAATCTGCTTCCACATCTCCGGTCCCATAGTAGAGGCAAGCAGCAGAGCATGACCCCAGAGCTTCTTCTCTTCGGCGATCCAGACGGCACGCTCACGCTGCCCTTCGAAGAGGGCCTGTCGAAGCTGTGCTAGAACGGAAGGGTCAACTGAGTCAGGCTGGGCTGTTGCAGATGCAGGACTCTGAAGATCCGCCACTTGGCCCAGCTGCGCAAGGTTCGGTAGCAGGATCTTGCGCACCTCTTCTTCGATCTGTGGAGTCCCCTCAAGGACGCCATCATGCTCCACAAAGATTTTGACAATTTTCCATAGCACAAGCTTCTCTTCTGTGCCCTTTTGCACGTCCGTAGGCAGGTTGAAGTCAAGTAGCACGCTCTCGGTCTCGCGCTCCAGATCTTCGATTTTGCCCGTCATCCATGCTAGAAGCTCCTTCTTCTTGCCCTTGCTACGGGCAGGAAGCGGACCAGGGAATTTGGTGTCTCGCTCATTCATGGGCATGAATGTAGTCGCATCCTCCATAGTGATTGTGCCCGGCGTGCATTTGATGCTGGGAAGGCCATGACCAGCGGCATAGAATGCGGACTGCTTAGGGAAGCTGTGTACAATCGTTCCGGATGGACTCCACGTGAAGATAGGGTGACCCTTCCATCGCTCTAGCAGGTCTTGTGCTCGCTCATCTTGAGGTACAGCATAGGCCAAGTCCCGCGAGAATTGTCGTCTGTGTGCGAGTTTGACGGGTCTTTGTGGTGATGTTGACGTCGCGTGCTGTACCGCTGCATGCGGGAGCGACGGTGCCAGAGGTGACGAAACATGGCTAGTAGCGGCAGGGCGTTCAAAGGCAGCTGCAGCCGTTCTTGCCGTCTTCATCACAGCACCAGGTGATTGTGTCCGCGATCTCTGAGGTGGTGCAGGGTGAGAGGATCCGTACCCAGGATCGTTCAGATCAGCACTCGTGCTTGGAGGCGTATACTTGGCGCCAGTAGAACCTCTTCGCTCGGGTGAAAGCAGTCCATTTACTGTAGGCGGCGAAATCGGCGTCGAAGGGACATCCTGGGCCTGGTCCTGCAAGTCGGGCTGGGACTTCGAAGGGCGTCCATGCATGGCTAACGGGCTGCTAGTTCTCGGGGCAAATGGCTGAGAATGAGGTGCGCGAGTGAACGGTGGTGGACCTGACGGCTGCGGTGCTGAAGAATAGCGCTGTGTTGGCTGGGCTTGCGCCTGAGCGGCGGGAGCTGGGGAATACCTCGTTGCGACGGGATTCACTTGAGCGTTGGGAGCTGGCGCCGGAGAGTAACGGCTGGGAGCTGCAGGCGCTGCATTGGCTGTGTTCGCAGGACTGTAGCGACCACTACCTGCAGCACTTGGCAAGCCCTGAGGCACTGGGACCGCAGAGGATGCCGACTGCTCCGGAAATAGTGGTGTTCTGCTTGGTTGCGTGAGTCCGCCTGGGGCGACTGATTGCTGAGTCGGGAGGGAAGGTCCTGTTTGCTTGGGCGGCGGTGCTCGGACAGGCGGCGCCTGTTGGGGCAGAAATTGCGCTTGTGGAGGCAGTGGTGGTGTAGGCGCGCCAGCTGATTGAGGTGCATATGTACCAGAAGGTCTTGCACGAAGCTTTGGCTTCATTGGGAGGTCGGCGAAGAATCCACTGTCGGTCATTGGAGTTGTCTGAGAAGGGACTGACGGGGTGGCAGAGCCAGCAGTTGGCGGCAACAGGGGGGTGTTAGATTGACTTGGCAGTAGAGGCGTTACTTGGGTGCTGGGTGGCAATCCCGTCTGGTTGAAACTGCTGGTCCTGGGAGGAGGACCTGGCATCTGAGAAGACGACTCGCGAGGCGTTTGCTGTGGTCGTCTTCTGGGTTTGACTACTTCCATAGGCAAGTCATAAGGTGACTGGTATCCGCCCTTGGCTTTGTCGACAAAGCTCTGCGCACTCGTGATTCGTGGTCTTTCGGAGGGTTCCTGGGTGGATGCGAGCTGGTTGTGTACGTCGAAAAGGCCTGTTGAGGGTGTTCCGCCAGAGCGAGACATGTTTTGCTCCATGAACGGGGTGCCCGGTGTGCCGATCGTAGGTTGTTGAAATGCGTGCTGCACGCCATTTGGAGTGTATGATGATTGTGCGGCACTTTGTTGCTGCGAGGGCACTTGTGGCTCGTTCTGAATTTCTCCCAAGAAATCATCGTCTTCCAGCAGGCCGTCGTCGTCGTCGCCAAACAGCGTAGCCGGGTCAAGCTCGTTATCGTCAAGAATTTCATCGTCGTCAAGAGCTGCCGCAAATGCAGCGGCCAGGTCCTCTTCAGGTGGTTCAACATGGTGTGCCTCTTGAATGGTGGCGTTTTCGATGGCTAGTCCTTCCGGTGATTTTGACCTTGTCGGTTGGACACCCAACAAATCTCCAAATGTGTTGTCCTCCTCCTCAGCAGGCCACTGCTCATCTATGGTTTGTTCCTTTTGAGGGACCCCATCGAAGGACTGAACAACCTCCTTCGCAAATGAACCATTTCCCACTATCTCGCCAAACACCTCGTCGTCACTCCCAGCAGGCCAGTCGGTTTCCACTGTTTGACTAAAGGATGGAGTCTCGGTTGAGGGCTCGGTAGCATGAACTTCATCAAGCGTCGTTTCTTGCGGAAGCTGGTCCTCTGACACCTTTTCGTCGTCCAAAAGCTCTCCAAAAGTCTTGTCGTCTCCAGCGGCAGGCCAATCTTGATCAACAACTTGGCTGTGCTCGGCAGTCTCGGCAGTGAACGCTTGCGGATCTTCCTGCGGTGGCTCGGTGAAATTTGTCGTGAACGAGCGTTCGATCATCGGTGGTGAGGCTGCCTGTGTTGTATGTGAAGATTCCTGGTCGTTTTGGAGGCCCAAGTCGTCTTCGAATCCGTTCGTTTGAGCTTCGAATGTCGGCGCACGACTGATAACTCCAGGTACAGGGGTGGGCTCTTCATCTGCCATCAAAGGTGCTTCCGCACTCTCGTCGATAGCTTTTTCCATCTCGGTCTCCTCGCCTTGGTAATCGTAATTCTCCTCTGGCCTGTGAGGCTCCTCTTGAGCAACAAGTTGTTCTGTCTGATCGACCGCTCCGGGTTGTGCCTCGTTGTCTGTATCAGGCATATATTCTTCCAGTCCCAAAGCTTGTTCCTCTACAGTATCGTCCGGACCGAAGACCGCGGCATCTTCGTCCTGTGGTGCTGATGCACTCTCGTCTTGTATGGGCTGATCGTGTTGGCTGACGGGTGCTTCTGCGTCGTCTGTTCTCTCGGGCTGGATGCCAAGTCCCTCTGAAGCAGCTGGAGTTGCTTGTTCCTTGTCCGCCCTTACCCTCCGCATCTTCACAGGCGATTCGGGTTGGTATGTGGCTGAAGATTGCTCGAAAGCGCTGGACGTCTCCGGCCGTGGCTTTCGAGGGGTGGGCTCTTGATAGCGATCAAAGAAATCATCGTCGTCGCCGGCTGCTGACTGTTTGACCGCAGTCTGTTCAGGTTGTTCAGGCTGTGAAAGCTGCTCATGCTGCTCGGGCTCGGTGTCTGGCCTGAGCGCAGGATTCCAAGATGGTGAGGGCGTGATTGAAGGCGAAGCGCCTATGTAGGCGTTGCCAAAGTTCGGGAACGCATCGTCGTCCATGGTGTGTACCTAATCAAAGCACGCGACACGGATGCTCGAAAGGAAAGGCGTAGGTATTAATACTGGACGATGGTCAGCTCGCCGTCGCTACCGCATGTGGAATAGCTCTGGGCTAGCAGTTGAGCGCCAGCTGGCTCATGCATGTAGCTCCCAGCATCCCTTTGCGGACGGAGATGGAGACGGGTGATGCGCTTACCTGTACAAGAAAGGGCATGAGGCGCGCGCAAAAAGCGAATCGAAGGCGATGGTTGAATTAGTACACGACGAGCATTCCAGGCTGCCTGCGCGAAGAGTGTGTGGTATTATTGGGAAGAGTCTGGTGGATAGGAGGCGATTATAGGAGATGACATAGTGTAAATGCCATGTATACGGCGGTACTAAGATCGGCCTGGCTTCCTCCGTCCGCCTCGGCCCCCGTATTCACGCGTCTCTGGTGCGGCTTGTCGAGAGGCCGATGGCTTTAAACTTGCTGGCATTATCAACGCTCATGAAACGGCTGCCTGCCGTATACTGACAGGAGGCAGCAACACTTCCCTACACAAAGAACTCGCCACATCCCTGCCGAGACACAATTCTATTCTATACCTTGCCATTTTACCCGAGCTGCGATTGTTAGATAACCCTCAAGAATACCATGAACTAAACCCCGTCAATAACAAAAGACCCGGCTGATGAGGCATGAACCCTTCCAACGGCCATTCGAATCCGGCCGCGCCGCACGACCCTTACGACGACAATGACAACGACTCCGATTTGGACCTCGACTTGAACGAGCTTGATCCTGCTACATCCGCTGCCCCAACACTGTCATGCGGCCAATCCAGCGCCGGTCGCCAAAGTCACGATTATGGCGGTCAGATACCATTACGGACCCTGCGCTTTGGAGGGCGAAGGAGGCCACGAGTAGAAGATGAAGACATGGAGGCCCTCCTTGACACCGACGATACTACTAGGAAACGAGAAGGTGGCGGTGTGGGCGGAGAGGATGCGCCTATGATGAATGGAGCGGCCAGACGATTGTCGCATCAGGATCTCGATGTCTTCCCCGAGACCAGTCGACGACAAGGAGTATGGAAATACGTTCCATTCGCTGGCAAGCGAAGCGCCTCAATAGCTCTGCCTGCAAACGCGATTGAGGAGCCAGAAGAGGAACACGATCCTTCGGCGCAACGCATCGTCTCTGCTGCCCAGAAGCAGAGCGCTCGCTTCCCTGCAAATGCCGTCTCGCACGCCAAATACCAGCCTTGGTCCTTCCTTCCACGAACGCTGTACAACGAGTTCAAGTTCTTTATCAACATGTATTTTTTGCTGGTCGCCCTGTCGCAGATCATTCCAGCGCTGCGCATCGGTTACCTGAGCACCTACATCGCCCCTTTGGCCTTTGTGATCTGCATTACTCTCAGCAAAGAGGCGATCGACGACGTCTACAGGAGGAAGAGAGACAACGAGGCTAACAGTGAGCCATACACGGTCCTGCGGCTGGATGACAGCGGAGCACGCGGACAAGGCGTGGATCGCAAGAGCAAGATCAGCAAGATGACAGAGCGGAAGAAGGGGAAAAAGAGACGAGCGGAAGACCAAGATCGTGTCGCCCAGGCGGACCGTGAAGAGCAGGCAGTCGAGGACATGGACACCCCTTCTGCGACAGTCACGGAAATATTCAAGGCTTCCAAGGATCTCGCAGTCGGCGATATCGTTGTACTGGAAAAGGATCAGCGCGTTCCAGCCGACGTTGTCATTCTGAAGAGCTTTTCGTCAGAAGCAAGCGCATCGATGGAAGAGCCACTCTCCGCCGGACGGAAGTCAGAGGCATTGATGGACTTTGGCGAACGTACTCCGGAGATGCTCCAGGCTGAGACACTCAAAGGCGAAGAGCTAGAGAATCGAACAACTTCTGGCGATCCGAGCGGAGGAGGAGAGGCTTTCATACGGACAGACCAGCTGGATGGAGAAACAGATTGGAAGTTGAGGCTGGCTTCTCCGTTGGCGCAGACATTGCCCGAAAGCGAGTACTGTCGGCTTCGCATTACTGCGGGCAAGCCAGACAAGAGAGTGAACGATTTCGTGGGCACTATCGAGCTCATATCGAAGTCCCGCGCTGCATACGATCCACCTGTCGACAACGAAGACAGCAACGATTCAGTGGCACCCAAGTCAAGTCCCTTGAACATCGACAACACTGCCTGGGCAAACACCGTATTGGCCTCGAGCACGACTGTACACGCAGTCATCATTTACACAGGTCCTCAGACGCGTGCGGCTCTCGGCACATCAGCATCTCGTTCCAAAACCGGGCTTTTGGAACTTGAGATCAACTCTCTAACTAAAATCCTGTGTTTCCTTACCGCTTTCTTGTCGTTCTTGTTGGTTGCCTTCGAAGGCTTCGACACGCACGAGGGAAGGCCGTGGTATGTCGCAGTCATGCGATTCCTTATTCTTTTCAGTACCATTGTGCCAATCAGTTTGCGAGTCAACTTGGACATGGGCAAGTCAATGTATGCTCGGTTCATCCACCGAGATCCAGGCATCCCTGGTACTGTGGTCCGAACCTCGACAATACCCGAAGATCTGGGTAGGATTGAATACCTGCTATCTGACAAGACTGGTACTTTGACGAGCAACGAGATGGAATTGAAGAAGGTGCATGTTGGGACTGTCAGCTACGGCGGAGACGCCATGGAAGAAGTCACCAGCTACATTCGCCAGGCCTTCTCCGATAACACTGGAAATACTGAGGCTTTATTCACGCCTTCTGCAAGCTTCGATGCGTTGAGCGGTGCCACCAGAACAAGACGTGAGATCGGTATCCGAGTGAGGGATCTCGTTCTTGCTTTGGCGCTATGTCACAACGTCACACCAACCGCGGAAGAGGATGAGAGTGGCCAACCTATAACAGCATACCAGGCCTCTTCACCAGACGAAATCGCTATTGTACAATGGACGGAGCAGGTTGGCCTTCGTTTGGCTCACCGTGATCGCAAGAGCATCACTCTGCAGTTCTCAGCGGACGGACGGAACGTAGTGAAGGTGGAGGTACTCAATGTCTTCCCGTTCACATCGGACAGCAAGCGCATGGGCATTGTCGTGCGCTTCCAGCGCTTTGCAAGCGGCAATCAACAGAGCGACGACGATGAGATCGTGTTCTTCCAAAAGGGTGCAGACACTGTCATGACTACCATTGTCGCCGCCAACGATTGGCTTGACGAAGAGACTGGCAACATGGCCCGTGAAGGGCTACGCACGCTGGTGATCGGGCGAAAGCCATTGAGCGCTCAGCAGTATGCCGCTTTCTCGGCGGCGTACTCGGAAGCGTCCATGAACCTGGCGAACCGAGACAGCGAGATGGCTAGTGTCGTAAAACAACATTTGGAACACAATCTTGAGCTTCTCGGTGTGACTGGTGTGGAAGACAAGCTCCAGCCGAATGTCAAGCCATCTCTCGAGCTGCTGAGGAACGCCGGCATCAAGATTTGGATGCTTACTGGTGACAAAGTGGAGACAGCTCGGTGTGTGGCTGTCTCTTCCAAGCTAGTCTCTCGTGGGCAGCACATCCACACTATCGCCGGCTTGAAGAGAAAGGACACTGCACTTGATGCGTTAGCACCTCTAGCCAATCACCCGAACGCCGCACTTCTGATCGATGGACAAAGTCTCGCCATCTACCTAACCCACTACCGCTCGACATTCATTTCAACAGCCGTGAAGCTCCCCGCCGTCATCGCCTGTCGCTGCTCGCCAACCCAAAAAGCCAGCGTCGCCCTCCTCATCCGAGCATTCACCAAGAAGCGCATCGCCTGTATCGGCGACGGTGGCAACGACGTCAGCATGATCCAAGCCGCAGACGTCGGCGTGGGAATCGTAGGCAAAGAAGGGCGACAAGCCTCTCTCGCCGCCGACTTCTCCATCACGCAGTTCGCGCACCTGACCAAACTCCTCGTCTGGCACGGCCGCAACAGCTACAAGCGCTCCGCCAAACTGGCCCAATTCGTCATCCACCGCGGCCTGCTCATCTCCGTCTGCCAAACAGTCTTCAGCATCGGCTCCGCCTTCGAGCCCGTGGCGCTCTACCGCGACTGGCTCCTCGTCGGCTACGCCACAATCTACACCATGATGCCCGTCTTCTCGCTCGTGCTAGACCGCGACGTCGACGAAGGGCTTGCGAACCTGTACCCGGAGTTGTACAAAGAACTGACGTCCGGCAAAAGCCTCAGCTACCGCACCTTCTTCATCTGGGTCGGAATCTCCATCTACCAGGGCGTGATCATCCAAGGCGGCTCGCAACTCCTCGTCCCGCGCTTCCACTCCTCGGCGCCAACAACAGCACATCCCACGACCGACACGGGCGACACGGGCCCGTTTTCACGCATGGTGCTGCTATCGTACTCGGCGCTCGTGGTCAACGAGCTCATTATGGTCGCCGCCAGCATCACGACGTGGCACCCAGCCATGTACGCCACCATTTTGGCGACGGCGGGGATCTATTTCGCGACGCTGCCTTTTCTGGGCGATTACTTTGATTTGCATTGGATGTTGGACTTGGGCTTTTGGTGGAGGTTTGGGGCGATTTGCGCGGCGAGTTTGGTGCCGGTTTGGGGCGGGAAGGTGCTTAAGACGTATGTTAGGCCGCCTAGTTATCGGAAGGTGAGGGGGTGAGTGGTGTTTGGTGGGATTGGTATTGGAGGGGGGTGGGTGGCAGTCAGGGTAGATGTTGAATGTACATGATCGTAGAAGTTACTACCTGAAGTGATTGATATGAGTATCGAGCAGTCGGTTGCTTGCTCGTCGAAAACAAAAAGAGACCGTAATCATTCATTGCTTTAACACCACTACTGTAGCTCACGGGACATATTGCTATTCAATGACATAACCCATCGCCACCGACAGATTACAAATTGGTTTCGAAAGGGACTGCGGAAGGTCTCGCGGAGTCGGGCAGGTGTAGAAGAGGGACAAGGCAGGGTACATACATGCATGTCTAGACAAGAACGTCTCGCCGAGTCTCACGCGCCAATTGCCCACCCTTTGGATATATATTCCCAGTAGGATGGGGGGAGGGGAAAAGACAAAGGGACGAGACGAGATGATTGTCTCAACACACCTGGACAAGCGAGAGAGCCCTTCTCACGAACAAACTCACTCGAAGTTTCACCGAAGATCTCATCCATACCCGAAAACATGACCGAAGAGAACCGACAGGATGCCGAATACCAAAACTAGTCTAACCAACAAAACGACAAAATGTGAACAGTAATGACCACGTGGCAGCTGTCAAGTGTCAAGTGTCTGATGTGGATGGTTGAGAGACATTTGTGCACACGACACCGACACAACATCCACATCCACGTAGGTAGGTGTAGTACTCTCGGCCAGCGAGCCGAAGTCCCTACAGTAGCAATGTGCAGTTACATAGGCAGGCAGACACACACACACACCATCGCAGAGCCAGTACTGATGTAGCCCTAAAGCAACGGTTTTTCGCTGTTTCTCTGTCGTACCATAATTCCATTCACCCAGGAAACCGGATGAAGCGGGGAAGGAGAAGAGAAAAGCGTTTTTTTTCCCTATGGTGTCTCTCGAGTCGAGTTACTAGTAGGATTGATAGTAAGCACAAAAGCGAGCTCGTGTCTTTGGTGGTGGTGGTGGTCGGGGCGGGAATTAATTTGGGCAGGGAGAACGAGTTCGTCTGATGCCTGGCTGGCTGGTGTGGAGGATGCGAGGATGCAGTTGAGGGAAGCCTTGGAAGCAGATGGGTGTTTTGACAGGTAGGCCCTTGCAATCTACAAGCGAGAGGATGGGAGCAAGTAAGATTGATGTGCGAAACCAAGACTGGAAGAGGAAATGCTCGAATCATGGCATTGCGCGTGTGCTTTGTTTGTGTATGTCCACGTCATGTGTACGATGGGATGGGATACCTTGACTATGTTGCGGAGGATGTGACGGGAGGGGATGGTTTTGGATACTACATTTGATTATTAACTTGGATGTTGTTGTTATTGCAGATGCTGCGACACGCACGCGAGGTGTCCGTGTCCTTGTGTCGGCGGCCCTTGCATTGCCTTGGTTGTTTTGATGCGCACGCACAGCACGTGTGCTCGCGCTAGAAGTGTGTAACGGCTGCTTGTGTTGTGTAGGTCTGTTTGGCTATGTTGGCTGCGTTGGCTGTTCTGCTTGGTGACAAGCGGCCTTCTAGAGTGTCTCACCAACACCTTCTAGTGTGTACAGCGGCCACTCTGTGTCTGTCGACACTCGACAAGCTCCAAGGCTGTCTTGACTTCCATGACCTGTCTGACCTAACTTCCACGTCTTCCATGTCCGTGGGCGCAGTCAGTGGTCAAGGCCCTTAGCATACACACCAATCCGTAACTCTGCGCAACATGTGTACACGTAGACATCGACTGTCGGCAGCATGTGCTCGACGTCACTCTCGATTGCACAGCAGAGCCACGATCGATGGCTGCTACAACTCTGATGGTGTATCATCTCATCACTATTCCTGCTAGGTTGGTACTGTCGTCGCACTCACTCAATAATAACATCCTTCCCTCAGACCCTTGTGTTGGCGGCTGGCAACGTGCAGTTCCGCGCCAGCTACCGCACCGGACCCGCGTCTCAATGGTTGATTGATCAAACGACGGGACGAATGGACAGGCAGACAGACGGGCACAGCGACTGCAATACATGCACGCGGTGGCGGGCTGTGCGACGGCTGTGTCTCCTTGGTGAGATCTATTCTCGGGCCAAGCTGCAGACACGTCACGATAATCGTGCTGCGGTGACCTGTCGTACCTGGCCCGATTAGAGCGAGCGTACCTGCGCTAGTCGATGATCAGAGCTGATCCAAGGTGATCCTGGAGTCGAGTGAAAGCATCCATGCCCTCTCGCTTGCTGGACGCAGGGCCGAGACCTTTTTTGCCATGCTTTCCCACCAAGAGCTCCACTCTGCACTCTCCGGGCCACGCGAATTACCGCAGTCAGGGCATGCACCTCAGCCATTGAACGACATCAACAAAAGCTAACAGACACGGCCGACTAGTCGAATCCTAGAAATGAATCTTTTACAGTACAGTACAGTACACGGAGCTGTGGCCGCGGTGTGGAAGAACAAAGCTTGCACCAGCCTGACGCAACGCCTCACCCTTACTCATTCACTCGCCTCACCTCACTTACCATCTCACTGCTATACTCACTTTCATCACGCTTGCTGAAGAGTGATCAAGGACAAGCCAATGGCAGCCCGCTAAACCATACCGTCCCAGCTGCCAGGATGCCGCACTTCGAGTCCCCGGTAAACCGTTGGCCGGCCGTTTGGTCGAGGCGGCAGCCATTTCACGCTATCCGCAAATCCCGTTCGGGGGTCACCCATGTACCTCAATGATTATACGACAGACCGTGGAGCCCAAGCACCGCCAAACACACCGCAGTCGCGTTGTTGACCGTCCTGCCCGTCGAGACCACGATCTGCCTCCTTCTCTCTCTCTCCGGCGGCAATACGCTCTCTCGTCGTGGGTATCCCTGTTAGCCTCAACTCTTCCGCGCTACCAACGTCGACGCGTTGCCCGTTTCTTCCACCATCACCGGATTTTATCATCTCCGTCCGCAACATGGGCATCATAGCTAATTCCCCATCTTCCCCACCTCTGAATATGATCGCGTTCCAACATCGACATCGACGCAGGTGGAGCACGTGAGCCGTGGTCTGTCTTGCCCTCCCGGGTTCCCTCCTGCAAGTCAGTACAAGGGTTACCTGACACCAGCGCGTTCAGCCTTCGTGGAACATGCGAACGGCGCCAAGTCCTCCCGATGCGGTTGCTATTACACCTTGTCTGCAGCCGCCTCGCTGTCATTCTGCATTTCCTCTCGGCTTCCTCTCGCCTATCATTCTCGCGCTGCATCCACCGCCGCGTCTGCCACCGATTGTCAACAAGGGTCCTGCGTCGAGCCTCCGTCTATCCGAGACACACAACAACCGCCTACTTCCTCTCCAACACCACCGCACCTTACCTACTGTTCAAGTCTCTGACCGGATCCTTCGCCGCCAACGACCCCTGGGAAACTCGCTGCAGCTGGGAGATTGTCGATTCCCTGGCATGAATTCGACAAATACAATCCGGATCCTGATCCGACCTGTCACTCTTCTGGATTGTTAGCCATCACATTGTGATTGCCTCGCCACGCCACATCCAAACTCCCAATGGCCTTTTCTCTTAAAGAAGGCACGGCCCAAAGAACCGCCTTTGGACTCGCCGTACTCTCCACCGCCACCCAGATTGCATTGGCAGCCATCATCACACACCTAGCCATCACTACTCCCAATTCAAGCCCCGTCTTCGCCGCAACACTCGCCGCCGTCGTTTTCGACTTCATCGTTCTCATCATCCTTGTTGGCATTGTTGTCTTCTCGCTCGTTGCTCGATCGAGGACAAGCAGGACTCTTCAACTCTCACTCAGTGCCACATCTTTTATCCTGTTCATCACAGCCAGCATCCTGTCGATCTACGTTCTTGGTCGCACTTGGACCAAGATCGGTTCCGCAGACACAAACAGCAAGCCTTTCAACTCGCACGGAGCCGTACTCGCCGGTTTCGTCGTCTGGACGATCAACATGGTCGCTCAAACCATGCTTCACATCTTCCGTTCGCTTCGCAAACGTGAGCAGGCCCCTTCTGAGCACGTCGAATCGATCGTCGAGCCGCACGCTTCACCAAGATCAATGATGAAGAGATCACTCTCATTTCCTCTCAAAAACTTGGCGTCGCCAAGCTCCTCGCCCTTCCTGAAATCTACATTCGAAGTCACCTCGCCCACAATGTCGACTCACTCCGTAAACAGCTCTACCCTCAGACACTCAATCCAGCAAGCCATCCGACCAATCACATCTCGGACAAAGCTCATGCTTACTCACACGCCCACGCCACGAGAATCGGGTAGCTTCGCTGCTACACGCGAGAACAACTCGCTCGAGATCTCATGCCGCGGTGACGGCTTCGAGACTTGGGATACGTCTTCCGTCGAGCAGGGGTTCGTTAACCCATTCGTGACGAGCCCAACGACCGGCTTGAAGAAGAAGAAGCTAGAGCCCATTCCTGGCAGCCGCCCAGTCTCTCCCGCAAAACCCCTCGACGGACCTTTTCCCTCAACCGACGACCAGCCCGAGAAACAGCCCCTCCCGGACTCGCCCATGCAATCGCCCATGAAGCTCAGATTCCCCAACGAGTCGACCGACACCCTCCCCGTCCCTCCACTCCTCCTCCACCGCAACAGCTCCCAAAGCTCCAGCAGCCAAGAAGCCCATATTCACCCTCTCTTCCGCTCCCACTCTCCCACTCCCCCGCCTACACCCTCCGCAGACACCATCATCACCGCCTCGCCATTCGCCGGCCAGGTCATTCACGGCGACCACGCCATGGCGCCCAAGCGGATGCAGTCGGCGCGTGTGGGTGGCGGTAGCCAGCCTACTTCGCCGCATGCTTTCACGCCGCCGATGAGGTCGGGGAGTTTCCCCAGTCTGAGAAGGCCGTCGAATCTTTCGGCTCGCCATCCGCTCGAGTTGGACCCGGAGGATGTTCCTGAGATGCCGAAGCTGTGATCTCGCGCTGCGGATACATGCTTACGGGGTCCCCTTCCATATCTCGGAGGTTTCTACGCCTGGACTTCATGATGGTGCGGACGGTCGCTTCTTGGTCTGGCTTGATTGAGCGTGGTGAGGCTGTACCGCTCAGCTCCAGCTCACTCCACAACATACCTAACAACATGGCTAATGACTATAGCATGAGCTTGGACTGGTCTGGAGCTGGAACACATCACAGCACAGCACAGCACAGCACAGTAGTCAACATCGGAATCGAGACCTACTGCAACGACCTCGCACTCTCCAGGGCACGCTCACTTCTTCCTGTCTCTGAACTCGCTAGTAACGGCACGAACTTCTGATTGATGGATCTATATACATTTCGCCATCTTGCCGCCGACCTTCTGGTATACCAGGACATACGATTGCCAAGTTCTGGTCTCTGCGGCTTTGAAGATCTGCTCCGCGTCCCTTCCAAGGTTGGTGATGATACTGTCATTGGCGCAGGCAAAATCAACTCCGTTTTGACACCTCACCGTCGAAATGTAGTGTCCACTTTGCAAAGTATCACCCCTATGAGACACGATGCCGTGAAGCTCATACTTCAGCGCCATGTTGCTGTCAGTGCCGCGGACCCTTGCAGTATATTGCGACAGGTCCAATCGATGGTCGGGTACCACAGAATATCTCACCTTGGAACTACGTCCGTAATCGTCCGTCCTCATGCGGACCATCTGGATCACCAGGATCTCCGGACCAGCAGTGATGACAGTGTCCCGGGCGCGCCACCTGCTCACATTGCTGCATTGAGCCGAACTACAGGCGATCTCCACGGCTTCGGGCCTGAAATACTCTGCGATAAAGTGTGTCAGGTTGCGATCGTCCAGTCTGGTTGGCGGCATTGGAAGTTGCAAGCAATTTGCGACATCGCGGCGGGTGTTGATTTTGCCGCAGTCCTGACAGGTCCATTGCCTCTTGAACGACATTCTGAACAAACGATCGGTGGCTACGTTTCGGATGAGTTCACCCTTGACACATTCTCCTCGGGCGTTCACTGTCCTGTGAAGAAGTCAGCTTTCTGTCGACATTATGTGTCTTTACATCACTACAGGGGAAGGGCAACTCACTCGATGCGATCGATCTCGTGCGGGTCGTTGAGATACTCGAGCATGTTGGTCAAACCAGTGAAAAACTCATGGGGATCGTGCTGCTGGCCCGCGGTCAGAAACGAGTAGTTCCCACCGTCTCCTGGATTGCGTCCTGGGTGCAACTCCATGGCTCTGTGAAAAGCTCCGAGTTTTTCCATCTTGAAGCCCGTGCTGGTGGACGCCCAGTAATGCAACGCTAGCTCTCGCAGAGCGCAATACACGCAACGATAAAGGTCCTTCTTGGCTCTGGGGTCGTGGCACCGCGGATTCGTACACCTCTCCGGGCGGGACAGGTAGTGGAAGAACTCAGGAACGTGCAGCAAGCACTGCAGCATCGAGTTCCGCCAGCACAGCACATTGGGGTTCTGGAACCCTTTGGTCTCCGACAGTGCAGACCTGGGCGGTCCGAAGGGGTGTTGAGTCCAATTCTTGCGGATTCGGCCATCGGCTACTCGTCCGAATTTCTTGTGTGCGTTTCTGTGCACCATGGCTGAAGATTTCTCTATTTATTTTTTGCGTTTCTTGTCGAAAGATTCTCTTGTCCTCAAGGGCTTGAGACTCTGTGGGCAAAGACCAGCTTTGAAAGTTGTGGGAGTTGTTTGCTGGGGAAGAAGATGCGTGTGTGCTGTACGTCGGACAATCAACGCCGGACGGAAGGGAAGATAAAGAGATGGGAATGCAAAAGGGCTTGCTTGCTTGCCTTTGCAGGATGCCGACCGACGAGAAGAGAAGTGAAACAGATGAAGAGTGAGTGAGAGAATGAGGAAGAGTAAGAGAAGGGCGGACACGACGCTTCCTTATTGCGAAGCATTTTTCCTTTTGTCAATTTCCCTTTTTTTTGTTACTATTCTTCTACGTCCGCCTTATTGTCTCTCACGCCCAGGCATACGATTTGATGGCTTTTTTCTTATTTCCTTGTTATTATTATTCCCCATACCATTGTCAGTACAATGAGAAATTACGGCTGCTGCTACAGTACAGCTTATCCATATAATGATAGTACTTATTCTACCAAATCTCGCATGGCTTCTTTGACCACAGTCTCGCGCAATCTCACCCTCGTTGTCGTTTGGACTTTTGCGAACTTGCGCCTTTGTTCGCTACATGAGAAGACCTGTAGCTCATCTGCGAACAAAGCCGGGCAAGTGCAGGGTTGCTCTGCTTTGCATCGTCGTAATCAGACGTGAGCGAGATCCTTTCATCGTGCAATGCACTTCGCTGCATCGCTTGTAATTGCTACTTCGACCAATATGTCCGACTTGTAGAACAAAGGAAAAGACCAGCAAGGCAAGACAAGTGAGGTTGGTCCAGAATTGCCTGGCCCAGTGAGAAAAGCCGCGCACAGACCATCTCCTTCCAAAAATGGGCGCCGGATAATCGAATTGCATCCTCACTCACCAGGATTCCCGACATCACATGACCATCCAGTGAAAGTGGAAGCTCGTAGAGTCTACTCTCACGACCGCACGACGACGACGATGTCTGCAGAAGAGTCCTCGAATACCGCCGCCGCCGCCACTCCCGGCCAAGAAGCCTACGAGGAAGAGCACGTCCACAGCGTCTACGAGCAGATCGCGTCGCATTTTTCTTCGACGAGATATAAAGTAGGTGTAGTACATGTCACGTCTTTTTTCTCCATCATCCATCAAGATCATTTCCCTGGTTTCACTCTTTCAAGATCGGGAAAAAAAAAACATTGCCAGGCATAACGAAACTTTATCCTCATTTTCCCTAGTTGCCCATTTCAATACCAAAATTTACCAATTGAACATATAAACAGAATCTAGTAAACTGATTTCATTCTTCTTCTCCCCCTTCCGAATAGCCCTGGCCCATTATCGAACGCTTTTTGCAAAACCTCGAGCCCGGCTCCGTTGGGTTGGATGTAGGCTGCGGCAATGGAAAGTACTTGGCTGTGAATCGGGATGTGTTCATTGTGGCGTCTGATCGGTAAGTCCTTGCCACTCTCTCTTCTTGGTGGACGTGCTCTGGGTATATTTTGGGGGAAGGAAAGAGGAAGACAT